>OLOS01002288.1_pt1 | contig 13413 bp, 7 predicted proteins | sample 1672631 | NCBI WGS metagenome assembly OLOS01 (sample SAMEA3136707, study PRJEB25190) | human gut metagenome | biome: human gut; feature: human-associated habitat; material: faeces | place: Austria | collected 2013 | reverse complement strand
GGGCAGGCTGTTATAGACGCGAATCAGAATGTTGCCGCCGCCGCGGTTGATGATATCCTCGGTCTTGTACCAATGGAAGTGGTTCGGGGAATACTGCCCCTCTTTCATGTACAGCAGCTTCTCGGCGTAAACTTTCGGATACTTATCCTGCATAGCGCGGTTGCCGTTGCGGATGGTGATGAGCGACATACCGACCTTATCAAAGTCACCAAGACCGTAATCGGTGATGTCCCAGCCGAGCATGCAGTCACGGACTTCGTCGTATTCGTGCCCCTTGGTTTTCCATTCTTCGGGTGTAAAATTACAGAACGGCGGCAGGTAGCAATGCTCGCGTGCGCACATGGCTTCCAGCTCTTTTAAGGCTTTGTTGATCTCAGAACGTTTCATGGTGTTTCCTTTCTCGTGATCTGTCGAAAGCCGGAAGAGAATTTACACCCTCTTCCGGCTTTTCCGTATCTGTTAGTTCTCGTACTTTCCGCAGTAACGCATCAGGATCGTTGCGACCTCTGCGCGTGTCGCCTCGCCCTTCGGCGCGAGGGTCGACGCGCTCTTGCCGGTGATCAGCCCCTCTGCATACGCCCAGGACATTGCGTCGTAGGCATATCCGCTGATCTGCGTTCGGTCTGCAAAGCCGTCCAGCGATGCACGCGCGCTGACGTCATAGCCCTTATAGGCAGCGTAACGATACAGGAAGACCGCAAGCTGTTCGCGGGTGATCGCGTCGTTCGGTCCAAACAGACCGTTTCCATAGCCACTGACGATTTTGGTTTCCGTCGCCCAGATGACCGCATCCTCGCAGTAAGAGCCGCTGCGAACGTCCGTAAATACGTTTTTCCCGTTTACATCCGGCTTCTGCTCCAGGCGGTAAAGGATCGTCACGATCATACCGCGGGTCGTGGTAGCGTCTGGCGCAAAGGCATCCGCGCAGACACCGCTCATCAGACCGTTCTGCTCTACGTAGCGCACGGCGTCAAAGTACCAGCTTCCCGGCTGCACATCCGCGAAGGGATTCTTCCACTCCGAAGAGGGCTTGCTCTGCCCCGGAGCCGGCGTGTTGGGTCTGTCCGGAGCCGGCGGTGTCGGCTTGTCGCCACCTTTCAGCTCCTCCAGCCGCTTCTCCGCAGCCTCGAGCACGTCAAGCTTTTCGACCAGCTCCTTCTGCGCCTCGCTCAGCGCCTCATAGAGTGCGCGCGCCGCCTCGACCTTTGCGCTGTCGTCCAGCGTCAGGTCCTCCAGCTTCGGCAGCGCCTCGATCGCCGCATCAACTCTGGCTGCGAGCTCGCTGTCGCTGAAGGTCTGCACCGCGTGAACGATGTTCGCGTGGAGGCGCTTGCCGCCCTCATAGAACATGTGCCACACGCCGTCGTCATCCTGCATGAAGCACGGCGCGCCGGCGCGACCGTAATCCGGCCATTCTGCATCGTCGTCTCTGTCGCTGTCATAGCGCTGACCCTTGGATTCGTACACGATGCCCCACGGGATCACCTCGTCCAGCGCCGCGCCGACTTCGAACGCATAGATCTCACCGGAGGATGCGTGGCAGATCACGAAATAGCGCATCTCGCCATTCACATCCCACTCCATGAAGTACGGACCGGAGAAATTGTTCATGTACTGTGCGTCCATATCCGGATTCAGCAGCGGCGTCTGGACCGGTGTCCAGTCAAAGCCGTCCGTGGAATACGCCCAGTAGATGTTGCGGTGACCGCCGGTCGCGGAGCCCGTGACCATGAGCAGCATGATGTACTTATTTCCAAGCCCCGGGATCTCGTGCTCGAAGACGCGGGCATAGCTCGCCTCGTTCAAGCCGCTGCCGGTGGGCGAGAAGTCGTTTGCATTGACGCAGACGCCGCCGTAGGTCCAGTTGATCAGATCGTCCGAGGTCGCATAGCGGGTCGTCGGGTTCTCGCCGTGGAAATACATGACATACTTGCCGATGCCGTCGTTCCACATCACGTGCGGCGAGGAAACGTGCGAAACGCTGTAATAGTTCCCGCTGCCGTCCTCCTTCTGCCAGACCTTGGAGATGACCGGGTTTGCGCTGTACTCCGTCCACGGACCGTCCAGCGAATTGGAGGCTGCAACACAGTTGCCCGCCGGAGCGTCATGCGGCGCGTAGAACAGATAATAGCGGTAGTCGCCCATCGCGTTGCTGACCGGGTGGTTCTTCGTGTCGACCACGCATGGGAAATTGAACTCCTGCGTCGGGTTGTAGAGATAATCCTCCAACTCGATCGTGTATGCCTTTGCCTCAAAGGTCGGGAAAAGGGGTGCCTCGCGGTCGGCAGTGATGATATACGCGGCGGAATACGCCGTGCGTCCGTTCGCCTCCGCACGAACATAGCAGTCGTTGACCGGGAGCCCCGCCGGGAAGGTCATTTCGACCTGCGCAACATTTTCATGGAAGTTGCCGGCAGCAGTCACGTTCAGCGCATTGTTCTTGGAATCCAACAGCGTGAGCACGACCTCATCGCCGTCCGTGAACTGCTCGCCGGTCACCGTGACGGTGACCTTCTTCTCTTCGCTTTCCTTCTGTGTGCTCTCCGAAAGCGTCACGCTCCGAAGTCTTGCGGGCGAAACGCCTTCCGGCAGAATTTCACCGCTGCCCGCACGCACATGGCGGACATCCAGATCACAGCGTCCGCTGTTGTCCGCACCGAAGCGGAGCAGATCGCCGCCCTTATAGGTCGTCAGGGGCGCGCTGTCAAACGCGAGTGTGTTGTCGACATAGAGGTCAAAGACGAAGCCGTCGCCGTCCGGACGGACGACCATCGTATAGGTGTGCCAGACGGTGGTGTTCAGCTGCATGACATAGCGTCCGGTGCCGGAGGCGGAGGTGCTGACGAAGCCCTCCTCGCCATAGCCCAGGAAGATCGAGCCGATCTTGCCGTTCAGATCCTCGCTGTTCACGCCCATGCGGACTGCGATCTCATTTGCAGCCGCGTCCACTGCTCCGGCGACGCGCGCCTCTGTCTGGAAGGTAAATCCGCTGCGCGGGAGCGCCAGACCGGCTGGCGAGACCACCCAGTGATATTTGCTTGCAGAGGCAAGCGCACAGGAGTTGTCCTTCTTGATGTTGACATAGCCGTCTTTCTGCGTGATCGTACCGGTTTTAGTGGACGAGCGCCAGTTTTCGCTGTCCCACTGCGCCATATCGTGGTCCACGATGTCCCACGTGTTGACGAACGGCGCGTCATTGCCGATCGGCAGTGCGTCGGTCGTCCCCTCCAGCGGCAGCTGCATTGCGGTATTGTCCTTTACGATGTTCGACACATCCGGATTCAGACCGTAGAGATACCGAAGCGAGCCGCTTCCGGCGATCGACTGCGCAAGGGTCAGGCGGATCGTCGTCTCGTTCAGACGGACTGCGCTTACGATCTCCGCCGTGTCGGCGTTGTCCAACGCGAGGAAGCCGGTATAATCCTGCTCCGACGCGCCGATGTCCGTGCCGCCGCGGTGGGTGATCGTCACATCGATGATCTTCCGCGACGCATCCACGTAAGCAGCGGATACGATGGACGGTCCGCGGTAATAGGTGCTCTTACCATAATGGTAAAGCATGGCGTTTGCGACGCGTCTGCCGATCTCATTGAGACCGGGTGTCTTGTAATGTGCGGTGTCCTTGCGCTCAAACTCCATCTCGGTCGCCGCAAGGAAGATATTCTCACCGTCGTCCAGCTCCAGCTGGGCGCTGCGGATGCCCGTATAGGCTTCGTTGTTGGAGATATTTTCCGCGTGCGTGCCGATCTGGCACAGGAACAGCGGCAGATCGGAAACGCCGAGATCCTCGCGCAGACGGCTGAGCAGCACCTGCATATCCTGCTTGTAATCTTCTTTCGACACGCTGAGCGCACCGTCCGTCTCGCCCTGGTTCCAGACCACGAGCTCTACGCCGCCCGCGTCTCTGGCGCGCGTGATGGCGCGGCCGTAAAGCGTGCCGGTATTAAAGTGGTTGTTCTCATCCAGGAACATCCAATACTGTGTTTTGCCGTGATTCGTATTGGGCGTATGCAGACCGGAGCCGGAATAGGCTGCCGGGACCACGCCGACCGGAAGCTGAAGCTCGTCGATCAGCGCATTGACCATCGCCGGAACGATCGACGCACCCGCGCCGTCATAGGGGTCCTTCAGATGCTTCCACTGCCCCCAGCGGCAGTTTGCCGCAAGGTCGTTTGCCTCGGTATACGGTGCCGCACCCTGACCGACCATGTTGGACTGCCCGATGCAGAGAATGTTGATGCCGACGCCCCAGCGCGTTTCGCCAGCTGCCTCGGCGACGATATTGCCTTCGGCGCTGCTTGCACGGAGGTCAATGCGATACCATCCGCCCTGCGGCACATCCTTCAGCGTTCCGGTCCACTCGCCGCTGACATTTTCCGCAACGGTCGTCCAGTCCACGATGGGCTCCGCGTCGTCCTGCGCGTCAAACGCTATCACACGCGCCTGAATCGACGCAGGCTCTGTCATATTCAGCTCGCCCGAAAGTGCAACATCCGCGCGCTGCGTTTCGGTGTTTCTCTGAATGACCTGATAGTCCGCCGGCGTCGTAAGCGAGAGCGCTGCTCTGGGTGTTGCAAGGGAGCGGACGATCACATTGTCAAAAAAGCCCTTGGTCTTATTCGTGCCGAAGCCGATCTTTCCGTTCGGGAACGCATTGTCGGTATCAGTATGCTCCAGCTTCAGCTCGCCGTCAATGTAAAGAGAGATCGTCTGTCCGACAAAATCGAGCCGCCAGTGATGGTCCGAACTGAACGCCATGTCAAGCTTCATCGAATCCAGTGTTTTCGCAGACGTGCCGCTGTTATAGCGGCGCTGAATGGAAAGCGTTCCATTCACCCACGCGCCGTAATAGCGCCCTGCGTCGGTCGCGCGTCCGACCAGCATCACCGTGCCGCTGGTGCCGGAGGGCGTTCTGACGTCCGCTTCCACGGAGTAATTCGTCCAGGCTTCGCTGCCCGCGTAGCTGAGCGTGCCGTTTGCCTGATTCTGCGTATAGACGCCGTCTACGATCCCCCATGCGCCCTCGCGGTTCGGGGTCCATGCGCCGTCGCCGTTGGAGAAATCGTCCTCAAAGAGGACTGCGCCCGAGAGGCTTTCCGACCGGTCGCCGGATCCCATGCGGGCAGAACAGACGTCCAGATCGCAGCGGGCATTGTTGTCAGCGCCGATCCGGAAGAGGTTTCCACCCTTATAGGTGGTCGCCGGAATGTTTTTCAGCACCAGCGCGCCGTCGATATAGATGTTGTACGTCTCGCTTTCCAGATCGATCACAAGACCGTAATTATGCCAGAGCGTGGTGTCCAGCGCGTAGGCGCCTGTCCCGTCCGAATACGGCGCGATCCAGCCGTCTGCCGCGCCGTACTTGATAAATACGGGATAGAGCTTTCCGTTCGTATCGTTTGCGTTTTTGCCGAAGCGCACGGAGATTTCACCGTACTTGTCCGCATCGACCGCCGCACCCGCGCGCAGCGTCACCTCGGCAGTGAGCTTTCCGCTTTCGGGCAGCGTCAGGCTCTGCGGCACCAGCCATGTATATGCGCCGCCGGTCGGGGAGCTGACCGTTTTGTCGTCGCCCTTGACGATGCTGACATAGCCGTCCTCCTGCGTCACCGCTCCGCCGAAGCTTCCGCCGGAAACCTTCCACGCAGACGTATAGTCTTCGGAAAGGTCGCTGTTCAGAAGATCCCACGGCTCAGAAGCCAGTGCCGGGCAGGAAAACGCCGCAAACAGCATTACAAGCGCCAGCAGCATGATAAGTCGCTTCTTCATGTTCCTGATCCCTCCATAGATCGTATGTTTTCTTTTTCTTCGTCCGCTCCGAGCATTGCCCGCATTCGAGCGAGCAGTGCATCGAACTCCGCAGGCGTCATCTTGCCGGTATGTATCAGATAGAGATAGTCGTATAGATTCGGAAGCTCCGGCAGCGCGGCGACCTGCTTTGCGAAGGCGTGCGCCGCGATCTCGCCGCACCGGTGAATGTGCGCAGTTCGCTTCCATCCGAAAAGAGAAAAGGAGGTCACGCCTTCCAGCCGGTCCACGATGGAGCTGTGCTCATGAAACTCCCAGAAGTGGAAAAATTCATGTGCCAGATGCGCGTCCAACGCTTCATCCGTTGTCAGCGTGCGTTCCTGATAGCGGCTGCTCTCCGCAAGCGTGCGGATGGATTCATCATAAACCTCCACCGCACATTCCGTTTCGCTCAGGACTGCCTGCCCGCGCAGGGTCACGCCGAAGCTGCCCTTTCCGCTTCCGGCGTGGCGGATCGCGATGCCATATTCCTCATACAGCTCGCGGATGCTTCTTCCGGAGAAGCACTTCGCGGCGCTCCGCCCCGCTTCGAGCGAGGCATCGACATAATAGCCCAGCCGCTCTCGCGGAATCTTATGAAACAGCAGATCGTTTGACAGCTCGCACATGGCGAGGATCCGGTCCTCCATCGATACGACGCTCCTTTCCTCTCGTTTTATTTATAGGCGACTGCCAGAAGCTGTTCCTCCGGTGCGAGCATCTCCGTTTCCACATTCAAAATGGAATAGAGCTGCTCCGCGGTCTGCATTCCGGTCAGATCGAGCATTTTTTCCTTGTAGAACACGAAGACCTTCGGGATCGTCGCATTCGCGTCCGAATAGGTCGTGTTCTCGTCCAGGAAGCGGCGGAAGCGCGAATCCTGCTCCGCCCGGGTAAACGTCACGAAGCTGCCCTTCTCCTTGCGCAGCCGGACGACGCCCTCGCGGTCCAGAACTGCGACGGCAGTGCTCTTCAGCTTGATGAAGCCAAGCAGCTTTTTCTGCGTCTGCCCTTCAAACAGATTCCACCGACCGGTGCCCGCGCAGTAGGAGACGTCCTTCGCCGCAATGCCGAGCGAATCCGCGGCGATCTGCGTGAGCTGCTCGCGTGTCAGCTCCGTCGCGCCGAGGCTCTTCTGCCGAAGCTCCGTCGCGCCAGTCGCGATCGCGCGCAGAATGTTCTTCTGGGCGTCGATCTCGATCGCAACGTCGACGGTCTCCTCCTTCGCGCCGGAACGGACGATCTTTTCGATCACATCCGCGCGGATGCGCTTGATGTCCTCATCCGTCGGATTAGCGATCGTTCGCTCCATCTGCTCGCGCACCATCGCGAGCGCAACGCCGATGGTGGAGATATAGGGCGCGTTCTTTGCCATTTTGCACCTGACGCCCATCTTTTCCGCCAACGCGTTGACGATCACGGCGCCGCTTCCGCCGCCGCCGACCAACGTCGTGAAATTCCGGTCCAGCCCGTATTCTGCGATCAGCTCCTCCACGACGGAAGAGAGCTTCGCCATCGCCAGATCCATGACCTGACGCGCCGCGTCGCGCCCGCTGATCCCGAGCCATACTCCGAGCGCCGCCCATGCCGCCTCATTGCTGGCGGCGACACCGTGTGCGTAATCCTCCTCCGGCACGTAGCCGAGCAGATTCGCCGCGCCCGCGAGCGTATAGGAATAGGAGCGCCCGCTCACATCATCCAGGATCACATATTCGCACGGGTCGTCCGCTCGAGGCGCGATCTGCCGGATGCTTCCGCCGGTGATACCTCCCTCCGGCGCAAAACACTCATAGTCCATGCCCGCGATGTGTGCGCTGCGCGGACCGACATCCACGATCTTTTTGTCGCAGACGCGGATCATGCTGCCGCCCGCCACGCCGAGCGTGCGGACATCCAAACTCTGAAGATAGGTCTTGTGTCCGCCGACCTGCGCATACTTGATCATGACCTTGCCGTTTTTGATGACGCTGATGTCAACGCTGGTGCCGCCTGCCTCAAAGAAAATTCCGTCGGACACCTTTTCGTACATCAGCGCGCCGGCGACACCGGCGGCAAGACCGGACAGCATGGTCAGGATCGGGCGCTTGCGCACCTCCTCGATGCTCATCACGCCGCCGTCGCAGCGCATGATCATCAGGTCCGACTGGATCTTCGTGTCGCGGACCGCCGCCTCGGTCATGTTTGCCGTCTCCATCATTTTGGGAATCAGGCTGGCGTTCACGACCGCCGTGCGGGTGCGCATTTTCAGACCGTAGAGTTGGCTGATCTCATGTCCGCCGGTCGCATAAAGCCCCTCCTGTTCAGCAAGCGCCGTAACACGAAGCTCATTTTCCGGATTGTCGACGCTGAACGCCTCGCTGGCGACGATCACCTGCGCGCCCTGTCCGCGCAGAGTGTCGACCGCGCTTAGGATGCTCTCATCCGTAAGCGTCTTGCTGTCGAGGAAGGTCTGTACGCTTTTCAGATATTTTCCGGGCGCGAGCTCAATGTCTCCGACGTTTGTCTCGCCGCGCGCGCCGCGCGCGTCTATGCCAGTCGCCATGCCGATGATTCCGACGCTTGCGACATCGCCCTCCAGCAGCGCATTCGTCGCCTGCGTCGTGCCGTGGGCGATGAATGCAACATCCTCCGGCGCAATTTTGTTTTCCTCCATCAGGGTAGAAATGATCTGCACAACGCCCCGCGCGACGCCCTCTTTGTGCGTCGTCGGGATCTTGCGCTTTGCGATCACCTCATAGGTCTCGGCGTCGATCACGACGGCGTCCGTAAACGTGCCGCCGACATCGATGCCGATCCTGACTTTCTTGTTCATGATATACCTCCGGGTAGAAATGCGCCTGTATGCCGGCACAGCACAGAGGTCTGCACCGGCATACAGGAAAATGAATTACAGCGTGACGATGAAGCTGGCCACGACCAGACCCACAAGCGTGGAGATCATGATCCAGAGGATCGTCTTCTTCAGATACTCGTTGACGTCAATCTTCGTAAAGTCGGAGACCCATGCGTTGTGCGAGTTGGTCGGGTCGCAGACCGCCTGCACGTTGGAGTCAAGACGGAGCGCGACCATCGCAGCGACGGGGTTCATGCCGGATGCCGCAAGCAGCGCAACGATGCCGCTGCCAAGGCCCCAGACGTTCAGCGGACCACGATAGATCGCCAGAACGCTCAGCAGACCGAAAATCAGGATGTACGCAATCTTGCTCTGCGGGATCATCGCATTGATGACCGGAGACAGAACCGCAGCGACCTCGGTCGCCATGACCGCCTTCAGCGTCATGCCGATTCCGATCATCAGCGCGGTCGCGCCGGCAGTCTCCTGAATGCCTTCCACGAACGCACCGGCAACGACCTGCACCGCGTTCTTGGGCGTGGAAAGGATCAGTGCCACGACAATGCCGATCAGGATCGAGGGGACCAGCTGCATTTTGAATGCGAAGACCAGCACGACCGGGACCAGCGGGCTGATCAGTGCGATGGCGCGGACGTTCTTCTCGCTGCCGCTCTCTGCGGCGGGCATTGCCCAAGCCTTGCGGGTCTTGGAATCGCGCTGGATGGAGAAGACGATCCATGCGACTGCGACCACGATCAGCGGAATTGCGCATAGCCAGGAATAGGAAGTGACCGTCTCAAGCGGAAGCCCGAGCGTGTCGATGTAAACGCCGAGTGTACCAACGCTGAAGGTAACGCCGATTCCGTTGGCAAACAGGAGTACCGCACCTGCGGTCATCGGGCTCACACCCGCAGAGATCATGATGGGAATGATGATCGTGCCGACCAGAATGACCATACCGAGACCGTTGGACGCAGCAAAGATCAGTGAGCAGACAACGAGGAACGCCAGGGCGATGGGAAGCGGCTTGTCGCCTGCCAGCTCGGCAGCCTTACGGATGATCGTGTGGGTGACGCCGACCTTTGTCAGGATCTTGCCAAACCAGCCGCCGAAGATCAAGCCCGCGATTGCGGTGCTCATGCGCATCGCGCCGCCCTCCAGGACGTCCTTTGCGATCGAGAACGTGTCCGAGTCGGACGAAACGAAGGGGATGCCTGCGACCAGCGAGATGCCGATCGCCATGATGGGCAGTGCCAGGATCGTCGGGAGCTTGCGGGTCATCATCAGAACCACACAAGCTGCGAAGATCAGGAAAATGCCGATTGCCTGAATAGTTGCCATTTTTTGAACCTCCATAATTCTTTCATCTATTCTCAATGCTCCACGCATTTAAGAACCGTTCTCTTTACAGCTCCAGATATGCTCCCTGCTTTATCAGTGCCTTCTGCAGCCGCACAATGTCCACATCCGCGGTATCGATATGCGCCTTCGCCGCCATTGCCGCCGCGATTCCGGCAGCCTGTCCCATCGCGCCGACAGTCGGCGTCGTGCGGATCGCAGCCTGCGCCTCAAAGGTCGCCGAAACGCAACGCCCCGTCACCAGAAGGTTTTTCGTCTTCTGCCCGACCATGATGGCATACGGCAGAGAATAATAGCTCCCCGAGCGGCTGACGAAGCGGCTCGCGGTCCCCTCGCCCTTCGGGTTGTGGATGTCGATCGGGTAGGACGAGTGCGCGATGCGGTCCGGAAAGCTCTTGCACTCCAGAATGTCCTCCGCCGTCAGCGTATACCTTCCGACCAGCTGGCGCGAGCCGCGAACACCGACAGACGGTCCTGTAAACTCGACCATCGCACGCTCAAAGCCCGGTACGGTCTCATGTACGAACGCATCTAGCTCCGCGCACTGCTTTCTTCCGAGATATTCCGCCTCGCTGAGGCTGACTGCATCAGTCGCATCATGCTCGACAATGCGAGTCGTATTCAGAATGTACTCGCCTTCGCGCCCTGTGCCAAACATCAGAATGTTTTCGCGGCTGATGGTGAGGCGTCCTTCCCGCTTTGCCTGCTTGAACTCCTCGTCAAAGCCCTCCAGATCGACCGGCTCTGTGACCCGGAACAGATCCATGTGCGGCGCTAGCCGGAAAAATCGTTCCGGATGTTCCAGAACATAGCCCTTTAGCCGGTCTGTGTCCACACCGCAGTACTTGACGTTCATGGTCATCGGCTGGGCAGCTCCGTCCTCCGGGCGTCCCTTGGTCATCGTCTCACCGGACCATGCCGCGAGATCGCCGTCGCCTGTCGCGTCCACAAACACCCTTCCGGAAAGCTCATGCAGTCCGTCCTTGTTGCACACCGTGATCGAACAGATCGCTCCGTCCTCCACGTTCACGTGCCCCAGGAAGGTATGGAACAGAACCTTGCAGCCAGCCTGCCGGAGTTTTTCATCCAGAATCAGCTTCAGTCCCTCCGAGGAAAACGGCGTGATCGTACTGGTATACTGCTTTGTGTCGGCGACATGGCCGGCAGACCATCCGCGCTCCATGAGTGCGTCTACCAGTTCCTGCATAATGCCGCGGATGACCTGCTTCTCACCGGCGTGAAAGGTCATCATCGGCCCGACGCCGCACGCTGTCAGGCTTCCACCCAGGTAGCCGTTCTGTTCAACGACCAAAACGCTTGCTCCGCTGCGCGCTGCCGCAATGGCCGCGGTACAGCCTGACACGCCGCCGCCGCAGATCACGACGTCAAATTTCTGATCATAGATCGAATCTGACATTAGCACCTCCATTTTAAAATCAGCCCGAATTTCCAATTCTCTCCTGCATTTTTGATCATTCTCGAAAATTATTTTCACGATTTCCGAAAATTATTAGAGAAGCATTGCCTGTTTACAATAAAATACTATCAATAATTTCATTTCGTGTCAATATTTTTGAAAATTAATTCCATACAAATTACATGCTGCTTTTTTGGAGAAGTTGAACAATTCAATTCATCAGAATGAATTTGCATTTTCGTGGTTCATAGGGTATGATATAGGAAACAATTTATCGATGTATAATTTACTCTTGGAAGAGGATTGATTATGGTATCTCCCGTCATTTCAAAAATTGTCGCTATGCAGCAGAGCTTTACGGTCAGTGAAAACGAGATCGCGCAATATGTCATCCACAATGCCAACGCCGTTGTCGCAAGCACAATTACCACCATTGCGCAGAATACAAACACCTCTGAGGCGAGCATCAACCGTTTTTGCAAAAAAATCGGCTTCAAAGGCTTCAACGCGTTCAAGATCGCCCTCGCGCAGGAAAACTTTTTTAACTCCATGCGCAAATCCGACGCCGCCAGCTCAGACGGTCTGGTCGGCGCGATCAGCCGCGATTATCGCAATATGTTGGTCAACACAACCGCCATGCTGGACGAGCAGCTTGTCCAGCGCGCCGCCGCCGCCATGCGCAAAGCCGCGCATATCTATATCTTTTCGCCGTCCTATGCCTGCTTTGTGGCGGAGGATCTGGAATTTCGTCTCAGCATGGTCGGGCTGTACGCAAAGTCCGTGAAGGCGGCGAGCGACCTGCGCATCTTCTCGCGCTGCGTCGGCAAGGAGGACCTCATTTTGATCATCGCGCCCTCGCTCCTCACGCGCGAGCTCTATCAGTCCATCAACATTTGCCACGAAAAGGGCGCGTCCATCATCTCCATTACCAGCTATGACTCGCCCAAGCTCACCGAGCTGATCGATTACAAATTCATCATCAGCGATAAGATCACGACGCAAAATGCTCTGTCCCTGTCCAACAATCTGATTTTCCTCTATGTCACGGACGTGCTCTACTGTGCACTGCTTGACAGCGACAAGACGCTGCGCCAGCGCCGACTGGACAGCGACTCCATACTCAGCGCCCAGCAGCAGCTCGAAAACTATATGTTCGATTTTTAACGACAGCTTTATGCTGTTCAGGGCCATCATATAAAAAATCCAGACGCTCTGTATTTTGTGCTCCTATAGAAAATTCCGGCTGACATACCATATGTCTGCCGTAATTTTTGTATATAAACTGCCGGCAGTTATGGTTTGAATGCAGAAGCAAATTGACTATAATACGCAAAACGACGCCGAAAACGAATTGCTTATTGCCGCTGACAACCAGGAAACCTTTCACTTAGGTGACATCACCTTTAGGTTCCATTGCGCAAGCGTGCAGGTTCAAGTCCTGTCGGGCGCACCACTCAGAAATGACCTTTGGATGTCAGGCAGCCGCGCAGGGCGCGCCCGCCTCGACAGCAAAGGTCTTTCTTCGTTCAAAATCGTGGCCGCTGACGCTGGGCCACGATTTTGTTTTTTAGGCGATTGATTTACGGTGTTCAAGTACCGATTTCGTGAGCAGATGAGCCTCCGTCGCCATTCAGCTTTTCCATCACCAACTCGTCCAATCTCAAAATTTCTTTCTGCAAAGTCAAACAGTGGGCGTCGAGGACTGGTTTCCTCAATGTCCACTGTTTCTGTAGCTGTGTGACCTTTTTCAGTTCGGCTGCATATTGTTCCCGCAGCTTTTCTGTGTAATCCCAAACGGCTTCATCCAGAACCTCCTCATGGATACGGTGGGAAGCACAATAGGCTTTTCCATTTCGGTGGTATCCACGGCACACATATTCCACACGACTCTTGCCATTCCAGCAGCGGATCATGGGACTGAACACATTCCCGCATTCCTGACAGGACAGCAGCCCGGCGTAGCGGTGCTTTGTACGATTGTTGACCGCCGGACGCGCCTGCTGTTTCAGCCGCGTCT
>OLOS01002284.1_pt1 | contig 13428 bp, 10 predicted proteins | sample 1672631 | NCBI WGS metagenome assembly OLOS01 (sample SAMEA3136707, study PRJEB25190) | human gut metagenome | biome: human gut; feature: human-associated habitat; material: faeces | place: Austria | collected 2013 | reverse complement strand
GTCGATGTTCATTGAAGCTTCCACCAACATCGAACCGTCCTGCCTTGTGACGATTTCTTCTTCTTCCGTTTCGTCCTCTTCGAGGATGTCTCCAAAGATACTTTCGGTCAGGTCGTGCAGTGTGATAATACCTTCTGTGCTACCATACTCGTTAACAACAACTCCGAACTTGTTTTTGTTCTTCTTAAATAGCTCTAAAACTTTATTTGCATACAAACTTTCCGGAATAAAGAGAGGCGGACGGGCTATTTCACGCAGGTTGAACTCCTTCTGATTGCCCATTGTCAGGATAATATCTTTGACGGACACCACACCGATTATCTCATCTTTCCGTTCGTCCACCAACAGATACTTGCTGTAATGTTCTTCTTCGATAGTCTTCATCACCTTCTCCCGCGTATCGTCAGGATGAAGTATCACAACATCTCTGCGGTGCGTCATCAATTCATTGGCACGTTTGTCCGAGAAGCGGAATACATCGCGTATCATTTCCGTCTCTTCCTTGTCGATCACCCCTTGTTCCGAACTTTGGTGCAGAATCATTTTGATTTCCTCCTGTGTCATGGGGCGTTCTTCGCTTTTCAGTCCGATCAGTTTATTCAACAGGCGGGTGGAGATACTGAGTAACCATACGAAAGGATAAGAGATTTTTGTCAGCAGAATCATTATCGGGCTGAATAAGATTGCATATCTTTCCGGATTGCTGAGAGCTATGGACTTAGGTACCAGTTCCCCGATGATAAGAGAAAGATAAGTGATCACTGCCACGGTAGTAATCATAGCCAGATTGCGCGCATAGGCTTCCGCTCCCGGAATAAGAGAGAACAGAGGAACAAGGTCGTCGGCAATGGCAACTCCACCATAAGCACCGGACACAATACCGATAAGTGTAATACCGATTTGGATAGTAGATAAAAACTTTTCCGGTTCTTCTAATTGCTTTAATACTCCTCGGGCAGATTTGTTACCTTTGGCTACAAGAGTTTCAAGACGTGCTTTGCTGGAAGATACCAGCGCGATTTCGTACATGGCAAAAATGCCATTCAGTACGAGTAAGAAAAGTATAATAAGAAATTCCATAAATGGATTAAAATGGTTATAGCCTCGAAATTACATGAAATCACGACACTATGCAAATCTATGTAATATATTAATGAAAATTTAATAATCGTGTTGTCTTTTTGGGTATTGGAAGTGAGAAAGGGAATACAGAGGCGAAGCCGCCTCTGTATTCCCTTTCTTATATAAGATAAAGCGAGAGATACTCCTTATTTTTTATAGCTGTCTGCTTTGGCTTTGGCGCGTTCGATGCGTTTGGCGGTATCCGGGTGAGAGGAGAACATTCTCTGTACATAAGAAGATTTCGGAGCGTCTTTTGCCAGTTCAGCCAGTTTGGTCAATGCGTTGGCCATGGCATAAGGGTCGATGTTGTTTTTTACACAGAACTCAACACCGTATTCGTCTGCTTCGTTTTCCTGCTTTTGTGAATACTGTGCGCCAGCAAGAGCTTCTGCCATTGCTCCCAGTTCAGAGTCAGTCAGTTTGGCAACTTTGTTGCTGGCTGCACCTGCTGCATTCTTCACTGCCGAGCGAAGGTAGGCATTTTTCATCGCGTCTTTAGAGTCAGTGTGTACAACGTGACCGATTTCATGTCCTACTACTGCCATTACTTCTTCGTCAGTCATCACATCCATTAGTCCGGCGCAGATACGTACACTGCCGTCTCCACAGGCAAAAGCATTCACGTCTACAACTTCATAAACACCGAAGTTCAGTTTCAGCCCGTCCATTTCTTTGATGTGGCCGGTCAGCTTCTCCAGACGTTTGCCGTATTCAGTGTCAGGTTTTGTCAGTGGATTGTGTGCATCCATCCAGACCATGTATTCCTTACTCATGTTGGCGATGTCCGCGTCTGATAAGGTAACTGCCGATACTACGTCTTTTCCAGCTTGCAGGGCTTTCCCTACATTAAACTTCTTTCCGAATTGTGCCGAAGCTGTCATTCCCATACCCAAAAACAACAGGGCAATCATAGCAATTTGTCTTTTCATTCTCGTTTCAATTAATGTTTCAAACTATGGTTAATATTCAAATGTGATTCCCAGTGTCGGAAGTAATGTTCCGCTTGATTGTTTAATGCGCTTCATCCTGTATCGTTGCGCAGCGGCGGGAGCTTCCGGGTTCTCGATGATGCCGGTACTCATAAGCACATCCTGCTGTTTCAGCTTGCTGACTGTGATGTTCTGCAAATCGAGATAAAATCCCAGCATACAATGTTTCAGATAAAACGTTTTGTCCACGCGTACATCCACCTGCGCAAAAGCGGGGAGACGCTCTTTGTTATATTTCGAGTAATCGTAATATGCTTTTCCCTGTGCATCCCATGCTGATACCAAAGACGACTTGGTTTCGTCATAAGGAGTGTACGGAGCACCGCCGATGCAGCTTACCTTCATGCCGAAACTCCATTGATGCGGAAGATTATACGTTCCCCGCAGATTGAATATATAGCGGTTGTCCCACGCGGAGGCGATGTATTCGCTTTCTTTATCGTTGCGATATTCACTCTTGAACAAGGTAAAGGAAGAAGCCAGATTCAGTTTCTTGGCAATAAGCCACTTCACCAAAATCTCCGCACCGTAGGAGCGCCCTTGTGCAGTGGAAGTAAGTAACTCATTACCGACTACTCCATAATCATTTCCTTTGCAGTTAAGAGGAATCCCGTCCGCTACGGAAAGAGGGATCTTATCATAATCTTTGTAGAATCCTTCTACGGATGCTTCGAAGGTATCTCCCTTTCGCCAACTGATTCCCAGACTTCCTTCACTCACTTTCATGTAACGGAGGTTGTATTTATTAGCGAAAGTCCCGTTATTATTCTTAAAACCGAGAGCCGTGTAGGCAGGGAGTTGATAATACAGTCCCGCATTTCCGCTTGCAAACCAATGATCGGCTAGTTGATAGGAGAGTGACAGGCGGGGAGAAAGCTGGTCGGAAAGGTTCTTCATTGTTGATGAATAATCATTGGCGTCGGCCCGCAGACCTAGAGAGGCAGTGAAGCGGTCGTCCATTGAAGTGTAATTGATCGTTCCGAAAAGTCCCCAGCGCAAGATTCCTAAATACGTGTGATAATCAAAAGTTTGCGGCTGGTTAGTGTACACCCGTTGAAAGGTAGTGTTGGTATATTGGCTGTAATCCAGATTGATGCCGAGATTGATTTTCCAATTACGGAAAGTAGTGCTGTTCTCGAGACGGAGTTTCGTTTCCTGTTCGGTGGAACGGAGGCGGAGCATTAAGTTATCCGGATGGCTTTCATCGTTCCGGCGATATTTCGTATTACGGTTGTTCAGATAGCTATGGCTGACTACTGCCGATTGCACGTGTGCACCTGCATAATGACGATAGACTGCCCCCACAGTAAATGTCTCCTGTTTTATCTTAGGCAGATAACTCAGGATATATTCATTGTCTTCACTGTCAGCTTTCGTATTCAGCCGCATATTATCAATTCCGCCCAGTCCTAATACCGTCAGTTCATTCTGCTCGTTAAACCGGGTTTTCAGTTTGAATTGTGCATCGGTAAAGGTTGGCAGGAAAGGCAAATCGAGCATATCAAACAGGAATTGCAGATAAGACTGGCGCACGGAAACCAAGTAGGAAGTCTTCTTGCCTATATGTCCGTTGGAAGCCAAAGAAACTTCGGAAGCTCCCAGTGTAGCCTTCAATGAATTGCGTTCCATATCTCCGTCGCGCAACTTGAAGTCGAGTACGGAACTAAGTGCATTTCCCTTATCCGCAGGGAAAGCGCCGGTATAGAAATTTACTTCCCGTATCAGGTCGGCGTTGAGGATTCCTACCGGACCGCCGGATGCGCCTTGCGTACTGAAGTGGTTGATGTTGGGGATTTCCACTCCGTCAAGATAGAAGCGGTTTTCGGAAGGCGCCCCGCCTCGCACAATCAGGTCGTTGCGGTATCCTATCGGTGAAAAGGCGACTCCGGGGTAAGATTGCACGATGCGTGAAATATCCCGGTTGGCTCCCGGACTCTTTTCTATTTCCTGTATTCCGATAATGCGCAGGCTGACGGGACTTTCCACATCGCGCCGGAAAGGGGAGGCGGTGATTGTCACTCCTTCGAGTTCGGTCAGGTTCTCCTCCATTTCTATCGGGATGTTCAGGTTTTTGGTAGATAAGATGTATTCGGAGGTCGTAACGCTCTTGTATCCGATTGCCGATGCTTGCAGGCGGTAAATGCCCGGCGGCACTTGTTCAATGGTGAAACGCCCTTCAACATTGGTGACACTGCCCTTATTCAGCCCGATAATCATCACATTGATAAATTCCAATGGCTGACGACTATTCTTGTCAATCACCGTTCCCTTTATCTGATGCATAGGTTGTGCTTGCAACAGAAGGAGCATAGTATTGAAAAACAGTAGAAGTGTCAACAATCTTTTCATGCGGTTGCAGTTTAGTGCTGCGAAAGTACGAAAAAAGTATTAAAGAATGATATATTCAGTGAATAAAAAAAGAATATGTTCTATATTTGTGGGAAATATAAAAACAGATTCCTTATGAAGACTGTAAAACTGATTACTTGCAATGACGCGATGAAGGCACATATCCTTCAGGGAGCGTTGGAGAACGAAGGGATTGAATCTATTCTGCACAATGAAAACTTCTCTACCTTATATAAGAGTTGTGTGAGCAGCATAGCGGGAGTGGACATTCTGGTGGCGGATGATGATTATGAGAAAGCCGTTCAGGTGTTGAGAGATAACCAGAGTTGGCCGGAAGAATTGACGCTTTGCCCTTATTGCGGGTCGTCGGATATTAAGTTCAGGTTAAAAAAAAGGACAGAGGCTGCGTGCTGTCGGTGCGGCAATACTTTCCATGTTGGCGGCAGCCCCTCCGGGAGATAATCATTGGGAATATACCTGCGGACAGTGCCAACGGACTTTTGAGGTGCCTGTTGCCAAGTTCCCTTCTTCAGAGGAAAAGGAGGAAGAATAATTTAATCTAACTATATACGTATAATGAAAAAGAGAAATCTTCTGTTAGCTGCTTTATTATTGATATTGGTGGCCCCCTCTTTTGCTGCCAAAGTAGATACTTTATTAGTTAATAGCCCTTCCATGAATAAGGATGTACAGGTGGTGGTCGTTACGCCGGACGCTGCGTTGGGCAAGAAAGCGGTGGCTTGTCCCGTCATTTATCTGTTGCACGGTTATGGTGGAAATGCTAAAACATGGATCGGGGTGAAACCGGATCTTCCGCAGATTGCGGATGAAAAAGGAATCATCTTTGTTTGTCCGGACGGAAAGAATAGCTGGTACTGGGACAGTCCGAAAGATCCGTCTTACCGTTACGAAACTTTTGTTTCATCGGAACTGGTGAAGTATATTGACGGACATTATAAGACGATTGCTGACAGGAAAGGACGTGCCATAACAGGATTGAGCATGGGAGGACATGGGGCTATGTGGAACGCTATCCGTCATAAAGATACGTTTGGTGCCGGTGGAAGTACCAGTGGCGGGGTAGATATCCGTCCGTTCCCGTTGAACTGGGATATGTCGAAACAGTTGGGCGAATTTGCATACAATAAAAAGGTATGGGATGAACATACGGTTATCAATCAGATTGACAAGATAGAAAACGGGGATTTGGCTATCATTATCGACTGTGGTGAAGCGGATTTCTTTCTGAATGTGAACAAGGATTTGCATAACCGTCTGTTGGCCCGGAAGATTAACCATGACTTTATCACTCGTCCCGGCGGACATAACGGGAAGTATTGGAATAACTCCATTGACTATCAGATTCTGTTCTTTGATAAGTTTTTCAAGAAATAAAAGGGCTAATGCTTGACTTTAGCTTTTGGATGTCGTATCTTTGGATACATAATCATAAAATAGATTGAGGTTAAACTACGATAGAAGGAGAAAGCATTGGCTTTCTCCTTTTTTTATTGTATGCCGGATGTGGGAGAACTTGACCCCGGCTCATAACGGGCGTAAGCTCGGGGATGAAAGCACTTTAGCTGACGGACTACGACAAATTACACGCTCTGTCAGGTCGGAACAGACGCTCTGTTTACCGGAAACAGACGCTCTGTTAAGTAGATTTAGAGCGTGCGTTTTGAAAAAGCGGAGTAATGCCGCTTTTTCTGTTAATGATGCATAAATCTGCTCTTGACAAAAGAATGCCGAAATTGTAGTCTGGCTATTATTTGATTCTTAATCCGCTTCCTCCTATGAACAACCGGCTCGAAGGACTATTCACACTTTTCTCTATCTTGATTCGTGTGCTTGGAGTTTCTTCTTCCTCTTCTTTAGGCGGATAAGTTCCGTTCAATACTCCGAGGGCAACACTCAACAAAGTTTCCTTTTCATCACCGAAAGGCAGGAAAGTTAAGTAATCTGTTGAAGCATTGACTGAGTATGTCGGTTTGAATCCGGGGTAAGTATCATGCTCGGAGTCATAGATAGTAGCTACAACCGGATTGACGGACCATTGGAATTCTTCGTTGATGAATTGTTCCGTGGCTACATTTTGTCCTTTTGTTGAACTGCCGATAGCTATTAATTTTTGAATCTTTCCGTTCAGGCAGTGCATCAGCATTTCCGGTGCTCCTGCTGTTTCTCCGCCAATCAGGACGATAAGGGTTGTTAAGTCCAGGTTCTTGCCGCCGGAGGTATTTAAAAGTTTGGAGTCAAATGTCAGGGTCACATCTTTATCCGTGTTCTTGTCATTATATTCCAGAAATCCCATTGTCTGGTCAAGATAATAAGAAGACACAAGCATCGTACTCAACAACTGTACGCAATCAATGCTTCCTCCTTTGTTGTATCGCAGGTCGAGTATTACCTCGTGAATATTCTTCTGAGCAAGCTCATCCGACCATTCGCGTAATTCGGCGTTGTATTTTTCCGGACTCTCTTTGGTGCCTGCCGTAAAACTGTTGTACATCAGATAGCCGACTTCACTTCCATCGGTCAGTGTCAGTGTTTTCTTACAGTGAACCGGATTGTCTACCAATGGTACGGCTGCACCAATCTTTACCGGATCACCTACCGGAACAACCCGGTAAATTTCTTCTTCTTCACCTTCTACCGGTGGCTCTGTGGGCGGAACTAATTGATATTTTCCTAAAGTAACTTCCAGGGGTTCCGTACCTTGCAGTAGTTGGCTTTCATATTTCTTGCTGATATAAGAGGTGTCTACTTTCACAATCCAGTCGCCCCGTTTCAGTACGGCCGCGGCCGGAGAACCGGGAATGACATAAGTAATCAGTGCGTTGTAAGCAGTGTCAATGTCCGGGTTGCGAACCAATGAATAGTCGAATCCATAGCTTGGCAGCGGAGTCTCCATGACAGAATCGACGAACGAATAACTGTCGTTCTTCGACTTTACTTTTGACAAGAACTGGGCAGGTTCCAGAAACAGATTTGCATCATCGTAGGAAGGTAGGTCTTGATACCACAGATAGTTCTGTTGCATGATATCGTACATCCATGTGTCCAATGCAGTCATGTGGGCATACTCCGGCCAGCGGTCGACACCGCAGGAGAAAAAGCCGCTGATAGATACGATAACCAGGGCAGGTATAAGGATTATCTTTCTTAATTTTGTCATTATAAAAAGCTTTTCACTGTGCAAATGTAGGAAATACTTTGCTTATCTACCACATTTATGGTATAAAAATGCCTTCAATGTGTGATTGGTTGTTAGCGGATATGCCCTTATCTTTGCCATATCAAAGTTATCAATAGGTATTAATAGGATTTTTGGATGGATATAGCTGCATTATTATCGGGAGGTGTCGACAGTTCGGTGGTCGTACATCTCCTTTGTGAGCAAGGATACAAGCCGACTCTTTTTTATATTAAGATCGGCATGGACGGGACGGAATATATGGATTGTTCGGCAGAGGAAGATATTGAATTGTCTACCGCTACTGCCCGTAAATACGGTCTGTCTTTGGAGGTGGTGGATTTACATCGCGAGTATTGGGACAATGTGGCGGCCTATGCCATTGATAAGATTAAGAAGGGGCTGACACCCAATCCGGATGTGATGTGCAACAAACTTATTAAGTTTGGCTGCTTTGAACAGCGTATCGGAAAAGACTTTGATTATACGGCTACCGGACATTACGCCACTACCTTGCAACGTAACGGTAAGACGTGGCTCGGGACAGCGAAAGATCCTGTAAAGGACCAGACGGACTTCCTTGCACAAATAGATTATCTGCAAGTTTCCAAGCTGATGTTTCCCATTGGCGGACTGATGAAGCATGAAGTGCGTGAGATAGCGTTGAATGCAGGCTTACCGAGTGCCCGGAGAAAAGACAGTCAGGGCATTTGCTTTCTCGGAAAGATAAACTACAATGATTTTGTCCGCCGCTTTTTGGGAGAAAAGGAAGGGATGATTATCGAACTGGAGACTGGTAAGAAACTGGGTACGCATCGGGGTTATTGGTTTCATACGATCGGTCAGCGCAAGGGGCTCGGATTAAGTGGTGGTCCTTGGTTTGTGATAAAGAAAGATATTCAGGAGAATATTATCTATGTGTCCCGTGGTTACGGTGTGAAAACACAATACGGCAATGAACTTCGCATCAACGATTTCCATTTTATTACGGATAATCCGTGGCAGTCAGCAGGAAAGGAGATAGGCATCACTTTCAAGATTCGCCATACTCCCGAATTTACGAAAGGGAAACTTGTGCAGGAAGGAGAGAGGCAGTTCCGTATCTTGTCTTCTGAAAACTTACAGGGCATTGCCCCCGGACAGTTCGGAGTTGTTTATGATGAGGCTGCGCAGGTTTGCGTGGGGAGTGGGGAAATCGGATGAAGAGCTTCTTGCAGGGATTGACGCCGTGAAGTAGATTGTTTTTAGATATAATATTCCGCCAAATCCACAATCCCTGCCCGCATCGCATATTTAGTCGCTTCGTGCACATTATTCACTCCCAGTTTCCGGAAGATATTTTTGCGGTGGCTGTTAATTGTATGGAAGCTTAGATTTTTTTCCGCTGCAATCTCTTTCGTTGTTTTCCCCAGTGCAATTTCTTTCAGGATATTCTTTTCCGTTTGCGTCAGCAAATGGTCTTCTGTTATTGTGCCGGCCACAGGAGAAGCAGCGCCTGAAAGCAGCAGGTTGCTGACATGATTGCAGATATACCGTTGTTTACGGCCGGCACATTGGATAGCAGTCATGATTTCCTCTTTTGAATTATCTTTCATCACTACCCCGAAAGCCATACTGCTGAACAATACCTGGCGGAGAAAATTAATACTTAACTCATCCGAGAACAGAATCCAGTCGACCTCTTTGAATCTTTCCTGCAAGACAATCAGCTCATCCGCCCCGGCAAAATCGAATAGCGTATAATCCAGCACTACCACCGCTTGCGGATACAACCGGAGCTGCTGAATCAGTTCTGCTTTGTTGTCAGCTTCTAAGAGGGTGGCAACATCTTTCTGCTTGCTTAGCAGAAACATCATCCCCGCTTTACTGATGTCCTGATTGTCTGCGATGATATATTCTCTCATAGGAAATTAATGAATTAAAAAAACTCCGCTACAAATGTACGCATTTTGCGCGATTTGTAGCGGAGTTGTTCCAAGATTCTTGTATCCCGATTACCAGGAACGTCCTTTGAAGATGTTGGACTGGTCGAGCGGAATGATATTTCCGTTCAGTGTCAGGTTATTGTTGCTGAAGTTAGGGCTGATTGTAACTGAAGCGTTGTTGTCTCCGTTGCTCATGGTGATAAATACTTGAGCGGAGATACCGATACCTTGAACGCTGAATGAGCAGTTCACATTACCTTTCTTGTCGACATTCATCTTCATGTCCGAAGAATTACCGTCTACTGTGACACCACCGATTCCGTTAGGGCCGGGATAAGGAGTGTTGAAAGCAGTCTGTACTGTGGCTCTGTTGCCGTTCATCAGAACGAAGTTAGTGTTTGAAGTAACAAAAGCGCTCATGCCATTGCGGAATATTACCTGATTGGCTTCCAGAACGAACTGTTTATTCTTCAAAGCCTGTACGGCTTGTTGATAAGCTGCCATGTCCTGCACCTGTTCTTCGGCACGGAGTTTAGCTCTTTCCGCATCTCTTTGAGCTTTTCTTTCTGCGCGGCGTGCTGCTGCGTTACTTTCCTGTGCATACATCATCGTGCTTGCACTTACTAATACTAATGCTAATAATGCAATAAACTTTTTCATAACTTTTTTTTGTTTAGGTTTAATACGTTGTTCGTTTATTGCAAAAACAAAGTCTGTGCCAGATTGTTCACGAGCGTCGCGCAATTTTATATCCGATCGCTGCGACGGCAATACTCATTAAAGGGCTGATAATGTTGAAAAAACAATAGGGAAGATATACCAATGTGGGGACGCTTAGTATTGTAGCCTGCGTCATCCCGCAGGTATTCCAGGGGATCAGCACGGATGTAACGGTTACTGAATCCTCGGTCGTCCGGCTCAGCAAACAACTTTCGTAACCTTTTTTAGCATAAATGTCGCGGAACATATTTCCGGTCAGAATGATACTGATGTATTGGTCGGCAGTTGCCAGATTGAGGAACAACCCGGAACAAACCGTAGCTCCCACCACGCTGACTGTTTTCTTCATAAAACGGACAAAGATAGAAGTGATACTTCCCAACATACCGCTGGCTGTCATCGCCCCGCCAAAGCACATGGCACATAAGATCAGCCAAATCGTATTCATCATGCCGGACATGCCACGTGTAGCGATTAAATCTGTCAAAACGGCATTATCTGTGTGCAGACTTGTACTTCCGTAGAAGGTCATCATCAGTCCTTTGAACAGCGAATCGAAGCCGGAGGCGGCCATTCCCGAAATCTCCTGTAATAAATCCGGTTGAAATATCAGGGCAAAGATGCCTGCCAGCAATGTTGACAGGAACAGCGTAATGATAGAAGGTACCTTACGTGCAATCAATATTCCCGTGGCGACCGGAACAATCAGAAGCCATGGTGTGATATGGAACTTCTCATTCAGTGCGGCGGCCACCTCCGTGATATGTTGCGTATTGTTGGCATCATGTGAGAATCCCGCTACGGTGAAAATAATCAGGGTAATGACAAGAGAAGGAATCGTGGTTATCATCATGTAGCGGATATGGCGGAAGAGGGGAGTGTCTGTGACGGAGGCTGCCAATATGGTAGTTTCCGACAATGGAGATACCTTGTCGCCAAAATAGGCACCGGAGATGATCGCTCCAGCAATCCAACCTTCTTCAAATCCCTGTGCCTTACCGATCCCCATTAATGCGATACCGATAGTGGCAATTGTAGTCCACGAACTTCCGGTCATGACTGAAATCAGTACGCAGATAATGCAGGTGGATGCAAGGAAGAAACTTGGGTGGATAATCTGCATTCCATAATAAATCAGCGTAGGCACTACACCGCTAATCATCCAGATACCGCTGAGCGCACCAATAATCAGCAGGATAATGATAGCAGTTGTCACTCCGGCTACGTTGTTTGTAATAGCCAGCTCGTAGTCTTTCCATGGGATTTTGTAGAATGCCATGCCGATAAGGATACAGACTGCGGTGGTAGTAAGCAGTGACACTTGGCTGCCGCCACTCAGTGCGTCGCTGCCGAAAGTATGGATAGTAGCGAATAATAATAGAACAAGTACAATAATCGGTATCAGTGATACGAGTGGGGAAGGAGCTTTTTTCATGCTAAATTCTCTAATCCTTTTTTTGTTGTTTAGCTGATATTTATTTTTGGCTGCAAAGATACAACAAAAAGGTAGAAATCTTTTGCATTATGGGAGCGGGCAATAAAAATTATTATAAGTTTATATTTTCTTGGAATATAGAAAGAGCTAACCTTTAGTTGAGCATGGTTTTACGTTTCAGCCACCAATAGCGGATGAAAAGTATCCCTGTCAGAATCAGCGCAATGGACAATCCGGTGTAGAAGACAGAGATAAAACTTTCGGGTAGCAAATGGAAGCTTCGGATCGTAATTCCGAGAGAAATCATGAATATCATGATTATCCAGCTTTTTACATCGAAGAAAGAGAAAGGACAGTTGCGGGTTTCTTTCTTCTGTTCAATCCGGCGGGTATGCTTGTAGTAGAGTCTTTTAAAAATCAGTACGAAGAATAACAGGAAAACGATAGTGGCTTCCCCTATCTTAAACATCCAGTCGTGTGAGTTGTTCATCCAGGTGACGATTCCTATCCGCAGGATGTTTCCGCCCGCAATAATCCAGACGGTGCCGGCTATGATTAGTAAGATTTGTCTGTTAACTCCGTACTTCATAGTTTACTGATTTTTTGTATTAAACGGTTTTATCATCCATTTTGTTGACTCACTTCTTAAAGAAAATCGTAATTAATAGAGAAATACCGGTTAAAAGGACTCCGATACCGATAACGCCGTGCCAGCCATACAGTTGCCAGAAACTTCCGGCAAGGAATGTTCCCATGGAGCCACCGATGAAGTAGGTAGTCATGAAAATTGTATTGATACGGTTCGAAGCGCGGGGATTCAGTTCGAAGATACTCGTCTGGTTACTGAGTTGGATGCATTGCATCCCTATATCAATCATGATAATGCCGGCGATGATTCCGGCGTAAGTGTTTTCTCCGACGAAGAACAATAACCAGGACAAAAGAATCAACCCGCAGCCGATGAAGTTGAAGCGGCGGACGCCTACCCGTTTTACATATCTTCCCACAAAAGAAGCTGTTAATGCTCCGGCTACTCCGCAAAGTCCCAGCATACCAATCACGTCGCTATTGGCGAAGAATGGAGCTTGTCCCATTTTGAAAGCGAGGCAGGACCACATGGCGAGGAGCGAACCGAAGTTCAGGGCAGCCCGGATAGAGTAGATGCGTAGTTGCGGAAACTCTTTCACCAAAGCCAGCAGGGATTTCATCAGGTCGCTGTACTTTCCCCGGAAGTTGGTCTGAATGTTGGGAAGAACTTTCAGTACGACAACCGCACAGACAAACATCATACCTGCGGCAATATAATACATCTCCCGCCACCCGAACAGTTCACCGACGAGTCCGCTGACGACGCGTGAAGCCAGGATGCCGGTCAGTAATCCCGATAAGACGATTCCTACATTTCTGCCTTTATGCTCCGGACGTGAAAACTGGGCGGCCATGGGAATGAATATCTGTGGAATCATAGAACAGGCCCCCGTAAGGAATGAGGCAACAAGTATCACATGGATATTATGCGCCAGGGCAATCGTCAATAGTGAGAATATAAGGACGAGGAAGTTGGCAAGGATAATCTTCTTGCGTTGGTATAAATCACCCAAGGGAGTGATAAACAATAGTCCGGCCGCATAACCTATCTGCGTGACCATGGCAATCAGGTTAGTTCGGAACTCTGATATGCCAAGTTCATGG
>OLOS01002283.1_pt1 | contig 13428 bp, 12 predicted proteins | sample 1672631 | NCBI WGS metagenome assembly OLOS01 (sample SAMEA3136707, study PRJEB25190) | human gut metagenome | biome: human gut; feature: human-associated habitat; material: faeces | place: Austria | collected 2013 | reverse complement strand
GGAGAGAAGCCACTCAAGAGAGTGGCTTCTCTTTTTATATTCATAGCTGCGGGAGAGAAAGTCCATCGCCATTCCGCGGTTCGTTTTTACTTATGATGTAAATGCGGAACTCTTTTGCGGAACACTCTCAAAATACTGCCAAAGGTGAAGTGCGTAGATAGACTGAAAACTGCGGAAGATGATATTTCTAACTGTGCCGTTTTCCGTGATTTTCTTCACCAAGACCTTACCTGATTTGTTCAACTTTTGCCTTGACAAGGGGGAAAAGGGAGACTATAATCTGTCAGTCAAAAAATGATGGAGATTTTAGTTATGAAGAAAAAAAGTTTATCTGCCCTGTTCCAGCCGGTGGAGCTCACGCAGGGCGAATGCTGGAAGACGATTTTGGCGTTTTCTTTCCCAATCATTGTTTCGTACTTGCTGCAGCAGGTCTACACGATCAGCGACGCGGCCATCGTCGGCCAAACGCTAACAGCGCAGGAGGTTGCGGGTGTCAACGATACGTCGTCGCTCATTTTTATCTTTTTGCAGTTTGCCTTTGGCGTCAGCGCGGGCTTCTGCGTAGTCACATCTTGTAATGTCGGCGCGCACAATCCTGCTGGCGTGCGCCGCTCGCTGACGACGCAGATCGTTTTATCCGCCGCGCTGACGGTCATCCTGACGGTGCTTGCGCTGCTTCTGCTCGATCCGATGCTCGCGTGGATCAATGTGACGCCGGACAACGGCGAGGTCTACCGCGCGGCCTATACGTATTGCGCGATCATCTTTGCGGGCATCGGCGCGCAGCTGTTCTATAACTTCATCTGCTCGTTCCTGCGCAGCATGGGCGACAGCGTGACGCCGCTGGCGTTCCTGCTGTTTTCCACGGTGCTGAACGTGGGACTCGACCTGCTGTTTATCATTGTGTTCCGCTGGGGTGTCGCCGGGGCGGCCATCGCCACGGTGAGCGCGCAGCTCATCAGCACGCTGGGCTGCTTTGCCTATGCTTTCTCCAAATATCCCGAGCTGCGCCTGCATCAGGAGGACTGGCAGATCACGCGCCATGATGTGACGCGCCATCTGATCCAGGGCATCCCGCTCGGTCTTCAATTTTCCGTGCTGGCGATCGGCATCATTGTGGTGCAGAGCATCGTTGTTCAGTTTGATATGCTGGGTGGAGCGATGGTCTCCAATGCGGCGCAGAACGGTTTCGGTGCGGCAAACAAGGTCAATAGCCTGCTGATGACGCCGCTCAATGGCCTCGGCTCCGCGATGACGAGCTTCACGGCGCAGAACCTCGGCGCGGGTGACACAAAGCGCATCAAAAAGGGCACGATCCAGTCGATTATCATCATGCTCATCATGGCGGCGTGTTCCATTCTGATTGGCCTTCTGCTGACGATTAACGGCACCTATCTTCACATCTTCCTCAGCGCGGATAAGGTGACGGCGGAGACGCTCCGCTTTGGCAATTCCTACCTCTATATCGACCTGTCGCTCTACGCGTTCTTGGGGTTTATCTTTGTCGCGCGAAACTGTGTGCAGGGCATCGGCAAGCCGCAGTTCGTGCTGGGCGCGGGAGCGGCCGAGCTTGTCGCGCGCGTTGCCGTCTGTCTGCTGCTGCCTGCGGCGCTCGCGGGCGGCGTGGTCAGCGCGGAGGCACCGCAGGCGGCGGTCTACGGCCTGTGCGTGGCTGACCCGTTTGCGTGGATGTCAGCCGACGCGGTGCTGTGCATTCCGCTTATCAAGAACATCATGCGCGAAAACTACGACTATCTTTACGGCAGCGGCCAGAAACTCATTGAGCGATAAAAAGAACCATAAACTTGCCCCCTCCGTATTTAAAATACGGAGGGGGCAAGTGTTGTTCATAATGAGACGGAGAAATTTGTTGTCAGTCGATGTTCTTCAGACCGTCATATAGATCGTTGAAGGACATTTCCTGACGGCATCTTCCGTAGGAGAGCTCTTTGTTTTCGCCAAATTCCAGCAAGAAGCATTTGGCAAGCTCTTCCACGGTCTGCTCAAGCGTCGTAAAAAACTGTTCATAGGCAAACTTGTTTGCTGCCGAGCCTTCTTCAAAGCAATTCACGATCAGCGATTCGGTCACCTGATCGAGCGGATACATTTTGATGTGCATCAGCTCATGAACGATGATCTCTTCAAAGTTTTCCTCCCGCTTGGGATTCGCAATATTCAGAAGAATGATTGCTTTTCTGTCGGCGCAGTCGATCTTGATGTCGCCGGTTTTCGGCCACGCGGGGTCTTCCACAAATTCAAGGCAGATATCCCACGTGGGTGTAATCCTCAGTTTCCGGATATATTTTTCAAAAAGTGCGGTCAAGGCCTGTTTTTCTACCATGGTATTCCTCCTGAACGTTCAATTTGCTGCATCAAAGCGTAACGGATCAGTCCTCGAACCATGCCACGGCGCGGATGGGCGAACCATCGCAGTTTTCGAGCTTGAGCGGGAAGCAGCTGAACGAAAACAACCCCTTGCCGCATTTGTCGAGGTCCTTGAGGTTTTCGATGTTGACGATGTCCTTATTTTGGAAGAGCTTTTTGTGGCGTGTCAGGTTTTCGTCTGCGATGGGGTCGAGGCCGATGACGTCGAAGCCGATGCCCTTGTAGTTGCCCGCGATGATGTAATCCATCGCCGCATCATCAAGGCAGGGATAGTCGCCAAAGTAGGCATCCGTCCCCCAGCGCTTGTCCCAGCCGAGGTGGAAGAGCAGAAAATCGGCATTTTCCGCGTCTTTGCCGTATTGCAGGATGCGCTCGAGCGTGATGGCCTTGCCCTCGTTCAAGTCGCTGCACTCGATAACGAGCGCCTTGCCGATGAACTGCGAGGCGGGGAACGCGTCGAGCGTCGTGCGGCCGGCGAACAGATGCGCGGGCGGGTCCATGTGTGTGCCCGTGTGGGTGTACATGGTCAGCTTCGTCTCCTTGAAGCCGTCCTTTTCATAGGTGTTCGCGCCGGCGAAAATGGGTGTCTCCGTGCCGGGATAGACCGGCATATTTTCAGCGATGGTGTGGGTCAGGTCAAGTACGCGCATGGGAACATCTTCCTTTCTGTTGAAATCAAAATCAGAACACGAACTGTACCAGCAGCATATAGCACACCGTGCCGCCCGCGATGGAGAGCAGCATTTGTCTCTTCCACAGGTGCAGGCTGATCGTCACGGCGATGGCGATGAGCTCGGGCAGGCCGTAGGCAAAGTGCAGCACGTCAACATTGCGCAGGCAGTAGACGACGAGCATGCCGAAGATCGCGCCCGGCAGTGCTGAGCCGAGGTATTGGATGTACTTGGGCGTCGGCTTTTTCGGGTTGAAGACCAGAAACGGCAGGAAGCGCGTGAGCATCGTGCCGAGCGCGCAGAGGATGATGGTGATGGCCTGTTGTAAGATCGTCATTTTACCGCCTCCTGCGTCTTGGCTTCGACGGGCTTTCTCAGCGCGGTCAGCGCGACGAGGATGCAGATCATCGTGGGAATGAGGAAGTTGTCCGCACCAAAAATGAGCAGACACGCAACACTTGCGATAAGACCGATCCACGCGCTGAAATGGTGCTTTTCTTTGAGCCACTGGTCCATGAAGATGACCACAAACATCGCCGTCATCACAAAGTCGAGCCCCTCGGTATTGAAGCGCAGAAGCCCGCCGAGGATGCCGCCGAGCGTCGCGCCCAGGAACCAGTAAAATTCATCGAGCAGCGAGACGAAGAAGTAGAACCAGCCGCGGTCCACGCCCTCGGGGATCTCCGCCGTATAGTTGACGCTGAACGTCTCGTCGCACATCGCGTAGATGAGGTAGGGCTTTTTCCAGCCCGTGCCCTTGTACTTGTCGAGCATCGAAATACCGTAAAACAGGTGGCGCGCCTGGATCATCACCGCCGTCAGGAAGACCTGCACCGGCGCAAACGGCGCGAGCAGCATGCTCGTCGCGACAAATTCAAGGCTGCCGCCGAAGATGACGACGCTCATGATCATCGGATACCAGAAGCTAAAGCCCGACGTGCGCATATAGACGCCATAGGTCATGCCGAGAAATAAAAAGCCTGCGAAGATCGGGATGGTGTGCGGAAACGCGGCCTTCAGTGCCGCAACTGCGGGTGATTTGCTGTGCATGGGAACGGGAAACCTCCTTGTGGTGATGAAACGAAGCAGAAATGCGCCGGTTATTTTTGCGCCCGGTGCATAAACTGACCTGAGGTGATACGATGTCCTGTCAGGACGCGCTGCCCGCCGCCGTCAGCGCCGCCGCGGCGGCCATGGCGCAGGGAAAGAGCGATGAAGAGGTCGCGCTGTTCGCCGCCATCTTTACGCAGCTGGGCGACAGCCTTGCGATGATCGTCGCTCTGCGCGCGTGCGAAAAAAGCGGCGGCAGCGAGGCGGAATAAGGGAATCAGTCCTTGGCCGCCTCTTCTTTGTCTTCGTCCTTTTTGCCGCCCAGGGTGATGAACACGCCCGCGACCAGCGTGATGGCCGAGCCGAGCAGGATGCGCGGCGTGAGCGTTTCATTTAAGAAGAGAATGCCGACAAAAATGCTCGTGATCGGCTCAAACGTACTCAAAATCGCTGCGCGCTGTGCGCCGATGAGGAACGTGCCCTTCTGGAAGAGCATGACCGCGCCGATGCAGATCATCAGCGAAAAGGCGAGCGCCGCGAGCCATCCGGCGAGGGTCTGCGGCAGACAGAGCTGGTGCGAGAAGAGACAGAGAAAGAACATGCAGACCGCACTGATGAGCGCCATGTAGAAGGTCATACGAAAGCCCATGACCTCGCGGTGGCGGAAATGCGCTAAAAGCAGAATGTAGACGGCGTAGGTCACGCCGGACGTCAGCGCCAGCGCGACACCGAGCGGATCGACTGCACCGCTTGGGTCGATGAGAAGCAGAATGCCGAGGGAGCACAGGACCGCGCAGAAAAGCGCTTTTTTCTGCACCCGTTCGCGCAGCACCAGGCCGCCGAGCACCACGATGACGGGATAGGCGAAGTGGAATACCGTCGCCATGCCGGAGGCAAGATAGCAATACGAGCTGAACAGCAGGATCGGCGTGATACAGCAGCCGAAAAAGCCGGTCAGGCTGGTCTCGAGCAGCGCGCCGCGGCTGATGCGCAGCCCGCCCTGCTTTTGGCACAGCAGCGCGAGGACCGGGAGCGAGAGAAGATTGCGCAGAAACACCAGCGACATCGGCGTCACGCCCTGCGCGTAGAGAAAATTCGCGCCCAGCGGCATACAGCCGAAGATGACGGCGCTCAGGATCACGCAGAGATAGCCGAGCCACGGCGTTCGACGTTCCATGATTCTCCCCTCCTTTATATGAATAAAGTGAATGCATTTATCATACGCGCGCTTTTCCTTCCGGTCAAGTGGGAAAAAGAAAAAACACCGCGTTGACAAATATTCTCGCGGCTGATATGCTGTGATATCATCAGAAAAAAGAGAGGAAAGCTGTCATGTTTCTCTTTTATGTAAACCCAATATTGATCGCTGCGGCAGTCATTCCGGCCATTGTCCTGCTGCGCTTTGTCTACAAGGAGGACCGGCTCGACAAAGAGTCACCGGGGCTGCTGCTCTCGCTCGTGATTTTCGGCATTCTATCGACATTTGCTGCCATCGTGACCGAGCAGATCGGCGAGGCGATCTTGGGCATTCTCCTGCCGCAGAGTTCGACCGCCTACAACGTGCTGCTCTACTTCGTTGTGGTCGCGCTGTCGGAAGAGGGCTTTAAGTACCTGCTGCTCAAGAAGCGCACGTGGTATTCAAGCGAATTCAACTGCCAGTTCGACGGCGTGGTCTACGCCGTGTTCGTCGCGCTCGGCTTTGCCCTGTGGGAGAACATCAGCTATGTGCTGATGTACGGTCTCGGCACGGCGGCTGTCCGCGCGGTCACGGCCGTGCCGGGGCACGCGTGCTTCGGTGTGTTCATGGGCGCTTTCTACGGCCTTGCCAAGCGCTACGACAACTTTGGCGACGAGTACCGCAGCCGCCGCTGCCGCCGCTTTGCCGTGCTCGTGCCGGTGCTGCTGCACGGCGCGTACGATTTCATCGCAACGTATGAGTACGACGGCTATGCATGGATCTTCGTTGTGTTCGTTGTGCTGCTCTTCGCCGCGGCGTACCGCATGATCAAAAAGCTCTCGTGCGACGACCGCTTTATCGACGACAACGACTACTACCACTATGACGGCCCCGAGTTCTGAAGAATGAAAAAAGCGCCCGCTCACCGAGCGGGCGCTTTTTCTATTTGAAAGTTATAATTCCATTTCGTACAGCTCGTCGCCGGCCTTGTGGAATCCGGCGCGCTCGAACATCCGCTGCGACTGCGCATTGAACGAGTAGATATCCGCGTGCAGTTTGGGGATGTGCTGTTCCCTCGCGAGCTTCACGATCTCGCCGATGACGCGCCTGCCGATGTGCTTGTTCTGGAAGCTCTTCGCCACGACGATGTTGATCTCACCGTCCGGATGCAGGCAGACGTCGCCGCACAGGCGGCCGCGGTACTTGATGTAAAAAAGACTGCCGCGCGCGTTGAGATAGCGGTACATCGCCTTGAGCAGCTTCAGGTCGTACACACTGTCGCGGTTGTCGACCTGCTTGCACACATCCGCATCCTGATACCACGGAAGCGACGCTTTGTAGTTGGGATCATACGGGACGAGAGTGATCTCGCCGTCGACAATTCTGCGTTCCATGACAGACCTCTCTTACATGATGACTTTCGGCGGAAACGGGCTCAGATGTGCGCGATGCAGTCGTACGCGATGCGCTCTCCGCCGTCGAAGGCACCGTGAATGACGCCGCAGCGCCGGAAGCCATACGCTTCCAAAAGCCGCTGCATCGGGCGGTTATCCGCGTGCGTGTCGGCGCGCAGATAGCCGATCTGCGTGGTGCAGAAGTCAAAGCAGGCCTTCGACACGCCACGCGCTTTCCCGTTGGAGGCGAGACGGTGGATCGTGCCGTAGGGTTGATCGAGATGCCACGCGCCGTCTTCGATGACGCGGTAGCTCTCGTCCTCGCCGAGAAAGAGGGCGAATGTGCCGACGATCTCGCCATGTTCAAGCATCACATAGCTGCTGCCGCATGCGATATCATAGGTGACGATGCTGCGGTCTGGGTACTCGTCGCCCCATTGCGAGGCATTGCCGTTTGCGCGCATGTAGCGCTTTGCGGCGGCGAAGACGTCCAGCACCGTGTCGACGTCCTGCAAGGTGGTTTTGCGAATTTCCATTTTAGCCCTTGTGCTGCTCGAACCAGCCGGTGATCTCGTTTAAGCGGCGGATGCGGTGCTTGGGCTTGCCGCTGCGGGAGAGCTCGTGGTTCTCGCCGCGGAAGAGCACAAGGCGGCTCTCGACGCCGTGCGCGATCAGCGCAGAGTACATCTGATAGCCCTGATCGACGGGGCAGCGGTAGTCCTCGAGCGAGTGGAGAAAGAGCGTCGGCGTTTTGACCTTGTCGGCGTACTTCATGGGGCTGTGCCACCAGAATTTTTCGACATCCGGCCAGATGGTCGAGCCGCACTGGTCTTCGGAGAAGTCGGGGCCGATGTCGGACACGCCGTAGAAGCTCGTCCAGTTCGAGATCGAGCGCTGGCTGGCGCAGGCGCGGAAGCGGTCGGTGTGGCCGATGATCCAGTTGGTCATAAAGCCGCCGTAGGAGCCGCCGGTTTCGAAGAGGTTATCTGCGTCCATCTCGGGATACTTTGCGAGCGCCGCGTCGCAGAACGCCATCAGATCATCGAAGTCGACCGTGCCGTACTTGCCGCGGATATCCATGAACGCGCCGCGGCCGTCGGAGCCGGTGGGATTGCAGAAGATGACGAAATAGCCACGGCTCGCCCAGTACTGCATCTCGTGATAGAACACGGGACCGTAGACGGTCTTGGGACCGCCGTGAATATCGAAGATGACGGGGTACTTTTTGCCCGCTTCGAAGTCCATCGGCTTTAGGATAAAGCCGTGCACCTCGTGGTCGCCCGCGGTGAGGTTGAGGGGGTCAGGCTGGGCAACGTATTTGCCGCGCAGCATTGCGTCGTTGAAGTGCGTGACGCGGCGGCCCGTCTCGTCGTAGAGCTCCTGCGGCTTCGTATCCCAGAGCGCGCAGAGGAGCATTTTGCCGTTTTTGCGGTCAAAGCAGTCGACGCTGCCGTCGCGCACGAGGACGGGGGAGACGGTGCCGTCTTCGAGCTTGTAGAGCCCCGCGCCGTCGAAGCGCGTCGAGATAAAGTACAGCACGTCGCCGTCCATCTTGAACGCCTGACCGCCGCCGTGGCGGACGTCGCAGCCGACGGAAGAACCGATGGCCTCGCCGTAGACGGCGTAGGGCGTGACGGCAAGCGTCTCGTAGTCGAGCTTATAAAAGTCGCAGTCCGTGTTCATGCCGAACTTGCCGTCTGCGGCCATGACGAGCAGGAAGGACTTGCCGAGCGCGTATGTCGCGATGACGAAGTCGGGGCGACTCTTGACGACGAGCTTCTGACGGCGCGAGGCAAGGTCGATGCGGTAAAGGTCCTGACCGCCGAAGTGCGCGGGGCGGGGGACGGAGACGTCGAGAAGACTGAAATAGACGGTCTTCTGATCCTCCGCGAGCTGGACATCGGAGACGTTGAAGCCAGCATCCGTCAGGCGGGTGAGGGACTTTTTCTTCGCATCGTAGTAGAAGAGACTTTCATACGCGCCGCGCGTGTATGTGCCGCCGTTCCACCACCAGGGTAGCTGAGAGATGACCTCGTAATCCTCGTTTTCCTTTTTGTCGTCAAAGTAGGCTTTCACGAGTTTCCTGTTGCCTTTATAGAGGTCCTCAAAGCCGGGAAAGGTCGAGCCGACGACAAGCAGGTCGCCGTTTTTGAGAGGGAAGACCTGCGAGACGGGGATGGGAAACGTGTAGGCAAGATCGGCCTCGCCGCCGTCGAGTGCGATCTTGTAGAAGCGGCTCGTGAGCGACGGTTCCTTTTCCCCCTCACGGTCGCCCGCGAAAAGAACCGTGTTTTCATCCAAGTAGCAGAACGAGGATTCCTTGCCGCCGCCGGTCAGCGCGCGGACGCGGCCGCCTTTTAAAAGATAGAGGCGGGATTCGTAGCAATTTTTTTCTTTTTTCGCCTGACTCACGGTGAAGCAGGCGCTTGTCCCCTCGGGGGAGAATGTCACGTTCGCAAGTGAGCGGACGGCGCAGAAATCGTCAATGGCGATGGGCTTCATGGGAAAACTCCTTTCATCCGTCTGCGCGCAGAGCGGCGCAAAATCACGCAAGCATCATACCACAGCGACAAATATATTGCAATCCGCGGCAAAATCCGTCGAAGCGCACAAAAAAACATCTGCGGAAACCGCAGATGTTCACAAAAAATGCCTTGACTTTTCTGTACCCATTTGGTAAAATAAAGCGCTTATAAACGGGAAAGGGCGAGGAAAATTCCCCACCCATTACCGAGAGAATAGCATACCGCGGCAAAAAAAGCAAGATGCAGTTCGCTTTGTTTTACAACAAAGCCGGGTGTGTCGAACTGGATAGAGCCGCCGCAATACATTCCTTCAAGCGGACAGGGCTTGAAGAAAAGAAAGGCGTGAAGAGCAAAATGGCCAAAGACAAGATGTATGGCAAAACCCTTCGCAAGAATTTCGCCCGACACGAGGAGATCGTGGAGATGCCGAACCTGCTGGCGCTTCAGAAGAAGTCCTACCAGTGGTTCCTCGATACGGGGCTGCGCGAAGTCTTTTCCGACGTCGCCTCGATCTCGAACTACGCGGGCAACCTGGAGCTGAGCTTCATCGACTACAAGATGGACGAAGCGCCCAAGTACGACGTGCTCGAGTGCAAGGCGCGCGACGCGACGTATGCCGCCCCCCTGAAGGTGAGTGTGCGCCTCTACAACAAGGAGACCGGCGAGATCAAGGAGCAGGAGATCTTCATGGGCGACTTCCCGCTCATGACCGAGTCCGGCACGTTCGTCATCAACGGCGCCGAGCGCGTGGTGGTTTCCCAGCTCGTCCGTTCCCCCGGCATTTACTACGGCAAGGAGATCGACCTCAAGACCGACCTCCCGCTGCTGACGTCCACCGTCATCCCGTACCGCGGCGCATGGCTCGAATACGAGACCGACGCCAATGAGATGTTCTGGGTGCGCATCGACAAAAACCGCAAGATCCCCATCACCGAGCTGGTGCGCGCCATCGGCTTCAAGACCGACGCCGAGATCCTCGAGCTGTTCGGCGATGACGACCGCGTGGCCGTCACGCTCGAAAAAGACGCCTGCAAGACCTATGAAGAGGCGATGCTCGAGATCTACCGCAAGCTGCGCCCGGGCGAGCCGCCCACGGTCGAGGCCTGCGAGACCCTCATCAACAACCTCTTCTTCGACCCGCGCCGCTATGACCTGTCCATGGTCGGCCGCTACAAGTACAACAAGAAGCTCTCCCTGTGGGCGCGCATCCGCGGGCAGAAGCTTTCCTTCCCCGTCGCCGACCCGCGCACGGGCGAGATCATGTTTGACGCAGGCCACATCGTCACCGACGAGGAAGCGCGCGAGATGGATGCCATCGGCGTCAATGATGTGACCATCGAGGTCGATGGCCGTACGATGCGCGTGTTCTCCAACCACATGGTCGATCTTGACCGCTTTGTCGACTTTGACCCCGTGGCCGAGTGCGGCATCAAAGAGCGCGTGCGCGAGAGCGTGCTCAAGGAGCTGCTCGAGCAGTACAGCGGCGAGGAGCTCAAGGAAGCTATCCGCGACAACGCCGACCGCCTCGTCCCCAAGCACATTCTGGTCGACGATATCCTCGCCTCCATCAACTACATGAACGCGCTGGCGCACGGCATCGTCTATAAGGACGATATCGACCACCTCGGCAACCGCCGTCTGCGCTGCGTGGGCGAGCTGCTGCAGAATCAGTTCCGCATCGGTTTTTCCCGTATGGAGCGCGTCATTCGCGAGCGCATGACGATCCAGGATCTCGACATCGTCACCCCGCAGAGCCTCATCAACATCCGCCCTGTCACCGCGGCGATCAAGGAGTTCTTCGGATCGAGCCCTCTGTCCCAGTTCATGGACCAGACGAACCCGCTCGCCGAGCTGACGCACAAGCGCCGCCTGTCCGCTCTGGGCCCCGGCGGCCTTTCCCGCGAGCGCGCGAACATGGAAGTGCGAGACGTGCACTACAGCCACTATGGCCGTATGTGCCCGATCGAGACGCCGGAAGGTCCGAACATCGGCCTGATCTCCTACCTCGCGACCTACGCCCGCATCAATGAATACGGCTTTATCGAAGCGCCGTTCCGCAAGGTCGACCACGAGACCTGCCGCGTGACCGACGAGATCGAATACATGACCGCAGACGTCGAGGACCAGTACATCGTCGGTCAGGCTGCCGAGCCTGTCGATGAGAATGGCTGTCTCGTCAACCAGCGTATCACCTGCCGCCACCGCGACGAGATCGTCGAGGTCGACCGTGACCGCGTCGACTATATCGATATCTCCCCGCGTATGATGGTCTCCATCGCGACGGCGATGATCCCGTTCCTGCCGAACGATGACGCGAACCGCGCCCTGATGGGCGCGAACATGCAGCGTCAGGCCGTTCCTCTGCTCCGCCCCGAGGCGCCGATCGTCGGCACCGGTATGGAGCATAAGATCTGCATGGACTCCGAGGTCGTCATCCTCGCCGAGGGCGACGGCATCGTCACAAAGATGGACGCGCGCGCCATCACTGTCGCCTACGACAACGGTGAGACGAAGGAATACAAGCTCACAAAGTTCCTGCGCTCCAACCACGGCACGTGCATCAACCAGCATCCGATCGTCGACGTCGGCGAGCGCGTGCATGGCCGCCGCCTGAACGAGAACGGCGTGTGGGAAGATCCCACTGTCCTTGCCGACGGCCCCGCGACCGATCAGGGCGAGATCGCTCTGGGCCGCAACATCCTCGTCGGCTTCATGACCTGGGAAGGCTACAACTACGAAGACGCCGTTCTTCTGAACGAGCGCCTTGTCCGCGAGGACTATTACACCTCCATCCACCTCGAAGAGTACGAGCTTGACGCACGCGACACCAAGCTCGGCCCCGAAGAGATCACCCGCGACATCCCCAACGTCGGCGAAGACGCGCTCAAGGACCTTGACGAGCGCGGCATTATCCGCATCGGCGCGGAGGTCCACGCCGGCGACATCCTCGTCGGTAAGGTCACGCCCAAGGGCGAGACCGACCTGACCGCGGAAGAGCGCCTGCTGCGCGCCATCTTCGGCGAAAAGGCGCGCGAAGTGCGCGACACCTCCCTTAAGGTGCCCCACGGCGAGAGCGGTATCGTCGTCGACGCCAAGGTCTTCTCCCGCGAGGCGGGCGACGAGCTCGGCCCCGGCGTGAACATGGTCGTGCGCGTTTACATCGCGCAGCGCCGCAAGATCCAGCCGGGCGACAAAATGGCAGGCCGTCACGGCAACAAGGGCGTTGTCTCCCGCATCCTGCCGCAGGAGGATATGCCCTTCATGCCCGACGGCACGCCGCTCGATATCGTGCTGAACCCGCTGGGCGTTCCGTCCCGTATGAATATCGGTCAGGTGCTCGAGGTCCATCTGGGCTACGCCGCCAAGACCCTCGGCTACAAGGTCGCGACCCCAATCTTCGACGGCGCGAGCTACGAGGACATCCGCGAGGAGCTCATCAAGGCCGGTCTCGACCCCGAGGGCAAGAGCTGGCTGTACGACGGCCGCACCGGCGAGCGCTTCGACAACAAGGTCACCGTCGGTTACGTGTACTTCCTCAAGCTGCACCACCTGGTCGACGATAAGATCCACGCCCGTTCCACCGGCCCGTACTCCCTTGTCACGCAGCAGCCGCTCGGCGGCAAGGCGCAGTTCGGCGGCCAGCGCTTCGGCGAAATGGAAGTTTGGGCCCTCGAGGCTTATGGCGCAGCTTACACCCTGCAGGAGATCCTGACGGTCAAGTCCGACGACGTGACCGGCCGTGTGCGCACCTACGAGTCCATCGTCAAGGGCCACAACATCCCGCAGCCCGGCGTGCCCGAGTCGTTCAAGGTCCTTGTCAAGGAACTCCAGGCCCTGTGCCTCGATGTTCAGGTCCTCGACCGCGACGGCAACCAGATCGAGCTCAAGGAAGACGAAGACGCGATGGATACGTTCAACCTCGCCCGCATGGACGCCGAGGATGAGCGCCACCGCAGCAACCCCTTCGCCGATGAAGCCGAGCACGATGACGCAGGCTTTGAATATGTCGCTGATGATGAAGTCAACGCCGACTTTGCCGGCGACGATCAGGAAGACTGAGAAAAGGAGGAGCATATAGAAAATGAGTTACGCAACGTTTGACGCCATTAAAATCGGAATCGCTTCTCCGGAGATGATCCGTGAATGGTCTTACGGCGAGGTCAAAAAGCCCGAGACCATCAACTACCGCACCCTCAAGCCCGAGCGCGACGGCCTGTTCTGCGAGC
>OLOS01002280.1_pt1 | contig 13452 bp, 8 predicted proteins | sample 1672631 | NCBI WGS metagenome assembly OLOS01 (sample SAMEA3136707, study PRJEB25190) | human gut metagenome | biome: human gut; feature: human-associated habitat; material: faeces | place: Austria | collected 2013 | reverse complement strand
GGGCGGCGGCCTGCGGGTTCCACATCGGGGCGCTTGCGGTGCCCGGGCAGGGCTGCCAACACTTCCTCCACAAAGGCCGAGCGCTCGGCCACGCAGTCAAACAGCACCAGCTGCTGCCGGGCACGGGTCATGGCGACGTAGAACAGCCGCCGGTCCTCCTCGTACTGCTGGGTCTCGCCAGGGGTGCGGCAGGCAAGTTCCGGCTTGGCCGGAAGGATGCCGTCCAACACATCCAACAAAATCACCCGGTCGTATTCCAGCCCCTTGGCGGAGTGTATCGTGGATAAAATAAACCTGCATCCTGGCGGCGTAATATGATCCTGCACGATGCCGCGCAGAATTTCCAGCCGCTTTAGCAGGTGGGCAGGGCTGTCCTCCTGGGCACCCAGCATTTCCAGCACGGCCAATTTCGTGCGGTCCATGCCCTTTTTGTCCAGGTATTTGCCGTAGCCCAGCTCGTCGGCCACAAACCGCACGGCGTCGTCCGCCGCCATCCTGGGCAGGCGGGCCAGGCCGTGGGCCACATCGGCCATGGCGGCGCGGATGCGCGGGCGGATGCTGTCCTCGTTCAGCAGGGCTGTCCAGCAGCCTTGGCCGTACTGCCGCGCCTGGCTGCAGGCGTACAGCGCCTGCACCTTTGTGACAGGAACACAAAATTTGTAGTAGCAACGCAGAAAAACATCTGCGTCGGCGGGATGGGCAGCCAGCGCAAAGATATCCGCCACATCCCGCACGATTTTGTTGGAGAAAAACGTGGGGTCGCTGTTTTTGCAGCCATAGGGCACGCCCCGGCGCTCACACAGGTCGATGATGGGCAGGGCGCTCTCGTGGTTGCGGAACAGCACGGCGGTTTCCGTTTCGCAGTTCTGCGCCGTCTCAAACAAAAACGGCAGCTGATCGGCACGGCGGCGTACCGTGACGATCTGCAGCGGTTCGCCTGCGCCCTGCGTGGGCTGTATCGTTTTGGGGCGGCGATAACGATTGCGGGCCACAAAGCGGTTGGCCGCGTCCAGAATCGGTTCCCGTGAGCGGTAGTTTTCCTCCATCAGCAAGATTTGTGCGCCGGGGTAAGTCTTTTCAAAGTCCATCAGCGCCTGGGGGTAGGCAGCGCGGAAGCCGTAAATACTCTGGTCCTCGTCGCCCACCATAAAGATATTGCCGCTTTCCTGCGCCAGCACGCGGATAATCTCATGCTGCACCTTGGAGGTATCCTGGGATTCATCCACGCAGAAATATTGATACCGCTCCCGGAACGCCTTCGCCACAGCGGGCGCACCGCGCAGGATTTGCAGCGCAAAGCATAGCTGGTCGTCGTAGTCCATCCTGTGCCCGGCTTTCAACGCCCGCTGGTAGCCGCGGTATAACTCGGGTAAGTTGTCGATGTCGGTTTCCAGTGCGTCCAGTTCGTCGTCGGTCAGGCACATATTTTTAATGTAGGTGATGGCTGTGCGCAGATCCTTCAGTGTGCTCTCGGTGGGGTATTCGTGGTTCGTCTCCTGCCAAAGGCGTGTAAGCAGCGGTGCGGTGTCGTTCTCGTTTTGGATCAGGTCGGGAGGCGTGCGGTTGTACATACGGCTGTACAGCGCGATAATGCGCGATGCCACGCCGTTTATCGTGCGGAATTCCAGCTGCCCGGCCAGTGCATCCCCAAACCGCGCGGCGAAACGGGCACGCATTTCCCGCGTGGCGGCCACGGTGTAGGTCATTGTCAAAATCGACTGCGGTGGGATGCCGCAGACCAGCGTCATGTATCCCAGCCGGGTAATCAACACCGTGGTCTTGCCGCTGCCCGGCACGGCCAGCAGCAGCACCGGGCCGTTCACAGCCTCCACCGCCGCCCGCTGCTGCGGGTTCAGCGCCGCCATATGGGCAGATGCAAATTTGGGTTTGTCCATGGCAGCTCCTTTCGGCAAATAGTAAATATTTTTCGCATGGCGGCGTGTATTGTAGGGGGGCGGCGTCCTCGACACCCTGCGGAGGTGTCCGGCCCCTGCACGGATGTTGAAATTATATCATATTTCCCCAGTAAAAGCAAAACTCCCCCGCCAAACGGCAGGGGAGAAGGACGTTCAAATCACGCGCGGTTCAGCGCAATATCGTTGATGACCTCACCGGCGCTGTATCCTCTCTCAACCGTAAAGCTGCGGGTTCGGCAAAGTTGAGGGCCGGATCTGCCCGGCCCCTGCAACGGCATGGCACATATACCTACTGCGCTTATATGATTATAAACACCGCCTCCCACGCTGTCAAGCCTGTAAAACTGTCAAAACCTGCCGCGTTTCGACCGCTGTATTTTGGCACCCCTATGTATTGGATAAACCGGCGGGCTGTGGTACAATATGTAAGCAACAGACAACTTGCGTGTAAAAGGGAAACATCATGAAGCAAAATAAATTAAAACTGCGCTGCACCGAAGATTACGCAGTGCTCTATTGGGATAAACCCGCCGCTGCGCCCAAAGGGGCGGAGTATACCGTCTCGCTGAACGGCGAGGTCATCGGCCGCACGGATAAAACACATTTCACCATCGAGGGCCTGCCTTACGGCAGCACTTACCGGCTGGAAGTTGCCAGCGGCAGCTATTGCGTCGGGGTCGAGACGCTGCAATTCGGCAAAGAAAAGCGCCGCGTCAACGTAACGGCTGCACCCTATTTCTGCAAGGGCGACGGCAAAACGCTGAACACCGACAACTTGCAGCGGGCCATCAACGACTGCCGCGCCGATGACATCCTGTATTTTCCGGCGGGTGACTACCTGACCGGGGCGCTGCAGCTGCACAGCGATTTGGAGATTTACCTTTCCAAGGGGGCTGTTTTGCAGGGCACGGCCAACATCAGCGACTATTCGCCCCGCATCCCCAGCCGCTTTGAAGGAATGGAGATGCGCTGCTATTCCAGCCTGCTCAACGCCGGGCGGCTTGACCACACGAAAGGCTCGGGCTGCCATAACATCATCGTGCGCGGCAAGGGCACCATCTGCGGCGGCGGGCAGGTGCTGGCAAAGAAAATTATCGAGGACGAGCGCGCCCGCATCAAGAGCTTTTTGGACGATAACGAGGAACTTGTCAAAAGCTGCGAGAACGACGACACGATCCCCGGCCGTGTGCGCCCGCGCTTAGTAAACCTGAGCAACTGCGAGAATGTCTGGTTCAGCGGTATTACGTTCAAAAGCAGTCCGGCGTGGACTTTCCACATGGTCTACTGCGATAATATCCAGACCGACCACTGCGTTTTTGAATCCGAGGGCGTCTGGAACGGCGACGGCTGGGACCCGGATTCCTCGACAAACTGCACGCTGTTCGCCAGCGAGTTCCATACCGGCGACGACGCAGTTGCCATCAAGAGCGGCAAAAACCCCGAGGGAAACGAAATCGGCCGTCCCTGCGCCCACATCAAGGTGTTTGACTGCCGCATCGGGTACGGCCACGGCATCTGCATCGGCAGCGAGATGAGCGGCGGTGTGGAGGACGTGCAGATTTGGGACTGCGACTTTGCCAACTCGCTGTACGGCATTGAGATCAAGGCCACACCCAAGCGCGGCGGCTATGTGCGCGGCGTGACCGTGCGCGATTGCACTGCCCCGCGGGTAATTTTGCACAGCGTATCCTACAATGACGACGGCGAACCCGCCCCCGAGCCGCCGAAGTTCAGTCATTGCTGGTTTGAGGGGCTGACCCTGACCGGCCGCCCGCTGGATCACGACCACATCTGGCAGGACGCCGCGCCCATCGAGATTGTCGGGTTCGACTGCCATGACGGGGAGATCGAGGATATTACGTTTAAGGATATCACAATCACGAAGGAGAGCGCAGAACTGAAGCTGGGGCTGTGCAGCGGAGTGAATCTCTACAACGTCACACTCTCCAAGCCTTCCCCCTCGGGGGAAGGTGTCCCCGCAGGGCCGGATGAGGGGCGTGTTGACCCTGGCAACCCATAAACGGGTCATAGCGGGAACTTCTCTCCTCATCAGTCCGCTTCGCGGACAGCTTCCCCCGAGGGGGAAGCCTTTTCACCTGCCATTTGTAAACAAATCTTAAACCTTCCCTACACCCCCTTGCATATCGATGCAAGGGGGTGTAGTATTATCACGGCACAATTATTAACACATGATAATTATTAACAGGAGGCGTGTAATGTCTACCCCAGAAACACCCAATCTGCGCGGTGTGTTCCGGTTCGTCGCGCGGCTGCATACCCTGTCCAAACGGGGTATGCGTGCAGCCCTGGCCAATGAGCCAAAATGCCGGTACGGAATGCTCCAACATCTGTACAACCTCATCGAGCAGCACGGCTATGACGGCGCCATTTATGTTTCGGACATTGCGCGGTATATGCACCAGCCGATGCCCGCCGTCTCCCGCGGGCTGCGTGCCATGGAGCAGGACGGCCACATTACCCGCGAGACAGACCCTAACGACCGCCGAAAAACGCTGGTGCGCATCACCCCGGAAGGGGAGCGCGCCCGCAGCGCAAACGAGCAGGCCATGAACGCCTATTTTGCCCGCATCATGGCACGGCTGACCCCCGAGGAACTGGCCCAGGCCAACGCCGTAAAGGATGCACTGCTGGCCGCCATCGAGGCTGAAAACGAATCGATGCAGCAAACCCGGAAAGGAGAACCCCCGCATGACCAAAATATTTAAACAGCTGGGGCGGCACTGGGCGGCGTGTCTCGCCGTCGTGGCGCTGCTCGTTGTGCAGGCCTATTGTGACTTGAGCCTGCCCGACTACACCAGCAAAATCGTGGACACCGGCATCCAGCAGGGCGGCATTGAAAGCCCTGTGCCTGACACTATCCGCGACACGACCCTGCAGGCACTGGAGCTGCTGATGACCGAGGACGGTGCCGCCCTGGCTGACGCAGCCTACGGCGACCCCGACGCGGACGGTGTGCGTATGCTGAACAGTGATGCCGACACCGCCGCGCTGGAAAGTGCATTCACCACGCCCGACATCGTGCTGTATATGGCCGCTGCCCAGAACGCTGCGACCGCCGCCGGCACGACCGACACCGTGACGCCAACCAGCTATGACCTGGACGCCGTCGCGACCCAGTTTGCCGCCATGGCCCAGGCCCCCGGTGCGCGGGAAATGCTGCAAGCCCAGCTGGCCGACGCCGCGCCGCAGGATGATTCCGTGGCAGACAGCTTATCCAGCCAGGCTATGCTGCTGGTAGCACTGGAATACGACGCCCAGGGTATTGCCCATGATGTACAGATGTCCTATCTGCTGCGCACCGGCGGCCAGATGCTGGCCCTGACGCTGCTGATGGTGGCCGTGGCGATTGCCGTCGGTTTCATCGCGTCCCGCGTTTCCGCCGCCATTGGCCGTGACCTGCGCCGGGATGTGTTCAAGACCGTCGTCGGTTACTCCAACGCCGAAATCGAGAAGTTCTCCACCGCATCACTGATTACCCGCACCACCAACGATATCCAGCAGGTGCAGTTCACCTGTGTGATTTTGCTGCGTATGGTAGCCTACGCGCCCATTTTGGGCATCGGCGGCATCCTGCACGTTGCCAGCGGCAACACCGGCCTTGAATGGATCATCTTTGTGGCGGTGGCCGCGCTGCTCGTGCTTATCACGGTGTTGATGAACGTAGCCATGCCGAAATTCAAGCAGATGCAGACCCTTGTGGACCGGCTGAACCTTGTCAGCCGCGAGATTCTGACCGGCATCATGCCCATCCGCGCTTTCAGCCGCGAGAAATTTGAGGAGGAGCGCTTCGACAAGGCCAACACGGACCTGATGAAAACGCAGCTCTTCACCAACCGCACAATGGTCGCCATGATGCCGTTTATGACCCTTATCATGAACGGGACCAGCCTGCTCATTGTCTGGTTTGGCGGCAAGGCCATGGACCTGGGCAATATGCAGGTGGGCGAGATGATTGCTTTCATCACCTACACCATGCAGATCGTTATGTCGTTCCTGATGCTCTCGATGGTCGCCGTCATGCTGCCCCGCGCGGGTGTGGCCGCAGACCGCATCGACGAGGTCATCAAGACCCCCGCTGCCATCCACGACCCTGCCGCGCCGAAAGCCCTGCCCGAGGGCGGCACCAAGGGCGTTGTGGCCTTTAACGATGTCAGCTTCCGCTATCCCGGCTCTGACGAGGACGCGCTGGAGCATATCAGCTTTACCGCCAAACCCGGGCAGACGACGGCCATCATCGGCTCCACAGGCTGCGGCAAATCGACGCTGCTCAACCTCATCCCGCGTTTTTACGACGTAAGCGAAGGCAGCGTGACGATCGACGGCGTCGATGTGCGCGATATGAGCCAGGCGCAGCTGCACGACCAACTGGGCTACGTGCCGCAGAAAGGCGTGTTGTTCAGCGGTACCATTGATTCCAACCTGAAATTTGGCGGCGACCACATCACTGACGCCGACGTGCGCGGGGCTGCTGAGATTGCCCAGGCCGCCGAATTTATTTCGGCCAAGCCCGAGGGCTACAACGCCCCGATTGCCCAGGGCGGCAGCAATGTCTCCGGCGGGCAGAAACAGCGGTTGTCCATCGCCCGCGCAATTGCCAAGCACCCGCAGATTTACCTGTTTGACGATAGCTTCTCGGCGCTGGACTACAAAACCGACGTGGCGCTGCGTCGCGCACTGAAAGCCCAGACCGACAACGCTACCGTCATCATCGTGGCGCAGCGCATTTCTACCGTGCTGCACGCGAACCAGATTTTGGTGCTGGATGAGGGCCGCATCGTCGGCAAGGGCACACACGCCCAGCTGATGGAATCCTGCCCAGAGTACCAGGAGATCGCCCGCAGCCAGTTAAGCCAGAAGGAACTCAATTTGCAGAAGGAGGGTGAGTGATATGCCAAGACCCGGACGCATGACGACCGAGCGCGCCAAGGACTTTAAGGGCACGCTGCGGCAGCTGCTTTCCGCGTTGAGCAAATATAAGCTGTCGCTCATCGTGGTCGTTATCTTCGCCGTTCTGTCAACGATTTTCAACATTGCAGGGCCGAAAATCCTTGCCAAGGCCACCACAGCGCTGGCCACCGGATGGATTGCCAAGCTGCGCGGCGTGGGCGGCATAGACTTTGCCTATATCGGAAAAGTGCTGCTGTTTTTGGCGGGGATGTACCTGCTTTCCGCGGCATTCAGCTTTATCCAGGGGTGGCTCATGAGTGGTCTGTCCCAGAAGGTCTGCTATGATTTCCGCGACCAGATCAGCAAAAAAATCAACCGCCTGCCGCTGGCCTACTTTGAAAAGCGCACCGTCGGCGAGGTACTGTCCCGCATCACCAACGATGTGGACACGCTGGGCCAAAGCCTGAACCAGAGCGTGACCCAGCTCATTACCAGCGTCACGACGATGATTGGCGTGCTGATCATGATGCTCACCATCAGCCCAAAGATGACGCTGATTGCGCTGCTGATCCTGCCGGTGTCGCTGGCGCTGGTGCTGCTGGTCGTCAAATTCAGCCAAAAATACTTCAAGGCGCAGCAGGCAACGCTGGGCATTGTCAACGGCCAGGTCGAGGAAGTCTACGCCGGCCACAATGTTATCAAGGCGTTCAACCGTGAAGACGCTGTGCTGGCAGACTTCAACGCCGCCAATGACAAACTGTATGAATCCGCGTGGAAATCCCAGTTTTTGTCCGGCCTGATGCAGCCCATCATGAACTTTGTGGGCAACCTGGGGTATGTGGCGGTCGCCATCGTCGGCAGCATTTTTGCAGCGGCGGGCAGCATCACCATCGGCGATATCCAGGCGTTCATCCAGTATGTCAAGAACTTCACCCAGCCCATCCAACAGCTGGCGCAGGTGTCGAATATGCTGCAAAGCATGGCTGCCGCAGCCGAGCGCGTCTTTGAATTTTTGAACGAAGAAGAGGAAAACCAGCAGGCCGACCCCGCCCACCGCGCGAATCCTGCCTGCATCGATGGCCAGGTCACGTTTGACCACGTCAAATTCGGCTACACGCCGGAAAAGACAGTCATCCACAATTTCAGCTGCAACGTCAAGCCCGGCCAGAAGGTCGCCATCGTCGGCCCCACCGGCGCGGGCAAAACCACGATGGTCAAGCTGCTGATGCGGTTCTACGATGTGGATGCGGGCGAAATCAGCCTGAACGGCCACAATGTCCGCGACTTTGACCGCAGCGCCCTGCGCGAGGGCTTTGGTATGGTCTTGCAGGATACCTGGCTGTTCAAAGGCACCATCATGGAGAACATTCGCTATGGCCGCCTGGACGCCACCGACGAGGAAGTTATCGCCGCCGCCAAGGCCGCGAACGCAGACCACTTTATCCGCACGCTGCCCGGCGGCTACCAGATGGAGCTGAACGAGGACGCCTCCAACGTCAGCCAGGGCCAGAAGCAGCTTTTGACGATTGCCCGCACGATTCTGGCGGACAACCGCATCCTGATTCTGGACGAGGCAACGTCCAGCGTCGATACCCGCACCGAGCAGCGCATCCAGACGGCCATGGACCGCCTGATGCAGGGCCGCACAAGCTTTGTCATTGCCCACCGCCTGTCCACTATCCGCGACGCAGATCTGATTCTGGTCATGCGCGACGGAGATATTGTGGAGCAGGGAACCCATGACGAGCTGATCGATCAGGGCGGGTTCTACGCGGATCTGTATAATAGTCAATTTGAGGATGTAACGGCGTAAAGGCTTCCTCCTTTTGGGGGAAGTCGTCACCGCGGGTGACTGAGGGGGCCTGCCACCTGCCGGACATTGCCCCTTCATCCGGTGCACTGTCCGCCCTGCAGCATCAAAATGTAAATAATTTGTAAAATACAGGTAAAACCTGCATGAAAAGCGAAAAATAATTTGCGCATCGACAAAAACCGTGTTACAATGTAATGTATTTATTCTGGAATTGTGTGCATATAACACGATAAGGTGCGGAACGAATGAGGAAAAAACTGCAAAATAAGCGCGGCTTTACGCTGGTGGAGCTGATCGTCGTGCTGACCATACTTGGGGTTTTGGCGGCGATGCTGATTCCCGCGCTGCAAGGCTATATTGAAAAAGCGCTGGAAACGTCGGATCTTGTCAACGTGCGCGCCGCGTATATGCAGGTGCTTTCCGATGCAATGACCGGCGATGTCACTGCCGAACAGACCGTACAGCTCAAGCAGGGGCAGGACGGGTGGCAGCACTTTGACCCCGTCACCATTGCGGGCATCACCCACTATGCCGATGAGGGCAACACCGCCAACTGGATAGGCTCGCCCGCGGCGCGCGGAACCTGCACAGTTTCTTATGTGGATGGGACAGGCGTGGTGCTGACGTGGTCAGGTGCCAGCAAGCCGCAGCCCGCCCCCATCCGACCGACCGTTAATTTGAGCGAAAACCTGCACGGCATTTTGAAAAACAGCGGCTTGCTGGAAACGGATTTAAAAGACTTTACCGCCCGCGGGAAATTCTACGAGATCGACTCCAGTTGCCCGAACTCCACAATGGTACCCAAGGTGAAGGCGCAAATCGGGAAAAACAGCCTGCTGAGCACCGGAACGTGGGATTTCCGCAAGATTTCTGGCGAAGACCCGGGGCGGTATTTGTTCTGGACATCGGTGGATGTGACTAAATTTGCAGTAGGCACGGAGGTGCCGGTCCTTGTCAGCAAGGAGGACGGGGGCACGTTTTACATCACCACGATGCCGGTGACGACCTCAACGGTGAAGAATCAGACCTACAACGTGATCGGCAAAGGCATTACCAACCGCGGGACGTTGAAACCCTATATCACGGGTACCGAGTACACCACGCTGGAGGATGCCTATGCCGCGTATGCGGATATGGTGAAAAACAGCTATTCGCAGTACGCGGATACCCTGCCAAGGTAGAAATGCCTCCAACCACCCAACGGGCAAACTGCATATATGGCTTCCCCCAAGGGGGAAACTGCCCGCGAAGCGGACGGATGAAGGGCTGCTTTGCCGCCACAACCTATTAGTGGACAATATTCGCAAGGCCACCCCTCATCCGGCCTTCGGCCGCCTTCCCCCTCAGGGGAAGGCTTTTTTGTTATTGACACTCCTGCTATAATAGTACCAAAGGGGGCTTTTTCATGGATTACGCAAAACTTACCGCACAGGCCCGGCAGGCTACTGAAGAACTGCTGGAAGCCGCGCACCTGGAAACTGGGGATATCTTCGTGGTCGGCTGCTCCAGCAGCGAGATCATGGGTGGACATATCGGAAAGGATTCCAGCATGGAGGCTGCCGCCGCCGTGCTGGCGGGTGTGCTGCCGCCCTTGCAGGAGCAGGGCGTCTACCTTGCTGCCCAGTGCTGCGAGCACCTGAACCGCGCTATCGTCATCGAGCGCACGGTCGCCAAGGCCAACGGCTATCAAATCGTGGCGGCCATCCCGCAGCCCCACGCGGGCGGCAGCTGGGCTACCAACTGCTGGCGCACCTTTAACGACCCGGTGCTCGTTGAGGAAGTCAAAGCTGCAGCGGGCATGGACATCGGCGGAACGCTCATCGGGATGCACCTGCGCCGCGTGGCTGTGCCGGTGCGCCTGTCGATGGATCACATCGGGCAGGCGATTCTGCTCTGCGCCCGCACCCGCCCGCCGTTCATCGGCGGCTCCCGCGCCGTTTACAGTCAGGAGGAAGTGCGATGATCCCAGAAGCACAAAAACAGCAGATGGCCGAGGCCGTCGCAAAGATCCGGGAGACGATGGCTGCCGCCGCCAGGGCCGCAGGCCGCGACCCTGCCGACGTGCGCCTTTGTGCCGCCTGCAAAACCCGCACGGTGGAAGAAGTTCGGTACAGCGCCGATTTGCCCATTGACCTGTTCGGCGAAAACCACGTACAGGAGCTTGTGGAAAAGACCGACGCCGGGGCCTACAATGGCAAGCCCGGACATTTTATCGGTCATTTGCAGACCAATAAAGTCAACAAGGTTGTAGGCCGTGCCGCGCTCATTCAGAGCGTGGACAGCACGCGGCTGCTCGATAAAATCGACGCTGCCGCCGCGCGGCTGGGTCTGGTGCAGGACATTTTGGTGGAAATCAACATCGGCGAAGAAGCCAGCAAAAGCGGCGTCGACGCCGACAGCCTGTTCCCGCTGCTGGAAGCTGCCGCCGCGAGGGAGAATACCCGCCTGCGCGGTCTGATGGCGATTCCGCCCGCTGACGCAGACGATGCCGAGACGCGCCGCTTTTTTGCGCAGATGCGGGAACTGCTGGCCAAGGCCGATGCCCAGCACTACGACCGGGCGCAGATGGATATTTTGTCCATGGGTATGAGCCACGACTACGCCGCCGCCATCGCCGAGGGCGCGACCATCGTCCGCGTAGGCACCGCCATCTACGGCGCACGGGATTACAGTAAGAAAGCATAAAATTACCGCCGGCATCTCGTTGATGCCGGCGGCTTTTTTATTTCCTCACCCGGTATTCCCTCGGTGTCAGGCCATATCTTTTTTTAAATAACCTGTTAAAATACGACAAGTTGTCAAACCCGCACTGCTCGGCAATCGCCAGTATCGTGTCATTGCTGCTGCGCAGGGCGTCGGCGGCGGCGTTCAGGCGGTGCTCGTTCAGGTATTCGGTAAAGCCCTGGCCGGTCATTTTCTTGAACCACCGCATAAAATGACTGGGGCTGCACCCGCAGGCTGCCGCTGCGTCGGTCACGTGCAGTGCGCCCGCGTACTGCTCGTTCACCAGTTGTACCACGGTTTTCAAACGTCGGGTGTCGGGGGTATCGGCAGGGGGCAGGTCGCCGCTGCGGCCCACCAGCGCCGCTAAAAACAACAGCAGTTCACCCTTTATACACAGCTCATAGCCAACATCCTTTAGCTTGTTGAACTCCTCTGCCGCGTGCAGACAGTTTACGGCCCAGGTATAGCCCCAGTCGTTGGGGGCCAGCCGCATGGGAAGCGCCAGGCGGCCGCTTTGCAGGGGCAGCAGGTATTTTTCGGCGCACAGGTCGACCGCACCGCCCAGCAGTTCCAAATCAAAGATGATGTTCTCATATTCCATCACCTCGCCCGGCAGCTGGCGCAGCGCGTGCAGCACGCCGGGGGCAAACACATAGACATCGCCCGCCTCGGCGGTGTAGGTCGTCAGGCCCGCCTGCACGACGCCGCGCCCTTTTTTGACAAACACCAGCTCCATGCTGTCCTGCCAGTGCAGCGCCACCTGGGGAAAATCCTGCGGGATCGTGCAGGGATAGATGTTGAAAGGAAACCACGCGGCCCCGTGTTGCTTTGTTTCGCGCAAGGGTTTCTGATTTGGCATGATTTTCACCTCGTTGATAGTATTGTACCACTATTGGCCATTATTTTGCAAGCATCATGCGCGTTTTGTGTGGTATAACCTAGGTGTAGTCAAAAAACATACCTATTGGCCCAAAAGTTTCGGGCCAAGGCAAGGCTCAACCTTTCCGCCCCTGCCAGGGGAGGCAAGTATATGTGGAGGTAACTCTCATGAATATGACCACTGTGATCGAAGCCAAAACCAACAAGCCGCTGGCATCCTGCACTGACCAGGAAATCTACCTTGCCCTGCTGGACATCGTCCGCGAGCAGAGCGCCGCTCACGTCAAGCCTGTCAAGGGCCGCAAGCTCTACTACATCAGCGCCGAGTTCCTGATTGGCAAGCTGCTGTCCAACAACCTTATTAACCTGGGTCTCTACGACGACACCCGCGCCGCGCTGGCCGCTGCGGGCAAGAACCTGTCCGACATTGAGGAAGTCGAGCCGGAGCCGTCCCTGGGCAACGGCGGTTTGGGCCGCCTGGCTGCCTGCTTCCTCGACTCCCTCGCCACGCTGGATCTGCCCGGCGACGGTGTCGGCCTGCGCTATCACTTCGGCCTGTTCCACCAATCCTTCAAGGACGGCGTCCAGAACGAGCTGCCCGACCCCTGGCTGACCGCACACTCCTGGGCCGAAAAGACTGACATGGTCTATCCGGTCGAGCTGGCAGGCAAAACCTACAATGCCCGCCTGTACAAGCTGGCCGTCACCGGTTATGAGGGCCGCACCAACACGCTGAACCTTTTTGACCTGGACACCATCGATGAGACTATCGTCCACGATGGCATCACCTTCGATAAGACCGCCATCGACAAGAACCTGACGCTGTTCCTGTACCCCGATGACTCCGACGAGGCCGGCCGCCGCCTGCGCGTCTACCAGCAGTATTTGATGGTTTCCGCCGGTGCCCAGCTGATTCTGGCCGAGTGCGCCGCCCGCGGCTGCGATTACCATGACCTGGCCGACTATGCCGCCATCCAGATCAATGACACCCACCCCAGCATGGTCATCCCCGAGCTGATCCGCCTGCTGGGCGAGAAGGGCATCGAGTTCGACGAGGCCGTCGAGATCGTCACCAAGACCTGCGCCTACACCAACCACACGATTCTGGCCGAGGCGCTGGAAAAGTGGCCGCGCGCCTATCTGGACGCCGTGGTCCCGCAGCTCATGCCCATCATCGAGAAGCTGGATGAACTGGCCCGCACCCGCACCAAG
>OLOS01002279.1_pt1 | contig 13461 bp, 2 predicted proteins | sample 1672631 | NCBI WGS metagenome assembly OLOS01 (sample SAMEA3136707, study PRJEB25190) | human gut metagenome | biome: human gut; feature: human-associated habitat; material: faeces | place: Austria | collected 2013 | reverse complement strand
TATAATTTTAGATTTATTGTTTAAATTAGTATATTGGTGTTAAAATGAATTTTTTAAAAGTATTAGTAATAGCTAGTCTATTATTCATCTTTTGTGGTTCAGTTTATGGTGTTAATGAAGCAGATTCTTTAGATATTCAGGGAGTGGATGTTGATGGGAATTCAGATACAGTTATTGTTGAAAATGCTAATTTAACTTACGATAAACTTATCATAAATGATAATGGTGAAGAAGTCGTTATTGGAGATAATTCTATTTGGGATATTCCAATTAAAGAAGGTCCTATTGTAGAAAATGATAATACCTCTGTTCCAGATATTAGTTTAAAAGACGAAAATGGTAATGCCATGTCTTTTAATAATCCTGCAGATGTATTTATCAATGAATCCTTTAACTTCCAAATGGTATTTAAGAATTTAGGAGATGCTACTGGATTTCAGCCTTATGTTCAGCTAATAGCTCCTGAAGATTTAACACAATTTACCGTTTCATTTTCTAATAGAAATATAGTTCCGATAAAAGTTGGAGTATTTGATGAAAGTACTTATAATAATGCAACAGGTTTATATACATTAATTGATCCATTTACTAAAAAAGAAGTACATGGTCCTGTAAACAGTACTTTTTATATTCTTCAGTATCCTTTAGGTAGTTTCCCAGTTGATGCTCCTGATGCTGTTTTAAATGTTACTTCAAGTATTGGGGATTTGGAGATAGGAAAATTACTTAATTTCACTGTTACTCCTGTATTTAGATATGGGAACGGTCATATTGATGATCCGGTGAATTATCCTCCAATTTATGGAGAAACTGTCACAGGCTGGGTAAATCCGGTTGTTGTTAAAATAGATAAAGATTCAAACCTTCATGAAGATGAAACTGCTACAGGTTCAAATTTCCCATTTGAGTATTATGTAAATATTAACATAGCTAATGGTGCAAAAATTGAAAATATCACTATTGCAGATGTACTTCCATCTAATATAATGTATTTGGGCAGTCTGGTTTTATATGACTCCAAAGGAAAAATCATAGATTCCAGTTTATATACTGTTGAAAAACCTGACGGTAATAAAACTGGCGGAAAAATAATTTTAAAATTAAAAGAAGCTACTGGAGATTTAAGTGGTACAAGTCTTAGTTTAAGGTATAAAGCATATGCTCCGGAATTTGATAATAGTACAGATGATAATATAACCATTATTGATTCTGAAACTGGTGTAAGTACTGTTGCTAAAAATACTGTAAATATGGATTATACTTATGATAATAATACTTATGATGTATCTGATAGTTATAATGTATATTTAAAATCATTAGCTACTCAAAAATATGCAGAAATTTTAAGCACACCTATTGATGGAACATATACTGTTGTTCCTCATAATTCAATTAATTATAAAGTTGATTTTGAGATTTCTGATTACTTTGCTTTTGATAATTTAGTAATTTATGATAAATTTGACACTCATAAAGTAGGTTCAGCTCAAAAGTTCTTAACTGAGAATAAACCTGTTTTATCAGTTTATGGAAAAACATATGAATTAAATGAAAGTTATTACAATGTTGTTTCTTTAGGAAGCATTGATAAATCAGTTACATTTTACATTTCAAAATTCCTGAAAGATAACAATATAAGTACAAGCTTAACAGGCGGATATTATACAAACAGAAGTATTAATGAAGGTGCAATGGTAGGATCTTTGAATTTTGCTACAAAAGTTATTATTTATTATTCAAACGGATCTTCTGTTGTATCAAATGATTTAGTTATTAATCATATTAAAACATCAGCTGATGTTTTAAATACAACCAATACGGTTTCTGATAGCAGTTATACACAATTAAAAGTTCCAAGTGTCACACTTAAGAAAGATATTGTTGCAGTTAATGGTGAAATCATAAGTCCTGCTGATTTTTATAAAGTTTATCCTGGTCAGAACATAACTTTTGCATTGGATATTTATTTCCCTACAGGTTCTGTACATGATTTTGCTGTTACTGATTATTTACCAATTCCATTATTTAACTTAAAAGGATTTAATTTAGTTAATTCTACTACTGGAGTAATTCCTGAAGGTGGATACTGGGCTTATGCAAACAATAGTGGATTTTTATATGATGAAAACACCGGCAAAGTTATTATTCCTAAAATTAATATAGATAATTTCAATAATGCAATTTCATTTAGTTTTGGAAATACTTTGGATAACCTGGCTAATCCGGTGAATGTTAAATTATGGCTGACAGTTCAGGTATCCTCAGAACCTATGGCGGATCAGCTTAATTTAGCTAATCTTGCTGAAATGAAATTTAAAGATTCTGTTGATGTAATATATGCAAGTTCAAATATTGTACTGATGCTTACTAATGAACCTGAATTGGAAATTACAAAGCATGTAAATGATACAAAAATTTTAGAAAATATTGAAAATGCAACTGATGTTAAATATAATATAACTATAACTAACACAGGTCATTCTACTGCTTATGATATAATTGTAGCTGATGATTTTGTTAACAAAACAACTTCAAATGGAATTACAAAAGCAGATGTCAAAGCTGTTAGTTTAGTTTACTCAAATGGAACTGTTGTTGATATTACTGCATTTAAAGATGACTTATTTACAAAAGGATATATGATATCTCAATTAGCTCAAAACACTTCTTGCAGTATTATATATACTGTCAGGTTTAGTGAATATTTAATCCCAAAGGAAAGTATTGTTAACAATGTATGGATTACAAACTTTGCAGCATATCCTAATAGTACAAACTTTGCAAATAACAAAGATAAGTATAGGGATAATGCAACTATTATAGCTAAAGGATTAGAAATTACAAAAGACTTCATTGGATCTAATGTTACTGACAATACTAATATGCTATTTGTTGGTGAAATAGGTATTTATAGAATAACCGTAAACTTCCCAGACTTAAGGATTCCAAACTTAGTTATTAAAGATACTTCATATGGAATTAAGTATACTAACTTTACAATAACTACTAGTGAGGGTGTGGTTGTTCCTGAATATGCATATACAGTAACTTATACTCCAAGTACTACTCATCCTGAAAAAAGTTATTTAACCATTAACTTTAATGGTGATATTATACCAGATTATACTAAAAATAATCAATTAATTATTAATGCATATTATACTGTTGTTAATAATGAAAATGTTATTCCGATTGGTGCAGATAGTGCAACAACTAGTAACTATGCAAGTATTACTTGGACAAATAATACATTAACTTCTAACACTGTTTATGTTAATGTATATCAACCTAAAATAGACATAAGTAAAATATTTGAACCTAATATAGTTCAAGGTAATGATGAAGCTAGTTTCACAATTACTATAACTAACACTGGTAAAGGTACTGCTCATAATACTACTATTACAGATGATTTAACAGAATTTATCAAAACCTTTGTAAATAGTAGAAGTGATATAGGTGTAACTATACTAAAAGGCAATGAAACAGGTAAAATTATTTTCAGTTGGAATAATGATATAGCTACATTAAATGTTGGTGAACTTTTAGCTGGCCAAAGTGTTAGTGTTAAATTCACATTTGATGTAAAAAGTGATGTTGTTATTGGAAAAGAATTTAAAAATATAGCTAAAGTAGATTATTATTCTATTTTCAATGAGACTAAATTTGATGAAAAAAGAAATTATTCCAGCCAGGCAAGCAGTACTTTACATACTTATGATGCTAAGGTAAATAAAACAGTATTTAACACTACTATTGTAAATGGTAAAGATAAGGTAACTATTGGGGAAAATGTAACTTATAATATAACTGCAATATTGCCTGTTGGAAAATACGACATTTTAAAAGTTACTGATACTCTTCCAGAGGGTTTAAAATACATTGATGGTTCAATTGTAGTTTACAAAGGAAATACTCAAAATAAAGCTATTGAAGGTAAGGATTATACTGTAACTGTAAATGGAAATATTGTGGAATTAACATTTGCTTCTGAATTTGCAGATGAAATTATTAAAGAATATGGCGGTCAATTCCATGCATTTTTAAATGCTACTGTTTTGAATGTTAACAATAACAAAGCAGGTGCTGTTAAAACTAATAAAGCAGTACTTACTTGGAATGATCATGAATCTGTATCTAATGCAGCTGTTAGTGTTGTTGAACCGGTCATAGATATTACTAAAAACTTCAATGTAGATAATGTTATTGGTGGAGATGTACTATACTTTGATATTACTGTAACTAACAATGGTCAGTCCCCATTATTTAATGTAACACTTAGTGATGATTTAAGTGATCTGATTAACAAGTTTGTCAGTGGCAGTGTCAATGTTACATCTGGTGGTGTTATTGTAACTCCAACATGGGATAACAATATTGTAAGCATAAATATTGCTGAACTTGGTATAGGCAAATCATTAACTTATAGATTTACATTTAAAGTAAGGGAAGATGTAGTCATAGGCAGTACTTATACTAACATAGCTAATGTTATCGGTTACTCTGCACTTTCTAATGGTAGAAATTATACTGATACTGCAAAAGACAGTTTCACTACTGAACTTCCTGTAATTACTAAATGGGTTGTTGATTCATCTATTGATAATGGTAGGGATAATGTAACTATCGGTGAAAAGGTAATTTATGGTGTTAATGTATCTTTGCCTGTTGGTAATTATACTAAATTGGTGATTAAGGATACTTTGCCTCAGGGATTTGAGTATATTGGTGCAGATGCATTTTATGCAAATGGTACAAAATTAGTAAATGGCAAAGATTGGACTGTAAATGTAAATAATTATGATATAACTATTACAGTCAATAATGTTCATTCTAGTGATTTTGCAAATGGTATTTTATCTATTAATTTAACTGCCAGACCTACAATATTTGATCCGTCCAATAAGGCAGGTGCTGTAAAAGTCAATAATGTGGAATTGTTCTTAAATGATAAGACTATGGGCAGGTCTAGTGCTAAGGTTACAATTGTGGAACCTACATTGGATATTACTAAAAAATTCAATGTAACTGAAGTTGAAGGTTTAGATCATGTTTCATTTGATGTAATTGTTAAAAACAACGGTAAAACTCCATTATTTGAAGTGACTATTATTGATGATTTGGAAGATCTTGCTTCATTTATTGGTCAAATACCGGGTGAAGATAATGTGGTTGTCAAAGTAACTGATGCTGATGGAAATTCAATTGATGCTAAAATCAAATGGATTGGTTCTCATGTTGAAATTGATGTGGCTCAGTTAAATCCTGGAGATATAATTCATGCAAAATATTCATTTGTTATAAGGTCAGATATCCAAATTGGAAGTCAGTATGTAAATATGGCTTATGCTGTCGGATATTCCGCACCTGATCACGGTAGAATTTACTATAATGAAAGTAAAGATACTTTAAAAACTAAAATGCCGACTATTACTAAATTAGTAATTGGAACCACACTTGGCAATAAAGACGGCAACATATTTACACCAACTATTGGTGAAAATGTAACTTATCAAATTATGGTAAAGTTACCTAAAGGTAATTACACTAATTTGCAGGTTAAAGATATCCTTCCACAAGGATTTGAATATCTTGAAAATTCAGTTATTTTATCAAATGGTACTTTAATCAGTGATGTCAGTGTAAATGGAAACCTTGTAACTATAAACTTTGGAAATACTACCTCTTACAAATATTCTGACAACATTATATTTAATTTATCTGCTGTTGTCTTAAATGATCAATCTAACAAAGCACAATCTATTAAATCTAATAATGTTGAATTATATTTAAATGATAATAAAATAGATAATTCTAATGCACAAGTTAAAATAGCTGAACCTAATATAAGTGTTGTTAAAACATCAGATAAACAAAAATATGAATACTATGAAAATGCAACTTATTCAATTGTAATTACAAATAATGGAAATGGAATGGCATATAATATTACAATTAAAGATGTGCTGCCATTAGGTTTAAAATACTCTGGCATCAATTCAACTTCCAAATCAAATGGATGGGTTGTTAAATTCGATGAAAATACACGAACATTTACAATTACAGGTCTTAATTTAACTGTTGGTGACAAATTCACTTTTACATATCAAGCTTCATTTGCTGAATGGGAGATAGATGGAGTAAAATACTCACCAATTGGCCAAAACTTTATAAACTCAGTTAATGTAGCTTATGTTTCAATTAATGGAACAAATCCAAATAATAGGACATACACTACTCAAACAACCAAAGAAGTTCATGTTACTGAAGCTGATCTTAGTGTAGTTAAAAACTGTAATAATGAAGTAGTTATAGCTGGTGAAGATATTTACTACACAATTATAATTACAAATAACGGACTAGATACTGCTCAAAATGTTAAATTAAATGAATATTATCATTCAGAATATTTAACTAATTTAGAATACTCTTTAGATGGTAAAACTTGGAATGTTTACACTAATCCTATTGATTTAGGTAGTATCAATTCTAAAGCTTCTAAAACTGTCTATATTAGGGGATATTTAGATGGAAGTATTGTTGATGATACAATATTAAACAATACTGTCAGAGTCAACACAACCACTGGTGAATTAAAACTTGAGGATAATGAAGCTACAAACATTAAAAATGTTACTACATTAGCTGAATTACATATTACTAAAATCAATATTACTGAAGCAATTGCTGGTAAAATTATTAAATACGAAATAGTAATTACTAATAATGGACCTTCATATGCACGTGATATTATTTTAACAGATATTTATAATGATTCCGAATTAACTAATATGTTGTATTCTTTAGATGGTCAATCATGGACTCGTTATGATGCTTCTATTAATATTGGAACATTAGCTAATGGTCAAAGTAAAACAATATTATTTGAAGGATTTATTAAAACAACTATTCGTGGAAATATAGTAAATAAAGCTATTATTAACTCTACAACAAAATTAAGAGAAAACAGTACTTTAGAAGATGATGTTACTGTAAATGTTAAAGGAGACACTACATTAGATATCACAAAAGTAGTTAATACTGCTCTTGTAAATCCTGGAGATGTAATTAAATATACTGTTCAAATAACTGCTGGAGGATTGTCAGATTCTTTAGATGTTATTTTAACTGATAAATTAAGTGAAATATTCTTTGATGTTAATAAGGCAACTTACTCTATAAATGGAATAGATAAAGGTGTTTGGATAGGAAGTGTAAACTTAGGAACTCTTTCTTCTGGAACGACTGTTAATGTGGTAATTACAGTTCCAGTCAAAGCATATGTTGATGTTGGAAAATTAAACAGCATTACAAACTTTGCATCTGTAATTAATTCAGATAACAAAACAGCTAATGATACAAACATTGTTCCAATTAATGTAATTGATTTAGCAATTAACAAAACAGCTAATCATCAAAATAAAACATATAATTATGGAGATAATGTTGAGTATGTTATTGAAATTATTAACAATGGTCCTGGAATAGCTACTAATATTATAGCTACTGACAACTTACCGGAAGGATTGGAATTTATTAATGCTAATGTTCCTGGTGGATGGACTCTTAGTATATCCAATAATAAAATCACAATAAATGGTGAAAAACTAGCTAATGGCGAAAAAGTTTTAATTACTCTTATAGCAAAAGCTGCAAAATCAAATGTAACTATTATAAACGATATTAAAGTTAATGGTACTGGATTTGATTCAAACATCTCAAATAATAATGATTCTGAAACAGTTAAAGTAACTCCTTTAGTTGATTTGGCTATTACAAAAGTAGTTGATAATGCAAATCCATTATATGGCTCAATAATAACTTACACAATCACTGTTGTTAATAATGGTCCTGATGCATCTACAGATGTTGTTGTTAAAGATATTTGGCCGGCAAATGGTTTAAAATTCATAACATCAACAGGTACATATGATCCCGCTACTGGAATTTGGAATGTTGGTGAATTAGGTTCTAATGAAATAGCTACTCTTACAATTACTGCTGAAACAATAGCTATTGGCAAATTTGAAAACAAAGTATCAGTTAATGGCACTGGTTATGACAGTAACCTTTCAAATAACAATGCAAGTGTTAATATAACTGTTCCGGATTGTGTAATCTTAAATATTACTAAAGTAGTTACTGATGGAGTAATATCTGAAAAACCATATAAAGAGGTTATTGCTGGTGAAAAAATAACTTATACTGTAATTGTATCTAATTATGGTCCTTCTGTAGCAACTAATGTTTATTTAACTGATTTATTCAATGCTGATGAATTGCTTAACATGGAATATAATTCAAACGGCAACTGGGTAAAATATAATAATGGAATTGCACTAGGTGACATTGATGTAAATGAAGCAGTAATGATTCTGTTTAGAGCAACTGTAAATCACTCTACAAGAGGATTAATTAACAACACTGTTAGAATCACAACTGACATAAAAGATGCAAGAGGTAACTTTGAAGCTAATGAAACAGTCAAAGCTATTGATAACTCAACTTTAGTTATTAATAAAACTTCAAATGTTGATGCTATTAATCCTGGAGATTTATTTAATTATACAATTGTAATTACTGCTGAAGGTTCATCTGATTCATTAGGAGTTATTTTAACTGATAAATTAGATCAAAGCTTATTGGATGCTCAAAATGCTGTTTTCTATGTAAATGGAAATTATATAGGAAAATGGAACGGTTCATATAATATTGGAACTTTAAAAACAGGAAATTCAGTAACTGTAACTATTGAAGTTAAAGCATTAAACAGTGCAAATAAAGATATATTTAACAAAGCTATTGTTGAAAATGAGGAAGGATTCATTAATGAATCTAATAAAACAGTTCATGTAAATACTGTTGATTTAGCTATTAACAAAACATCAGATAAAGTGATTTACAAATATTTAGACAATGTAATTTATACAATTGTTGTAACAAATCATGGTCCAGATGATTCATTTAATGTTACTGTTCGTGATATGTTGCCAAATACTTTAAGATTTATTAGTGCAAGTGGAAATTATAATCCGGTAACTGGAATTTGGTTTATTGGTCATTTAGCTAAAGGTCAAAGTGCAACTTTAACTATAACAGCACAAGCAATCTTCCCTGGAATTATTACAAATAATGCAAATGTAACTGGTAGCGGTTATGATGTAAATTTAACTAATAACCATGATAATATTACAATAACAGTTCCGGATTGTGTAATATTAAATGTAAACAAAGTAGCTATTGGCGGTGTTATTAACATTACTGGCGGTATTAAAAATGTAGTTGCTGGAGAAGAAGTTATTTATCAGGTACTTGTATCAAACCAGGGTCCTTCAACTGCAGCTAATGTGGTTTTAACTGATAATTATCAAACTAAAGATTTAACTGTTGTAGCATACTCTTTAGATAATATTACATGGATTCCATATACTAAAGGAGCTAATATTAATTTAGGTGATATGAATTCTGGAAGCAGCATACTTGTTTACTTTAAAGCAATTGTGAATGCTTCTACAAGAGGAATTGTGCACAATATAGTAAATATTACAACAGACACAGATGATGCAAGAGGAATATTTAGTGCTGAAGAACATGTAAATGTAATATCTAACAGTACTTTAAAAGTTGATAAAACAGCTGAAATTAAGGAGTTAAACCCGGGAGACACTATACATTATATAATAACTGTAACTGCTGGCGGATCTTCAGATTCATTAAATGTTGTTTTAAAAGATATATTGGATTCAACTTTATTGGATGTTAATGGTGCTACATATGCTGTTGATGGTGTAAACAAAGGTATGTGGACTGGAAGTGTGAGTTTAGATACAATAGCTACTGGAAATAGTGTAACTGTTGATATTTGGGCTAAAGTATTGGATACTGCTGATAAGGATGTTTTCAATTTGGTTAATGTTACTAGTGATGAGCATCCTGAAGGAAATACTTCCAATACTACTGTTCATGTGAGGATTGTTGATTTGGCTGTTGATAAGCTGGTAAATAATTCTGTTCCTAAGTATTTGGATATGATTGAGTATACTATTGTTGTTGTTAATAATGGTCCTGATAAGTCATTTAATGTTACTGTTGGTGATTTATTGCCTGATGGTGTTAAATTCATTAGTTCTAATGGTCAGTACAATCCAGATACTGGTGTTTGGTTTGTTGGTGATTTGGATAATCATGAATCTGCAACTTTGAAAATTGTTGTTCAGGTTATTAAGGTTGGAAACATTACCAATAATGTTAATGTTACCGGTACTGGTCATGACACTAATTTAACTAATAATAATGATTCTGTTAGTGTTAATGTTCCTGAATCAGTATTGTTAAACATTGTAAAAGTTGCAAATTCAACAATAATTGTTGCTGGTGAAAATGTAGGTTATACAGTTGTTATAAACAATTATGGTCCTTCTGTTGCCAGTGATGTTGTATTAAAGGACATATTCAACAGTAATGAATTGCTTAACTTACAATATTCATTAAATGGTGTAGATTGGTTAGATTACAATGGGGCTATTAATTTAGACAATATTGATGTTGGTGCTAGTGTAACGGTTTACTTTAGGGCTAAAGTTAATGGTTCTGTTCGTGGGGATGTTTTAAACATTGTTAATGTTACTACTGGTGTTGATGATGCTAGAGGTAATTTCTCTGATAATGAAACAATTAATGTAATTGCTAACACTACTTTGGTTGTAATTAAGGATGCTGAAATTAAGGAGTTAAACCCAGGAGACACTATACATTATATAATAACTGTAACTGCTGGTGGATCATCTGATTCATTGAATGTTAACTTAAATGATATTTTGGATAATAAGTTGTTAGATATTAATTCAGCTAAATACTCTATTAACGGTGGTATTTTAAGTGACTTTAATGGAAATATTTATTTAGGCAATATGCTTACAGGTACTACTGTGACTGTTGATATTTGGGCTAGAGTATTGGATACTGCTGATAGGGATGTTTTCAATTTGGTTAATGTTACTAGTGATGAGCATCCTGAAGGAAACACTTCCAATATTACTGTTCATGTGAGGATTGTTGATTTGGCTGTTGATAAGCTGGTAAATAATTCTGTTCCTAAGTATTTGGATATGATTGAGTATACTATTGTTGTTGTTAATAATGGTCCTGATAAGTCATTTAATGTTACTGTTGGTGATTTATTGCCTGATGGTGTTAAATTCATTAGTTCTAATGGTCAGTACAATCCAGATACTGGTGTTTGGTTTGTTGGTGATTTGGATAATCATGAATCCGCAACTTTGAAAATTGTTGTTCAGGTTATTAAGGTTGGAAATATTACCAATGCCGTCAATGTTACCGGTACTGGTCATGATACTAATTTAACTAACAATAATGATTCTGTTAGGGTAACCGTTCCAGATTCAGTATTATTAAACATTGTAAAAGTTGCAAACTCAACAATAATTGTTGCAGGTGAAAATGTTGGATATACTGTTACTGTTACTAATAATGGTCCTTCTGTAGCTACTGATGTTGTATTAAAAGATGTTTATAATGCTAAAGAGTTATTTGGATTACAATATTCATTAAATGCTATAGATTGGTTGAATTACAATGAATCTGTCAGTTTAGGTGATATTAATGCAGGTGCTAATATAACTGTGTATTTCAGAGCTAAAGTTAATGCTTCTGTTCGTGGTGATGTTTTAAACACTGTTAATATTACTACTGGTGTTGATGATGCTAGAGGTAACTTTACAGATAATGAAACAGTTAATGTTATAGCTAATACTACTTTGGTTGTAATTAAGGATGCTGAAATCAAAGCACTTAACCCTGGAGACACAGCACACTTTGTCATTACTGTAATTGCTGGAGGGTCTTCAGATTCATTGAATGTCAAATTAGAAGATATTTTGGATGCTGAATTGTTGGATGTTAAATCTGCAACCTACAGAATAAATGGAGGTAATTTAACTGATTACACTCAAATTATTTTATTAGGAAATATGCATACTGGCAGTAAGATAGTTGTAGATATTTATGCTGCAATATTAGGTACAACCGGTCAGGATATCTTCAATTGTGTAAATGTCACTAGTGATGAACATCCTGAAGGAAACACTTCAAATACTACAATACATGTAAATATCGCTGATTTAGAAATTATTAAAATAGTAGATAATCTTACTCCAAATTATGGTGATGAAATAACCTACACAATAATTGTAAGAAACAACGGTCCGGATAACTCAACTAACATTAAAGTATCTGAAATATTGGCAGATAATTTCAAATTCATTTCAGCTAATGCTTCTAAAGGATATTACAATTTAACAAATGGTATTTGGGCAGTAGGTAATTTAACTAATAATGAAACAGCTAAATTAGTTATTACTGTAAAAATAATTAAAACAGGATTTATCCAAAACAATGTAAGTGTAAATGGAACTGGTTATGATCCTAACTTAACTAACAACAATGCTACTGTCAATATTACTGTTCCTCAAACAGCAGATTTATCTGTTATAAAAATAGTAAATGTTAATGTAGTAACTGTTGGAGATAAAATCATATACACTATTATTGTTAAAAACAATGGTCCTGACACAGCATTAGATGTTTATGCAGTAGATAAATTATCAGATGCTCTTAAATTTGTTTCATATAAAGCAAGCGTAGGAGTATATAATCCGGCAACAGGTATTTGGACAATTGGCAATTTAACTAACAAAAGCAATGCTACATTGGAAATTACATGTATTGTTTTAAAAACAGGTATAATATCTAATGAAGTATTTGTAAATGGAAGTACAGTTGACTTGAATATGTCTAACAATTATGATAATATTTCAGTTACTGTAAATCCACTTCCAACTCCTGTTCCTACTCCTGTAGGTCCGGCTGATAAAGATATTATGATTTCTGATGAAGTTACAATGGATATTGCTGCAATGGCAAAAACAGGAAATCCATTATTTGCTTTATTGGTTGTTTTAATCTTTGGAATATTCGGTTTTGGAGTTTCCAGAAGGAAAAAATAAATTTAAAGGATTTTTATAAATCCTTATTTTTTCAGATTTCCGAGTTTTGCGGCTTTAAGGTAAGCGTTTATAAACCCGTTTAAATCTCCGTCCATAACAGCCTGAATATTGCCCATTTCATAACCTGTGCGTAAATCCTTTACCATTGTGTACGGTTGAAAAACGTATGAACGTATCTGATTGCCCCAGCCGTTTTCGGTCTGTACTCCCTGAATATCCGCAATCTTTTCTTTTTGCTGCTGCTCCGCAAGCTCAATAAGCTTTGCTTTGAGCATTTTCATGGCATAATCACGATTCTGGAACTGCGAACGCTGCGTCTGACACGAGGTTACAATTCCTGTCGGAATATGTGTAAGACGAACTGCCGATGAGGTTTTGTTTATATGCTGACCGCCTGCTCCGCTTGAACGGAACACGTCCATTTTTATGTCCTCGG
>OLOS01002266.1_pt1 | contig 13534 bp, 12 predicted proteins | sample 1672631 | NCBI WGS metagenome assembly OLOS01 (sample SAMEA3136707, study PRJEB25190) | human gut metagenome | biome: human gut; feature: human-associated habitat; material: faeces | place: Austria | collected 2013 | reverse complement strand
TGACAAGCGCAAAGTTGAAACACCGTGTAAAGCTGCAGGAGTGGGCGGCACGAATGCAGGACTGCCGCAGCAGCGGCCTGTCAGTGCGGGCGTGGCGCAGACAAGAAGAAATCAATGCAGCAACCTATTACCGTTGGGAATGGGAATTGCTGGCTTTGGCTGAAACAGAGCTGTGCTCGAGTGTGCCGGACGTCAGGCTTGCAGAGCTTCCGGCACCGAAACAGATATCACGCAACGTTGCGGAACGTTCCGCAACGTTGCATATTGGAAACGCCAGTCTGGATATTTATCCCGGGTGCGATACGGAACAGCTGAAAATGCTGGTGGAGCTTCTGCGCCTATGCTGAACGACTTCACCGGCGCAGATAAAGTCTATATTGCCTGTGGCTACACAGATCTGCGTAAAGGCATAGACGGCCTGGCGCGCCTCGTCCGGCAGCAATTTGCGTTAAACCCTTTCACCAATACGCTGTTTTTGTTCTGCGGACGGCGGCGAGACCGTATCAAGGGCTTGTACTGGGAAAAGGACGGCTTCATCCTGCTGTACAAGCGACTGGAACAGGGCGCGTACCAGTGGCCGCGCTCTGAATCCGAGGTGAAGACGCTAACGCCGCAGCAGTACCGCTGGCTCATGGAGGGGCTGCAGATCGAGCAGCCGAAGGCCCACCGCCCGGTAACGGGATTGACCACTGTCTGAGCAGGGAAAATGGGTGGAAACCATTGAAAACACTGGCTTTTTGCCGCATTCTGTGGCATAATGTTTGCATGGAAAACAGAGAAATGCAGACAAGCAACACGGAAGAAATGGTGACCATTTCCCGCGCGGAATATGAGCAGCTCCAGCAGGAAAATGCGCAGTTGGAAGCAAAGAGCGCCAAGTTGGAAGAGGCGCATACAAGACTGGAAGCAAAGCTTGCTGCCCGCGAACAGGAGCAGGCGCAGGTCATTACCAGCCTCACGCTGCAGAATGAGTGGCTGCTGGAGCAGCTGAAGCTGTCCCGGCAGACCATGGCCAACTGGCTGCTGAACGTCTCGGAGAAATGGCTGCGGCCGGTCTACGATGTGCTGCATGAGCAGCTTTGCAGGGAGCCGGTGCTGCACGCGGATGAGACGACCTTGCAGGTGCTGAAAGAGCCGGGACGTTCCTCCACCAGCAAGTCCTACATGTGGCTGTACCGCACCAGCGGCTGTGCGAAGCAGGCCATTGTACTGTATGAGTACAAGCCAACCCGAAAAGCGGAGCATGCGGAGGCTTTCCTGAAAGGCTTCTCGGGCTGGCTGCACGCGGACGGGTATCAGGGGTATCTATATTTCGATGTTCTGCCATGGCTCAATCTATTTCTGCGGTTTTGTGACGATTGGAGGTGAGGTATGCAGTGCAAAGGATGCGCCGAAACTGGCGCTGGGTGTTGCGCGGATGGCCATCCGCGCCGCCATTCTCCGCCCATTCGTTGTGGGCAGTGAGCAGCTTCTGATTTACATTCTGCTGGATGCGGCAGCCATCAGGCAGCTGATTCCGGAACGTGCGTGGAGCGTTGCACTGCCTGTCTATTATCTCGCTGCTGCAGCGTTTGTGCTGCTGGCCATCCGCGGCTTTTTCCGCAGAAATCAGGAGCAGTACCGCAGATTCTCCGCTGTGCAGGCGGCCTGACGGAGCGGCAATCCCAGGACCGATATGATGGTTATAGGCCGTGCAGCTTCGGCAGATCCGAAGCGGTCTATTTATATCCATATAGAAAACCGATTGACCTACAGATAAACAGGAAAAAATCAAATTTAATCAGCAAAATACACAATGTGAATGACTGCAAATTATCGAAACCGACAAAAAAATTTTTTTTGGCGCTTGCATTCTTGACAAAACAGAGCGCAATTACTACACTATATAACAACGGATATGATAATCGATTGTCATATCGGAAAACACACAATCAATCACATGAAGATCAAGGAGGAACCCATGAAAAAGATTATTGCAGTCATCCTTGCGCTGACCATGCTGCTGGCACTGGCAGCCTGCACAGCCAAGACAGAGACAACCACGACGGACACGGCCGCCGACGCAGCCACCACCACAGACACAGCGGCAGAGCAGCCGGCAGACACTGAAGCGGAGCAGCCCACGGACACCAATGGTGATGTGACCACCATCACGCTTGCCATGCACGTGTCCAACACGCAGGAGCAGGAGCCTGCCGTCTATCAGGCGATTCAGGCTTTCCAGCAGGAGAACCCCGATGTGAAGATTGAGCTCGTTGAGCACCTGACCGAGGAGCACAACAAGCAGCTCAAGCTCTGGGCGCAGTCCGGGGAACTGCCGGATATCTTCTGGTGCCAGGAGGGCGACGTGCTGGAGTATGGCGAGAACGGCTATCTGCTGCCGCTCAACGATTTCCTCAGCCAGAACCCCGACATTGACAGCGCAATCCCCGATGCCATCAAGAACTGCTATGCTGGCGAAAACGGCGAGATCTACGGTCTGGCTTACACCTCGCTTGTGACCGGCTTCTATTACAATAAGGCTATCTTTGCAGACAACGGTCTGCCCGAGCTGACAAACGAGACGACATACGAGGAGCTTCTGGACATGGTCAAGACGCTGCACGACAACGGCGTAACGACCTTCGCACAGGGCGCTATGACCAACTACAGTGTCTGGGGTTATCTTGGCAGCCTGAACCGCTATGGCTATGCGGAAAACATTGCGGCAATCGCCGATGGCTCGCAGAGCAGCGCGGTATTCTCCAAGCTGTTTGACAAGCTTGCAGAGCTTGGCGCCGCCGGCGCATATCCGCAGAACATGGCAACCATCGACTACTTCGAGGCCAAGAACCTGTTCACGACCGGCCAGGCGGCTATCTTCACCTCCGGCCAGTGGGATGCCGGTGAAATCGGCGAAGCACTCGGCGAGAACGTCGGCTTCTGGTGGGGTCCGACCTATACGGATTCCGATTATTCGCAGAAAACCAGCAACCAGTTCGCAAACTGCCCGTTCGTTGTGAGCGCGGACGTTGCAAAGGACGAGGCCAAGCAGGCTGCTGTTTATCGTTTCCTCGCGTTCTACTTTGGCCAGGAAGGCTCGTCCATCCTGTTTGACAACTCCAACATTCCCATTGCCACCTATGCGGATCTGCAGATGGAAAACGCCAACCCGGCCTTTGCCGCAATCTCTGAGGCACTGGCTACCGGCTATGCAAGCACTACAGCCAGCAACCCGGTCGCATCCCTGACTGCATCCGTCAGCGAAACCTTCTATGACGCGATGAACAGCCTCATGCTCGGCAACATCACCACGGAGCAGGCGGTTGCGTCCATCGACACTGCCTTTGCCGAGGCCGCACAGTAAAACAAGGCAGGATCCAATGGCGGGATGATCGCAGACTGGCCGCCAGGCGGATACGCCGGAAGGAGAGAATATGCAATTACTCAGTACAAAAAAGAATAAGCTGCTACTGCTTTTGCCGACCTGCTTGGTGTATGTGGTCTACATCATCCTGCCGATCCTTGTTTCGCTTTACTACAGCTTTACCAAATACTCTGGGATCAGCAAGCCGCGGTTGTACGGACTGAAAAACTACATCCGCCTGCTGGATGATCCGTATTTCTGGATCGCGCTGAAAAACACAGCGATTATCCTCGGTATCTCCATCCTTCTGCTTGGCATCGGCGCGTTCTTTGTGGCGATGCTCCTGAACCAGCCGATGCGCGGCGTGAACGTGTGCAAGGCGCTGATCTTTGCGCCGGCCATCATCGCAAGCATCATTGCAGGCGTTATCTGGGGATACCTGCTCGACCCGGTGACGGGCCTTGTCAACAATGTCCTGCGGGCCATCGGCCTTGACAAGCTGGCGCTCGAGTGGATCGGCGGCAAAACGCTCTCGCCCTACAGTATTGCGTTCGTCTATTTCTGGCAGCAGGCCGGCTATATTGCGGCTATCTATCTTGCCGGGCTCAAGACGATTCCGCACGAGATGATGGAGGCGGCAGCTGTCGATGGGACAAATTTCTGGCAGCGGCTGCTGCATGTGACGATTCCGGCGCTGCGCGACACGTTTGTGTCGGTCGGCATCCTGATTATCACCGGCTCGATGAAGATTTTTGAGACGGTGCAGCAGTTGACCGGCGGCGGTCCGACGCATTACTCAGAAACACTCGTGACCTACGCGTACAACACAACGTTTGCCCGGGGAGAATACGGCTACGGCATGGCGCTGGCTACAGCGACGTTCCTGATTTCGCTGATCCTCATGGGAATCTATACGCTGCTGCTGCGCGGGAAAGATTGAGAGGGCCTGCCATGAGAGTAAGAAAAAAGCTGGGCGTGTGCTACGTCCTGATGGTGCTTCTGACAATCGCAATTGTGATCCCGATCATCTGGCTGGTCTTTATCTCTATGAAGCCGAACAGCGAGATCATGAACAATCCGCTCTCGCTGCCGAATGCGCTGGACTTTGGGAACTATGTATCCGCGCTGCAGACGCTGGATCTGTTCACGCTGTACAAAAATACGGCTTTTATCGCTGTCTGCTCGCTTGCTGTGGAGATCGTCATTACGTTTTCCAGCGCCGTGGGCCTGACCCGGCTGTATTACCGCAGTGACGGTGTGCGCAGCGGCCTGCAGGGATTTTTGCAGCTGGGACTTGCGGTCAGCCCGTTTATCCTGCTGTTTCCGATCTATAAGATCAATAAATTCCTTGGTTTTAGCCAGCAGCTGTCGCTGATCCTGCCGTATATCGCAACATCCATTTCCTTCAATACGCTGCTGTTTACTGCCTATCTCCGTACCATACCCAAGGAGCTTGATGAGGCGGCGCTGATGGACGGCGTGAGCCTGTGGCAGCTGATGACGAAGATTCTTGTGCCGATTGCAAAGCCGGTTCTGGCAACGGTGATCATATTCAACCTGCTGTATATCTGGAACGAATATCCGTTCGCCTCCATTATGATTGAAAAGCCGGCCTATTACACTATTTCGCGCGGCATTGCGGCATTCCAGGGGCAGTACAATATCGATTACGGCGGCCTGGCCGCCTACAGCGTCATGGTGCTGCTGCCGGAGCTCGTATTCTACGGGATCTTCCAGCGCCATGTGGTCGACGGTATGACCGTCGGCGCCGTCAAGGGGTAAACCCCAACACATACGCAAAGGGGATGCTGCCTTGGCAACATCCCCTTTTTGTTCAGGGTGTATCTGAAACCTGTCTATGCATCCTTCAGCCGCAGCGTGTGCTGTCGCGCTCAATGAGCCTGACGCCAAGCGTCAGGTGGTACGAAGAAAAGCTGGGATCGTCGATCATTTTGACGATGATATCTGCTGCTGAACTGGCGATTTTTTCTGTGTTCTGCCAGACGGTTGTGATGGACGGCGTCACGATTTCTGAGAGAAATGTCCCGTCATAGCCGATGATTTTCAGCTGTTCCGGTACGCGCAGCTGCAGGGACATGGCGGCGTTCAGCACAGCTGCCGCACAAAGATCGTTGCAGAAAATGCCGTCCGTTTCCGGATGCTCACGCAGAAGGCCGAGGACGATCTGCCGGTAATCGTGGAAGGTGTGCGAGTCACGGACCTGCTCATAGGAAAAGCAGTCCACCTGGTGCTTTGCCATGATATCGCGGAAAACCTGATGGCGGATATTCCAGGGTGCGTCGTCCTCGAATGAGCCGCCGATCTGGATCACGTGCCGGCAGCCGCAGCGCAGCAGACAATCGGCGGCCAGTGTGCCGCCCTGCACATGGTCGGAGGCGACATACGACGCCTCGTCGCGGATATGGCGGTCAATAGAGACGATCGGGAAGGAGAGGCTGGCGTAGTCCTGTTCGGTAAGCTTATAGTTGAAAATAATGGCTCCGTCGACACGATTGTTGTTGAGGAGCTTGATATAGTCCTGCGATGCACCGGAACTGAACGATGTGTTGCACAGCAGGATCTTGTATCCGCTTGCCTTGAGGAATTTCTCAAGGAAGGAAATCATTTCGGAGTAATAGGGATAGGTGATGGTCGGCACGACGACGCCGATCATGCCGGAGCGGCGCTTGAGCAGGTTGCGCGCATTCTCGTTGGGGTAGTAGTTGAGCTCCTTGACAGCGGCCTCGATGCGCTCGCGCGTCTGCTGGGAGATGTAGCCGCGATTGTTGAGCACGCGCGAGGCGGTTCCCTTGGACACGCCGGCGAGCTTTGCAACATCATCTAATTTTACCATATTCCATCCTCAATTCTCCGATGAATTATCGATTGTTATAGTATTATAACATACTTTTTTTGCAACTTCAATATGAAACCCTGCTGCGGCGGGGGGAAGAAACGGAGGCGGCGCCATGCAGGAGCTGCTCATTACGAATATCCAGCGCATGTCGTTCCATGATGGACCCGGCATGCGGACCACCGTGTTTTTGAAGGGCTGCAATCTCCGCTGTGCCTGGTGCCACAACCCGGAGACACAAAATCCGCAGCCGGAGCTGATCTTTCGCGCGCAGCGCTGCGTCCGGTGCGGAACCTGCGTGCACAGCTGCGCGTCCGGTGCGCGGACGATGGGGCCGGAGGGTCCGGTGCGGGATACGGCACGCTGCGTGGGCTGCGGCCGCTGCGCACAGGCCTGTCTCACCGGTGCCATTGATGTGGCGGGGCGCAGGATCTCCTGCCAGGAGCTGACAGAGCTGGTGCTGCGTGACGAGAAGATCTTCCGCACGACAGCCGGCGGCGTGACATGCTCCGGCGGGGAGCCGCTGCTGCAGGCAGACGCCGTGGCGGAGCTTCTGGGCGGGATGCATGCGCGCGGCCTGCATACATGCGTCGACACGGCAGGAAATGTCCCGTGGGAAGCCTTCGAGCAGGTGCTGCCGGTGACGGATCTGTTTCTTTATGACGTGAAGGCATATTCGCCGCAGACGCACCGGCAGTGGACAGGCGTGGGGAACGAGCGGATTCTGGAGAACCTCCGGCGGCTCGCTGCACGCGCGGATATCTGGATCCGGATCCCGTTTGTGCCGGGCGTCAACACGGAACAGATTGAGGACATCGGAAGGTTTTTAACACAGCTGCCGCGCGTGCGGCGGGTAGAAATTTTGCCATATCATACACTTGGAGCTGAAAAAAGCGCCGAGCTGAACCGCGTACAGCGGCAGTTTCCGGTGCCGGATGCGGCTGCCTGTGAAACTGCGGAGCAGACGCTCCGGATGCTTGGCCTGCCGGTGATGTCCGGCAGAGCACAGAAAAAAGGGGGATAAGAAATAGGATGAAGGGTCTTGTAGTAGAAGCGGCGGGGAAGATCTGCCTGCGGGAGGATCTGCCGCTGCCGGAGATAGACGCATATCAGGTCCTGTGCCGCAATGTGGGCTGTGGGATCTGCAATGGGACGGATATGCAGCTCATAAACGGGCAGATGCCGTTTATCCAGTATCCGTTCGTGCTGGGGCATGAGGCTGTCGGTCAGGTTGTGGCTGTGGGGGAAAAGGTGCGCAGCTTCCAAGAGGGGGACTATATCCTCCGCTCGGCGCTGCCTGGTCTGCCTGGCTATCACAGCTTCTGGGGTGGTTTTGCTGAGTACGGCGTGGCGGATGATTATGCTGCGCGTCTGGCCGATCACGCAGGCGCGGATATTGAGACGAGTACGCGGCAGCTGGTGCCGGCGGGGATAGATCCCGTGGAGGCAACCATGCTCATCACGCTCAAGGAGGTTGCCAGCGCCCTGCACCGGCTGCGGCTGCAGCCGGGACAGAACGTTGTGGTGGCAGGCTGCGGGCCGGTCGGCATTGCTATGGCGGCGCTGGCTAAATGCATGGGTGCCGGGAAGGTCGTGCTTGCAGGCCACCACCCGGCGCGCATCGCGGCGGCAAAGCGGCTGGGTGCGGATCTTGCCTTTGACACGCGGGAGCAGCCGCTGGCGGACACTGTGCGCGGCTATATGCCGGAGGGCGTGGATCTGTATATCGATGCGGTCGGCAACCCGAATCTTCTGATGGATGGGATGCGCCTGATCCGGCAGGAGGGCACGATCGGCCTGTACGGTCTCGGTCTGCGGGCGGACGCGGCGATCGACTGGTCGCTGCTGCCGCACAACTGCATCCTGCAAACGGTGCAGTGGCCCATTGCTGCGCAGGAGAGCGCCGTGCACGACGAGGTCTGCGGCTATGTGACGAGCGGCAGGCTGCCGCTTCGCGAGTTCGTGACGCACAAGATCCCCGTGGAGGACTTCGCGGAGGGCTTACGGCTCGTCCGCGGCAGAGAAGGTATCAAGATCGCGCTGACATTCTGAGGGAGCACTATGAACGACTGGAAACAAACGCAATTTGGAAAAGAATATGACGCATTCCGTCAGGAGTTGGACGACTATTACGCCGCTTACCCTACGGACGTCAGCGCGCTGGAGCAGGAGCTGGACGAAAAAAGCCGCCTGCAGCCGCAGGCGGGCGCCATGGAGAAAAAAACGTGGATTTATGAGCTGGCAGCCGAAAAATGCCGGGTGAAGCTGTTCCGGCACTGCCCGTTCTATTTTGAGGTAGACACCGGTGCGCCGCGCAATCTGGCGGGATCGTGCTTTCCGCCGATCCCGGGGCTTGGCAGCTGGCTGATGCGCCGCGACACCTCCGGGCTGGAGCAGGAGTTTCAGAACTGGATCGCGCCATATGTGCAGGAGGATGCGCTGAACTCGACGATGTACGTGGACTGCGCGCACCACGCGATGGGCGTCGGCAACGTGTTGCGCTATGGTCTGCGCGGACTGCAGCGGCAGGCGCAGGCACGCCTGCAGACGGAGAAGGACGTGGAAAAGCAGACATTTCTGCGCTGCGTGATCCGTGCGGAGGACGCCGTGATGCGCCTGTGCGCACGCTTTGCCGATGAAGCGGAGCGCCTGTGCGGCACGGAGCGTGACCCGGTTGTCCAGGCTCGTCTTGCAAGGATTGCAATCAGCGCACGGCGCTGCCCGGCCGAGCCGGCAGAGACGTTTTTTGAAGCACTGAATACAATGCTGCTTTTAAAAGAGCTTGGCAACGGGCTGGAGTCGATGGGCTTTGCAATTCTGGGGCATGTCGACCGGGTGCTTGCGCCGTATTACGCGCGCGATGTGCAGCTTGGCAGATTGACCGCGGCGCAGGCGCAGGAGCTCGTCTATTGGTTCTGTGCCATGACAGATGCCAAGTGGGATCTGTCGCAGGCGCTCTATGGAACAAACACGGCTATGAGCATCGGCGGCTGCGATGAGAACGGAACGCCGGTTTTCAACGATATCACAAGATGGGTGCTGCAGTGCTATCTGGACTGCGGACTGATTAACCCCAAAGTACAGGCACGCTTCGCGCCGGACGCGCCGGAGGAATACTATCAGCTTGTGGCGCAGCTTGCGGCCAGTGGCCGGAATGTGCTTTCAGTGTTCAATGACCGCACGATCATTGCCGCGCAGATGCGCATGGGCAAACAGGAGGCTGACGCCAGATTGTATCTCAATGGCGGCTGCCAGGAGGTTCTGCTTGCAGATACGGAGGTCAATTCACGCGCAACGTGCTATCTCAGTCCCTGCCGGTATCTTGAGATGATGCTGGAGCCGGATGGAACGGTGTTTTTTGATCGGGAGCATATTGTTCCCTACGATGTGTTGGCTGCGCCGGATTTTGAGACGTTCTATCACCGTGTGATGCGGAACCTCTCTATGATCGTCAACGCTGTGGCCTGGCATTATAACGGCTTTGAAAAGCGCTGGGCAGCTTATAATCCGTGCCCGTTCTTTTCCTCGACAATCACCGGCTGCATCGAAAAGGCGCAGGATGTTTCGCAGGGCGGGGCAATCTATAACAACAGCGGCTTTGCGCTTGTCGGTCTTGCAGATTTTATTGATTCGCTCTACGCGATCAAAGAAGCGGTTTATGAGCAAAAACGCTACACGCTTGCAGAGCTGACCGCCATGCTGCGCAAAAACTACGAGGGCTGCGAGCTCGACCGGCTCTATCTGCAGAACAAGATTCCCAAGGTGGGGGCGGATACGGCGCAGATGAACGCGTTTGTGCGCCGCGTCACGCAGGATATCGCCGAGAGCATCAGCTGGATGCCCAATGGCCGCGGCGGCCGGTATGAGGCGTCGATCTGGTCGTTTTATGGGTATGAGTGGATGAAAGCACACTGCGGCGCGCTGCCGGATGGGCGTCTGCGTGGACAGTCGCTTTCCCGCGGGCTCAACCCGTCAGAGCGGACACCCGCAGAGCTCAGTGCCATTCTGCACACGATGGACGGAGTGGATTATGCGCAGTTCCCGCAGTCTGCGGTGGCATATTTCTGTATGCCTGTTTCACTAGCGGATGACAACGTGCAGATCTGTGCAGGTCTGATCCGGTGCTTTTTGGCCTGTGGCGGCAGCGCGGTGGATTTTGACGTGCTGGACAGCGCCGCAATTGCCGACGCGCTGGAGCATCCGGAGCGCCATCAGCAGCTTGTCATCCGCGTCTGCGGCTACAGTGCGCGTTTTGTCGATCTGAGCCGGGAAATGCAGCTGGAGATTGCAGGCCGCGCCCAGAGAGCTGTGTAAGGAGGAGCCATATGCGAAACGACGGAACGTATCTTGCGCAGCTGCTGCAGGAGCAGCAGCGCCCGCATCCGATGCATATGCGCCAGCAGTATCATTTTATGGGCGGCCCGGGCTGGATCAACGATCCGAACGGCCTGGTCTGGTACAAGGACGCGTATCACTTTTTCTATCAGTATAACCCGTTTGGCCTCACCTGGGGCGAGCCCTGCTGGGGCCACGCGGTGAGCCGGGATCTGCTGCATTGGACGCAGCTGCCGCCGGCGCTTGTGCCAAGTGAGCCGTATGACATGTATGAACAGGGCGGCTGCTTCTCCGGCAGCGCGCTTGTTGTAGGGCAGAGGCTGTATCTTCTGTACACGGGCGTGTGTGAGAAGGATGGACACTGCGTGCAGGCGCAGTGTCTGGCTTGGAGTGACGATGGCGTCACGTTTCAAAAATATGAAAATAATCCGGTCGTCTGCGCGCCGGTGGGCGTTGATCCGGCAAATTTCCGCGATCCAAAGCTCTGGCGCGAGGCAGATGGGACATTCTATTTTGTCTGCGGCGCAAGCCTGGAAGGGGATGGGGCAGCGCTGCTGTTTTCCTCACAGGATCTTTTCCAGTGGCAGTATCAGGGCGTGCTGGCCCGCAGCGAGGGGCGCTTCGGCACGATGTGGGAGTGTCCGGATCTGATTCCGCTTGGCAGGAAGCATATGCTCTGCGTTTCCCCGATGCATTGCCCGGCGTACCGCAATGTGTGCCTGGTCGGGACATTTTCACGCGAAGAGGGGAAGCTTCTGAATGTGGAGCCAGTCTGCCCGGACGCGGGGCCGGATTATTACGCGGCGCAGTCGTTTGTCGATGATCGGGGACAGTGCGTGCAGGTTGCCTGGGCCAATGGATGGGACTGGATGCCGCAGTTCCGGCGCTGGGGAGTGGCGGAGCAGGGCTTCTGGCGTGGCTGGTTCACATTGCCGCGCGTTGTGACAGAGGGCGCGGACAAACTGCCGCGGTTCCAGCCGCATCCGCAATTGGAAACGCTGCGCAAAAAGGCAATTCCGTGGGGCCGGAAGGAACTGACCGCACCATGGACGCTGCCCGATGCGGCAGAGACGGCGTGGGAGATTCTGCTTGAAATTCCGGCGCAGCAGCAGACCGGCGGGCTGCTGCTGCAGGTCGGCAACTGCTTTGCCCTGGAGCTCACGCTGGTGTCCCGGACACTGCATGCGTATGTCAAAGATACCGGTGAACAGACAATGCAGGACTGCGGCACACTGCAGTTGGCGCCGGGCGCGCCGGTGCGGCTACAGGTGTTTTTGGATCGATGCTCTGCAGAAATTTTTGCAGATGGAAAATGTCTGTCTGTAAATGTTTTTGACACAGCACCGCTGCGCCCCGTCAGCCTGATCCCGCAGGGCGGGACTCTGCCGCTGCAGCTGCTGCAGGTGTGGCCGCTGCAGCATGTGATGGAGCCGCAGACCTGATAAAAATTAAAAAAACGGAACAAACGATGGAAACGGCGCCGCAAATTGGCACTCATAACGCTTGTGCATCCGGCAAAACTACGGGTGAAGGAAATCGAATCCGGTTTCCAAAACAAATTCAAGAAGATGCAAGAGTAGCCGAATACGCCGTAGGTATGGCCGAGGATCGCGCGGTCTTTCGCGCTGAGTGTGTGAAAAAGCTGCTCCAGTTCCTCCGTGCAGACCTGCCGGTAAACCTCCTGCTCTGGCGTGAGAGCGTGCTGGTCGAGCAGCAGCCACGCAAGCGGATCATCGTCCGGATCGTCACCCGAAAGCGCAGAGACAGAAAGTGACTTCGTTTTGCAGCCAATCAACTGTGCAGCCTTTTCAGCGGAAACGCCGAGCGTCTGTGCAACTTCATCCGGAGAAACCTTCTCCTCCTTGTGCAGCCGCTGCGCCTGCTTTACGCGCTGCATTTCGTCTTTTGGCAACGCCGCTGCACCGAGATTTGCCTCCAAATAGCGATACATCTTCCCGCACAGAAACGGATGCAGATATGTGGTCAATTTTCCGCGATCCTCGTCATACGCCCCGGTGGAAAGGCGTTCACAAAGCTCTAACGCACCTTCGGCACACAGTTCATCCAGTATTTCCTTGTCTGCGCAGCCAAAGTTCTGCGCTGCATCCTTTGCAACAGAAGCGACGAAGCTCTGCATTTGCAGATATCATCAAAGAGCGTATAATTGCCGCTGCCCTCTATCGGATTGGCGATCCACTTGTGCCGAAATTCAGGAAAGAGAAATCCGTTTAGAGCCGCGATATATTGATTCGGCGACAGATGTTCAAGTCTGGAAAGCGCCTCCCGAATAAATGCGCGCAGCGTCTGACAGACGGAAGCGACATCTTTAAGCACCTGCGCATAGTTCATGCAGTATGCTTTATAGAGCTGCCACTTTAAGTCTAACGGCACAGGCGCGATCAGCAGCGCTGGGGTTTTCGCTTCCGGCTTCGGCGGAATGGGCGGATACAAGTTCAGATACCATTCCCGCTGCGTCTCGCTCAATTCCTCCGGATTTTTGATTCTGCCATACTTCTTCGGATTTTCCAAGTAGTCTTCATATGCACAGATCTGACGTAAAATTTCGTGGTCGTGCGTATTCATTTCAAGTGGATCGCCCTCTGCAATCGGCACTTCCGTAAGCTGCTTTGCCTCTGCCAGAATGTATGCGTCCGTCTGAATCAAGCGAAAAATACGATGGCGGCAGAGCGCTTTATTCAGCAGGAGCATCTGCGCATTGACCCGATGCCAGTCGGTCAGCGTGTGTGTTTTTTCATAACGCGCCATACCTTCCATTGCAGATTGCAAGCGGCTGTCAAGCGCTTGATATTCCTCCGGCGTGATATTCAAAACCTCCGTTGTCAGTGCTCCAAGCGGAAATTCTTCTCCGTAAATGCCAAGCGTTTTTTCTCCAACATAAAACGTAATGGACTGAAACATATGTTTCTCCTTTGAAAACCTGTCCGCAAATGATTTTTATTTGTCTGCTATTACTCTGAGTGTATCAGAAAAATCTCCAT
>OLOS01002263.1_pt1 | contig 13543 bp, 17 predicted proteins | sample 1672631 | NCBI WGS metagenome assembly OLOS01 (sample SAMEA3136707, study PRJEB25190) | human gut metagenome | biome: human gut; feature: human-associated habitat; material: faeces | place: Austria | collected 2013 | reverse complement strand
AAGGAGAATCGATGATGAAGAAATCCACAGTTCGTATGCTGTCGGCAGCGGCGTGGATTGGGCTATCCTGTTCGGTACTGGTTCCAACATGCCCATCGGCATTGCTACCCGCCTTGCGCAGACTGTAAAGCCCAGCGGATGGAGCGACAACGCCCCAGAGTGGAAAGACCTGCACACTTCCAACATCAAGAAGCTTAACCTTGCATCTGCCACGGGCGCGGCGTTCTTCGCATCCCTGATCGAAGCGCTTGGCATCGCAAGCCCGAAGTACAGCAATGGGCGCGCGTTCTGGGTGATGAACCGCAAGACGCACATCAAACTGATGACAAAGGCGCTGGAGTTCAACGCTGCTGCCGCGCTTGTGGCCGGCATGAACAACACCATGCCCGTGATCGGCGGCGAAATCGTCGAGTTCGAGGATGACAAGATCGTCGACAATGAGATCATTGGCGGTTACGGCTCCGTGTACCTGCTCGCCGAGCGCGGCGGCGCGGAAATCACGTCCTCCGAGCATGTAAGGTTCATCGAGAATCAGACCGTATACAAGGGCTATGCCCGTTATGACGGCGTTCCCGTGTTCGGCGAGGCGTTTGTCATGGTGAACTTTGCGAACGTCGATGTGACTACGACCCGCGCATTCCCGGAGGACTATGCCAACGCTGAAATCGGCGCGCTTGGCGTAACCGCTGCCGCTGGTACTGCATCCGGCGATACCGTGCTGACTGTGACCGGCACAGAAGCATCCGGCACTACGTTAAAGTACGTTATTGGTGATCGCACCGTGAAGAACGGCGACAAGGTAACGGGTTATACCGCACTGACCTCCGGCACCACGCAGATCACGGCAACCGCCGGCAAGACCATTACCGTGGTTGAGCTTGACGGCAACGCGCGCGCGATCAAGGTCGGCAAGGCTGTCGCAGTGCCGAAAGCGTAAGATAGCGGGGTAAACGGGCATGTACGCACCTGAAATAGCATACGAACTGTTGAAGGCAAGGCTTGATCGGGGCGGCATGCCCGTCCCGATTGCGCTGGAAGATTACTGGCGGCGTAGGATTGAAGCGGCTGCGTTGGAACTTGAAAAAAAGGGCATCCACCTTGAAAATACCGCAGACGATAACATCCTTGTTTCGGATGTTGCGGCTGAAAGCATCCTGAACCGCGATAAGCCGGGGCATCGCCCTGAATGGCTTCGGCTTGCAATCCGCGAGCGGTGGCTGCGCGAACGAGGTGACGACAATGCGAATTGACCTTGTCATGCTGAAAAAGATGGTTCCAACGAACGCAAACGGCTTTCGGGTGGACGTGGAGGATGAAGCATCGCGCGTCGAGTGCTGGTCTACCAAGAATGATGCTACAAGGTCGGAGTATTACAACGCGCTTGCGGCTGATTACCGCGTGGATGCAGTGTTTGAAGTTTCACCCATTGACTACGCAGACCACACGCATTTAATCCACAACAATACCGAATATCGGATTGTACGGGCATATCACATTCCGGGAACCAACAATACCGAATTGACCTGCCCGAAGGGGTGATGGCGTGGCAACGTTTAAAATGGATGGCGTTGATACGTATTTGGATGCTGTAAGCAAACTTGGTGACGGGTACGACCGCATAATGCCGCGCGTTATAAAGGCCGGGCAAAAAATTGTGTCAAATGCGCTGAAATCTGCGAACAAAGCATTTTCAAAGTATATCAAAAACTCATCGCCTAAAAAGAACACATACGGATGGTTTGCGCAAGTGCAATTCAAGGGTAAAACGTCCAGCGGCGAAAGTGCCGCAAAGGCTGCGTCCGTATACGAATATGGTCGCAAAGGAGGCACATACACCGACCGCAAGGGACACACGCGCCCGGTTCATGCACAGCCTGCAAGGCCGTGGATACGCGCAACCGCGCAAAGCGTAGAGGGCGATGTGGTGGCCGCGATGCAGGAAGAATATGACAAGGCGGTGGCTGAAATCATGGGGTAATCGACATCGTTAAAACAGCGCTTGCGAACATCGTCCCGGAATGCGCGCCAATGGTCGGAGAGTGGCCGGGCGAAACAACAAAAAACCACATTACAATTATCCCCGTGTATGATTCCGCAACGGAAGCGGACGATGAAGACTTGGTAGTTGATGAATATATCGACTGCCATTTTTTTATAACGGGGGATTACACAACGACAAAAGCCGCAGCAAAGGCGGCCCTGAAATCTGCGGGACTTTGCATTGACGAGTTCCGCTACATCGAATGCACGAACAATCAACATCATTTCGTCCTGTCCGTAATCGGAAGGGCGTGAAAGGAGTAAAAAATGCCTGAAAACAAGGTTAAATTCGGTTTGAAAAAGTGCTATTACGCTGTCATCACGGAGGGCGAGGGCGGCGCGTTCACCTACGGCACGCCTGTGGCTATTCCGGGCGCGGTGAGCCTTGCCGCAAACAAATCCGGCGACAGCGAGGCGTTTGAAGCCGATGACAAGGACTTTTGGGTGGTATCGTCCGCACAGTACGATATTACGCTGGAAGTCGCTAAGCTGCCGGAATCGTTCTTCACGGATGTTCTTGTATACGATGCAGACGCGAAGGGCGTGTTGTGGGAAAGCGGCGCGGAATGCAAGCGCATTGCGCTGCTGTTCGAGCAGAACGGCGACCAAAAGGCTACCCGGTATGCGTTCCTTAACTGCTTGCCGTCTCTGCCGAATGTCGAGGCGGAAACCAGCAAAAAGAAAACCCCGAAGCCTACCAGCATTTCCATGGTCGCAACGGAAGACCCGAACGGACGCACGCTTGCGTTCTCCAAGTCTGATACCGACGCGACCACCTATAACGGATGGTTCACCGCTGTGCCTACATATACGGCCAGCGCTCAGGGGTAGTTAATAATGGAAAAGACAATCAAAATTGACGGGCGGGACGTAAAGTTCCGCTCGTCCGGCGCTTTGCCGATTGTGTATCGCGCATATACCGGGCGCAATCTGTTTGCGGACGTGATGCAGCTCGACCGCGCGTTTGAAACGCTGGACACGGAATTCCTTGAAGACATGATTTGGTGCGCTGCGAAGCTTGCGGCAGATCATGCGGGCGAACAGATCGACGATCAAATGAAATGGTTTGACGGGTTTGACGACTTCCCGATTTTCGACGTTTTCACAGAGCTGAACGATTTGTTCACACGGACATTGAAGACATCAAAAAAAGCGTAGGCGGGGACGGCGGGGATTTAAGCACGGAAACATACATGCTTGCGGCGTTGTCCATGGGGATTGCGTTGCCCGATTTGGATAGTATCACAATCGGCATGGTGATCGACCTGTGCCTTGAAAAAACAGGCGAAGGATATGCAGAAATCGAAGGAAGCGCCGTAGACAATTTCTTTTTGGGGAGGTGAGATATTGGGTTACAATATCGGCCCTACAATCGCCGTAAAAGGCGAAAAAGAATATATGAACGCGATGAAAAACATCCGTTCCGAAATGAAACAAGTGAAAGCAGCGGCGGAGGCATCGACCTCCGCCTATTCTAAAAACGACAAAAGCATAGAGGCGCTTACAACGCGCAACAAGGCGCTTAAAAACGCATTGGATGTTCAGGAAAGGGCCGTAAAGGCTGCGGAAGATGCGCTGGAACGCATGCGCGAGCAAGGCGTTGTTCCCACAAGCCAAGCCTATAAGGACATGGAAACAAACCTGAATTACGCAAAGGCGGCATTGAACCGCACGCAGCGCGAAATTGAGGAAAACGGAAATGTTCTGAAACGGCTGGGCGAAAACGCTGAAATCGCAGGGAAGAAGATGAAGGCCGCAGGCGACAAAATGAGCAGCATCGGCGGGAAGCTGACAATTGGACTTACCACACCGATTATTGCCGCCGGAACCGCAGTTACAAACATGGCGATGGATTTTGAAAATGCCATGGCGAAGGTTGCGACGCTTGCGGGTAATACAGACCTTAGCAGCCTGAAAAACGATATCATTGACCTATCAAACACAACGGGACAGGCCGCATCAGACCTTGCAGACGCGCAATATCAGGCAATTTCAGCCGGTGTTGACGCTGCAAAATCTGCTGATTTCGTGGAAGTCGCAACAAAAACCGCTGTCGGCGGGTTCACCAGCGCTGAAACGGCTGTTGATGGCCTTACCACGGTTTTGAATTCCTATGGCCTTGCCGCAGAGGATGCGGAAAAGATTGCAAACCAATTCCTGATAACGCAAAACCTTGGCAAAACCACGGTGGATGAACTTGCGAAATCCATCGGACAGGTAGCGCCGACATCCAAGGCGGCGGGCGTTTCCACGGTGGAGCTTATGTCGTCCCTTGCTGCGCTGACCGCGAACGGTATTCAAACATCGCAGGCCACAACGGGATTAAAGGCAGCGCTGTCCAACATCATCAAGCCATCTTCCGAAGCGCAGAAAATTGCCGAAAAACTTGGCATAGATTTTTCCGTTGCCGGGCTAAATGCAAGCGGCCTGTCTGGGTTCCTTGACGATTTGGCCGTTGCAACGGGCGGCGATCTTGAAGTTATGGGCAAGCTGTTTGGATCCACCGAAGCGCTGAACACAGTCTTGACGCTGACATCCAAGGAAGGTGCCGCGCTGTTTGGCGAGGCTATGGATGAAATGGAAACCAATACCACCGCGGTTGACGATGCGTTCAATAAAATATCTGGAACCAGCAGCTATAAACTGCAAACGTCGCTGAACAAAGTGAAGAATGCTGGAATCAAGCTTGGCGAAAAGCTAACCCCCATCGTGGAAAAAATCGCGGATGTAATCGATGGCCTTGCCAAGAAGTTCGGGAGCCTTACGGATGAAGAACAGAAATCGATTTTGAAGACCGCCGGGCTTATAGCCGCCGCCGGGCCACTGTTGACGATTTTCGGCAAAATGACATCCGTTGTAGGAAGTGCGGTTTCTGGGTTCGGAAAACTTGTGCAAGGGCTGTCGACCGCCGGAACTGTGGGCGCTGCGGCTGCCGGGCCGGGTGGATGGATTGCGCTTGCGGCTGTCGGAATTGCAGGCCTTACGGCAACGGTAATTGCAGCGGTTGACGGGTACAAGAAATTCCACGAGGAAGCATACGCACTGCGCGACGCTACGGAAGGCGCAAACAAGGCGTTGCAGGACATTAATTCAACCTACGATAACACCGTGGGCAGCGCGGGCGCGGCAACAGATGTTGCGATGTCGCTGGTTGATAAACTGGACGAGCTGAACAAAATGCCGTCATCCCCGGAGGTAATGACAGAATACCGCGCGACGGTTGACGCGCTGAATGAAGTTATTCCAGGCCTGAATGCCAAGATAGACGAAAACACAGGTCGTATTGAGGGCGGCACCGATGCAATCCGCGATCAGATTGTAGCATGGCAAGATCTTGCGGTGGCGCAGGCAATGCAGGAAAAAATGTCTGCGCTAATGTCTGAATATGGGGATCAGATGATTTCCGTACAGATAGCAAGGAATGCGCTGACGCAAGGCGAACCCGATGCGGCTGCAAAGGCCACTGAGCTGCAAGGGAAGTATGAAATGTTGGCCGCTGCGTTAGGCCTTACCGTGGAAGAAACAAAGAATTTGGACTTGACATCCAGAAGCACTAAATCCATGTTGATGCAGGCGGGCGGAAGTGCCGCCGAGACGGCCGCAAGCATATTGGGGCTTGAATCCAGTATATCCGCGTTGAATGATCGGAACGCAAAATTACGCGAGGAATTAGCAAACGGCGAAATAACGCTGGAAGAATACAGGGCAAAGGTATCCGAATTGCAAGGCGCAATGGAATCGCTTGCGTCTGGTGCTGAATCTGCCGGGTATGCGGCTGGTTCGGCGTATGGCGCAGGACTGGTTGCCGGATTGCAGAGCAAACACGGGGCCGTGATCGGCGCGTCAAAGGGGCTGGTTAACAGCATGACAGTGTCGGTTAATCAACGTCTCGAAATCAAATCTCCGTCACGCGTTGCGCGCAGGACAACCCGATATTACGGTGAAGGTTTGGTTCTTGGCTTGAAAGACAGCATGAAACCAGTACGCGAAGCCGCATCCGGGCTGGCTGGGGCTGTAGTGGCGCTTCCGGGTGAATCTGCCGTAAAATCTGCCACACGCGCTGCAACCTCCCCAATCGTCAACCTTACCGTAACCGACCCATCACCCGCATACATGGACTATCTGTTCAACAAATTCAACGTGAAGCTGGGGGCGATGGTATGAGGCGGTTTTATCTGCAAAATGAAATCGGCGAAAGGAAGAATCTTCAAACCCGCGGGGAACTGTTTTTCAGTTCCCCCACGGGGATGGGGTTCGCCAACACGAATACCTATGCCCAAACGGGCGGATTTTTCACGCGCACAAGCGCGGAACAGGTGCAGGGCGCAATCGCCGGTGAGCTGGTGTTTGGTGGATACACGGAATACCGCGCACTTGCTGACTGGATTTTCAGCGGGTATGAATTGCAAATCGTATACGCCCCGGAAAATGATGAATACATCGCAGATATTGATATTGTGTCGATATCCAAGGGCGAATTGTCGCGTGGTGTGTTGGTGTGCCCCGTTTCAATCAGCATGAAAACACCATGGTACAGGGCAAATGCCGTCCGCATTGCACTTGCGCCCCCGGAATCGGATATAGGATGGGCAACGCTTCCGTTCGCGCTCCCGGTGCAGCTGGCAGCGTCCGGCGTAAGCAGTGCCGTTTCCCTGTCACCAGCCGGGCATATGCCCGCCGCAATTCGCGTTGAGGTGCCGGGCGAATTGACAAATCCATGCCTTACATTGAAGGACGCGAATGAATCCGTGATTGGGAAAATGGATTTGCCCAATGTATCGATTCCGTCTGGCGGCAAGCTGATTTTTTCCACGCGTCATGGAGAAACCGGGGTGCGGAACGGGCAAACCGATCTGCTCGGCAGCATCGACCTGTCCAACAATAATTTCTTTTCCGTGCCGCAGGGCAAGACAAGCACGCTGATTCTTAGTGCGGCAAACACGATCAGCGCACTTGCGGTAGTGACGCTGTACGAATATTTCAGGACGGTGTAAACATGCAATGCTATGTAAAACGGCGCAGCGATTTTAAAACGGTCTATGCGTTGGACGTATACGATTATGATGTTGTGATCGATAGCATATACGATGAAAACGGCAGCATATCCGTTGTTGGCGAAGTCAGCGGCATTGAGGGCGACTTCATTTATTTCAATGGGTGGATTGGCGTTGCAGACAGCGTTGCCCCGGATCGTGGAACGACCGTTATCACAACAAAAACAATCCTGTCCGCATTCGCACGGCTACTTGTCCCGGTTGCGGATGGCAGCGCGATAGAATCATTTATAAAGGCTGAAATCGAATCGGAATACAAGAACCTGTCTGATACGGTGTACAAAATGCCGTATCTTTCCGTTTCCACAACCAGTACCACTGGGTTCATATCGCCTGACATAGAAGATGGGTTTTGGAACCTGAAAAGCTACATCGCAAAGGTACGGCGATTGAAGGGCGTTTTCGTGACATGGGGCATTGACGGAGACGCGCTGACATGCTCCATTGGCTTGAAAACAGTCCCGGTGCGCATCGTTGACTTTGCGGACACGGCACACCGATTGCAGTCCGAAAGCTATTCACGATACACGGTTGGCAAGATAACCGCAATTCAGACGGTCGACACAGCGACCACGCAAACCAATTACTATGCGCACACAGATGGCACATATTCCACGACGGATGAAGATCGTGTATCCGGTGAATGGATTGTGATTGCAACCGATGCGGAGGGAGAAGCGGATGCAGTTGCGGAGGAATTCGCAAGGTCAAGTTATTCACACCTGATCGAATTTTATAGCGATCGGAAGTTTGATTTTTACGATAGCCTGCGCGTGCGCATCGGCGGTCGCGTGCTTCAATCCTATATATCGTCTGTGCGCGTCACAAAATACGGCACGCTGTACCGCAGCGGCGAACTGCGCCGAACCCTGACAGACAAATTGAAGGAGTTGATTTGATGAACGGAATATTTTTTGATTTGCGCACGCTGCGCGCGGTGGATTTGGGCGCGATCTTTGGCAAGATTATCGGCGATGGCAAAGTACGCGGGTGTACGCTGTCATATTCCGGGGCGAACCTGACAATTGCGAAAGGCCACATGGTCGCAAAGGGCAGGCTGATCGCATTCGACAATGCTGAAACAATCGCATCCGAAACTACTGCCGCGAACGGGTATGGGCGGCTGAAACTATCCATCGACCTGTCACAGGCGGCAAGCGGAACATCGTTTGCACAAGCGCTGTTTTCGTGGGATTACGCGGACACAAACAGTTTCGCCGCATTGACGCAGAACGACATCAACGATGGAACGAACACGGCATATCAGGTTGAAATCTGCCGCGTTTCGTTCTACAACGGTACGATTTCGGGTATTGTGTCGCAGATTGGTGGTGCCGCTGTAAATATGGCTGAACACACGCACGACTACGCTGCAAAATCGCAAGCAAATACGGCATACTTGACGGTCGAGGGGTGGGAGGAAGATGCAGCAAACGCAGTATGGACACAAACCGTAAACGTAACGGGCGTTACCGCGTCAAACAATGTCATTTCTTCCCCTGCTCCTGATTATATCGAAGATGCGTCGGAGTGTGGTGTATATTGCTATGCGCAGCAAAACGGAAGTTTAATATTCGTTGCTTCTTCACAGCCATCAAGGGTGGTTATTATGAACGTTCTGATCGTGGGGTGATAAAATGCCGATATTTAATATTTGGCAGAACGGACAGATGCCGCCATTTCAACATATCTATGACGAAAATACTTTGTTGCTGTTGCACGGAGAGGATTTAACGGATGCAAGCCAATACGCTATACAGATAACCAATAGCGGTGCGACAGTAAGTGCCGATCAAAGCAAGTTTGGCGGGAAATCGTTGTATTTCGACGGTTCATCCTACATGAAAATCGGGATAAGCGGTGCGGCAAAGACGGTATCTTTTTGGATGTATCCAACACAAGGGCAAACGTCTGGGAAATATCCAACACCTTTTTCAATCATTATACCGTCTAGCACGTCGCCAACTAGAACTTATTTGCATCAGTACGATGGAACTTCAAGCGCATACCCACTATATCGTGTTTTGAAAGGTAACTATACGTCTGGAGAATATGGTTCCGCGATAATATCCCCTAATTTGTGGCACAACGTAGAATATTGCTTTGATGGCAGTAGTACACACTATTGGTTTTTGAATGGAGTGCTTCAAACCACTTTGACGATGGGGATAGATGTTTACACAGAATTGTACATTGGTGTATTAGCGCTTGGTGATAGATATAGCAAAGTTGATGCAAACACATACTTTACGGGATATGTTGACGAATTCTATGTTTCAGCAGAGTGCAAACATACAAGCAACTTTACTCCACCAACAAAACCATATGCGAGGTGATAATTATGATATTTAACGCCGGAAGATTCGGAGCTGTGGGCGTAGATATTGCCGCACTTGCCATATCGTACACCGGCAACATGACGGACGAGATTGTTACAATGGGGGACGGCAGGCAATACCGCTTGCTGACGCTTACAAGCTCCGGTACGTTGTCGATTCCGGCCGAAGTAAAGGCGGATGTGTGGCTGTGCGGCGGCGGGGCGAAGGGAATTGGTGCATCCGGCTCTCAAGGTGGAGCTGGAGGTGGCGGCGGATTTGTTGGGTCAATCTATAAAACAAAAATTGGTACTACTGTTTCGTGTGTTGTAGGAGCTGCAACAGGGTCAAGTAGTTTTGGCTCTATTGTATCTGCAAATGGAGCAAACAGTCCAAACGGAGGCTCTGGAGGCGGAGCAAGAGGGTATGATTGGAATTCACCTCCCGGAACAGGCGCTGGAATATCTACATACCCTTTTTTGGACACTACATACTTTCTCAATAAACCACATTGCCCCGGAGGCGGAGGCGGTTCTACATTCTTTAGAACAAGCTCCCAATGGCGCGGTGGAACTGGCGGCTCAAATGGAAGCGACGGAGGAAACTATGTTGACGCAACTGCCGGGAACGGAGGCGCTGGCGGTCTCTATGGCGGTGGGGCGGGAGGATGGCAAGGAGCCGATGGACGGAATGGATATCATTACGGTTCTGGAGGCGGTGGAGGTGGATTTGATGGTTCATCTGATGAGTATGGAGCCGGCGGAGCAGGCTATCAAGGTGTCATTTATGCCCGCATCCCATTGGATCAGAAAGCAGCATAGGAGGAATTATGAAATACGCAGTTGTAACGGGTGATACAGTTATCAATTTAATTGTAGCAAACGCAGAGCAAAAAGAAGAGCTTGAAACAGCATTGCAGGCTGAACTTGTTGATGCGCAGCCGTTCAATCTGCAAATCGGTGATATGCGCGTTGGCGCAAACTGGACGCGCAATCAGGATGGAGAACAGATTGTGCTGACCGGGCAGCCGACATATGACGAACTGATTGCACGATTGGAAGATGCGGAGGCAGCGCTTGCGCTGCTTGGCGTGGAGCCAGAGGAAGGGGCATAACATGGGAAGATGGTTAGACGGTGCGCGTGCAGTACGCGCGGCAATGGATACTGCGGCAGCGGCACTTACGGACGAAACGGCGCTTGGCGCAATGGCGATTTATCCGGCGTGGGATATCGGTAAGGCATATGCCGTAAACGACCGCAGACGGTACGGCGTGAACCTGTACAAGTGCGTACAGGCGCACACATCGCAAGCGGACTGGACACCCGATGCCGTTCCTGCGCTGTGGGTGAAAATCAGCACGGAGGAATGGCCTGAGTGGGTACAGCCCACGGGCGCGCATGACGCATATAACACGGGCGATAAAGTGACCTACAACGGCAAGCGGTATGTGAGTCGGATTGACGCGAATGTCTATTCGCCGGAGGCGTACCCGGCAGGGTGGGAGGCACAATGAACATCAGGGAATTAAACGCACAGATGCGCAAGGACTACCACGCGGCGGGATACACAGGGAAAAACATTGTCTTTGCCGTGCTGGATACTGGGGTTGAGCCTGTCGGGCGATTGCGCGGCAAGGTGACGAACCGGTACGGAACGGAGCCGCGAACCGATCACGGCACGTTTACGGCATCTATAATCAACGAATACTGCCCGGACGCTGAAATATGGTCGTATCGGTGCGATTATCCGTCCGACATCATATCGGCACTGAACGATGTGACCGCACAAGTCGCAGTAACGGGCAAACGGATTATTGTGAACATGTCGCTGGAAACCGATGCGGAATACATCCGAAATGCGGTAGATTCCTGTGTAGCGGCGGGCGTTCCGCTGGTTTGCGCGGCGGGGAATGACGGCGAGGAAGTGTTGAACAAATACCCGACATGCTTTGAAAGCCCGATCACCGTTGCGGCATTGCAGGCGGATGGAAAAAGAGCATATTTCAGCACATGGCACGGCGAAGTAGATTTTTCTGACTTCGGACAATGGGTTGACGGTTTGGACGTGAACGGCAACACTGTGACCAAATCCGGCACAAGCTTTGCATCTCCGCAGGTTGCCGGGAAAATCGGGCTGCTGCTGTCCGCGAATCCCAACATGACCGAACCCGAAGTTTACGAAGCCCTGAAAGGCATGGCCGTGGATTTGGACAGAAAAGGGCGCGACCCCATGACTGGGTACGGATTTGTGCAACTGCCCGAGCCTACACAGAGGGAAGAACCGAAGGAGGAACCAGTGGAAGAACGGATTTTAAAACTGATCGACAAACCCCGCATGCAGGGAGACGATGTGAAGGAACTGCAAACGCTGTTGGACAAGCACGGCTTTCCGTGCGGTGAGATTGACGGCATCTTCGGTCCTGCAACAGATACGGCGGTGAGGTCGTTCCAAAAGGCCAATGGCCTTACGGTAGACGGCAAGGTGGGTGAAAAAACATGGGCGGCGCTGCGAAATGAACCCGGCGAACCGTCCGGGGATTCTCTTGCGGTTGCCGAAGATATGACCTGCTGGATGCGCATGATGGTGGGTTGGCATTACATCATCGGCGCACAGGGGCACAGGCTAACGGATTCATACCTGTCTGCACGGTACAAAGACCATGAAGGGTATTTTACCAATGGCCGGTTGGAGTGGCTCAGGGGCGAAATCTCGCGGGCTGACAGCATGGGAATTAATCTGTACTGCGCGGACTGTTCGGGGCTGTTCTTTGTGGTCAATGCCATGATGGGCATTATCCCGGTCAAGGACGCGACCGCGCACGGCCTGTACAGCACCTATTGCACGCAAATCGGGAAGGATGATGTTCGCCCCGGTGATATCCTGTTCCGTGAATCGGGCGGCAGGATGACGCATATGGCGGTGGTTGGCACGGATGGCGTGTACGAGGCCGCAGGCACGGCCTATGGCGTGGTGTTCCGACCTTGGGCGGATATGTTCTCGCGGCGCACCTACAACCGCATGACGGGCAATTTTGACACCCTGAAACCGTGGACGCATTACGGGCGCTTAAAGGCGCTTCAATAAAAACAAAGGAGAAATGCAATGGACAAAGTATTGGAAGGTCTGAAATATGCGGCGGCGGGTGCAGGCGGGCTGTTCGCCTACCTGTTTGGCGCGTGGGACGCGCTGATCATCGCCCTGGTGATATTCGTTGTGGCAGATTATATCACGGGAATAGCCAAGGCCGCCACACAGGGAAAGCTATCATCCGCGGTGGGATTCAAGGGCCTGCTGAAAAAGGTTATGATCTTCGTCTTGGTGATGGTTGGGACGGTAGTGGACAAGGCGATCCCAGCCGCTAACCATGCGATTCGTTCAGCGGTGATTATGTTCTACATTGCGAACGAGGGCTTGAGCATCCTTGAAAACGCTGGCGAGCTGGGCCTGCCACTGCCCAAAATGCTGAAATCGGCGCTTGAAAAGATGAAGGATTCCGATAAAAAGCCGGAGGATGTGCCGGTGGAAGAACAGGAATAAATACGACGTTCCCCCGCTGGCTTATGGCTGGCGGGGGATATTTTTGTAATAGCTTTTTCGCAACGCGGAAACGCATTCAGGCTTTCCGCATGTTACCGCATTTGTTCCGGGCGGACACATGCCGCCACATATCACGCACCGTTTCAATGATACGCGTTTCCCTGATCTGATTTCCGCTATTTTATCGCGGTTTGCGGTATAGTACGCAGCGCCCTGACTGCGGTCAACCGCCATAACAGCGTCATGACTGCAATCAGGGCAATATCGTTGCCTGCCGTTGCTTACGGTGTATTCGCGCCCGCAGCGTTCGCATGTGTCAGTGCTGCCCAGCTTCCGCGCGTGTCCGTTTTTTCTATACCTCGCAGCGCGTTCTCTTTCGGCCTTTATCCTGCACGCGGGGCATCGCTTCGCACGTGGGCCGCCCTGAAATTCAATGCCGCAGTCCTGACATGTGCGCATTCGGATGGAACTGTTTTTCTTGCCCGCTGCGGAACACGCATCACATTGGAATTGCCTTGCGTTGCCTGTGAACTCCGCACCGCAGGATGTACATATACGAATTACAGATTGTCGCGCCATAGCATCACCGTTCTTGC
>OLOS01002262.1_pt1 | contig 13554 bp, 14 predicted proteins | sample 1672631 | NCBI WGS metagenome assembly OLOS01 (sample SAMEA3136707, study PRJEB25190) | human gut metagenome | biome: human gut; feature: human-associated habitat; material: faeces | place: Austria | collected 2013 | reverse complement strand
AAAAGAAATATGGCTCTGGGATATAAATCCCAGAGCCGCTTTGTCTACAGTCTGAAGCGGGCTCTGTGAGCCCGCTTTTTTATGATATGATTTCGAATGTTTTTCGGATATGTGTTTACCAGTACCGCATGATTTTTGTAATGTTTTTGGGATTCCCCAGATCATAATTGGAAATTTTGATTCCGCCCGCCGGATAAGGCTGGCTGTTGGAAGCGTGTACAACCTTTCCGTTGCCGATGTAGATCGCTACATGGGAAGGGGCGCTGTAGTAATAACCAATGATGTCACCGGGCATCAGTTCCTTTTCTGATACAAACTTCACTTCTGCAAAGGGACCTCCCGCCTCCTTAGAGGCATTTCCAAGTGCCTGTGCCTGGGAGGTTCTCGGAATGTTGATACCAAAATGCTTAAAGACCAGTTTGGTAAATCCGGAACAGTCCACACCCTTTGTAAGGTCTGTGGCACCGCCGTAGGAATAGGGATATCCGATAAACTGCTGTGCGTATTCGGCGATCGCACGCCCTATGGCATAGCCTTCTGCGTCCAGAGTGGCTGCGCCTGTGGCATCGAAGGAGTATACGGCATCGTTGATAGTAAGAACCGTATTTACGGCCATGGCGCCTGTGGATGGATCAAAGTAGTAGTTGACACCGCCCAGGAGCTGGAATCCTGTCTTCATAGCACCGGTTTCCGGATCCAGATAATAACGGTGGCTGTTGTAATCGATCAGACCTTTGGCAATGCTGCCGTCTGCCTGGAACAGATAGGTGACATTGTTGATCTTATAGAAGCGGTCGAGCACACGCACGCCGTTTCCATCCACACAGTAGCCATCCTGCCATGCGTTTTTCAGAAGTACTCCATTTTTATTGAAATAATACCACTTGCCATCGATCTCTTCCCAGCATTTTTTTGCCATGGTAAGATCCGTCCGGATATAGTAGGTCTTCGACTTTTCTGTAAAAAATCCGGGATTCTTTGTCTTTGTAACATATCCGGAAGCATTTACATATTTGTTGTCAACCCATTTTTTGACAGCCATTCTTCCATTTGTCTGGTAGTAGCGGTTTTTCACCCACTTATTCGTGACCATGGCACCGGAAGAACCGAATCGGTAATAGTAATTACCGATTTTTACAGAGCCCTTGACCTTCTGGCCGGTGGAAGGATTCAGGTAGTATGTCTTGCCATCAAGTGTAATCCATCCATAGCACCGTCTTCCCAGCTCATCTACATAATACTTCTTATCGATCCAGCAGTTTCTCTGTAAAACGCCTTGTGAATTAAAATAATAGTATTTCTTGCTGATCTTCTGCCATCCTGTCAGAGCAGCTCCGGTGCGTTTGCTGAAATAATAGCCGGTTCCATCATCACAGACGATGTAGCCGGTTTTTTGAATACCGGTCTGGGGATCGAAGTAGTAATACTTCTTTCCAATCCTGACAACCCCTCCACGTCTGGCCCCTGTATCGGGATCCATATAATAGGTGGTATTCTTGATCGTCAGTAATCCGGTGGCGAGCTTTCCCTGATAATTGTAATAGTACCAGTTGCCGTCTCTGGACACCCAGGTATTCCTGGGGGCTTCCTGTGAAGAAGAGGCGTTATCTGTACCCGCATCCATCCGGTTCCCGTTTGCATCGATCTGGATACCGTTAATGGTCGTATTTTTTACCATTTTTCCATCTGCTCCCAGGTAGGAGCTGTCTACCCAGACGTTTGTCAGCATCCGGCCTCTTGCATCAAAATAGTACCATTCTTTTTTGATCAGGGTCCATCCGGTTGCGGCATATTTATCTTTTTTAAAGTAATATTTGTATTTTCCTATCTTCTTCCATCCGACAGCATAGCCTTTTCCATTTTTCAGGGTATAATATCTGCCGTTTGCATCCGCTTTCCATGCGGCCTGGGTGTCCGGTCCGGGGACGGTTACACCAATAAGTCCCGCAAGAAGCAGAGCTGCAATTAATTTTTGCTTCATAAAAACTCCTATAAATTCCGTATTTGTTGCTGCTTGTTCATAACAAAAGGGATTGTATATAATTCGTTACAAAACATTACAGAAATATTACATCACGGTAAATTCTACAGGATAGGGGGTAAAAAGTCAATAGAAAACCCCGGATTTCCATAAAGTTAAGAAATCCGGGGCTGCTATTCACACGTCAGCCGGTTCGAGGTGTTTTCTATTTTTTCTTTGTCTGCATCCGTTTGATTACCTTCAGACGCGTAAATTCCTCACGTTCTTTTTCTTCCAGGGCATTCTGGATATTTATGGTGAGCGCTGTATAGGTTGGAATGGTAATATTCTTCAGGGCATTGGCCCGCTTCTGCGTTTTCTTGATGTTGGTCGCCAGACGGTAGGCAGAATTTTCAATCATGGAGAGGCGCATGGTGAGCTCCTTTACCTTCTCAAAGGCGACCTTGGCCTGATCCAGCGACGGAGAGGTGCTGTAATAGGCGTAGGTGGGGGCACTGGGAGAGGTATCATATTCTACCAGCGGAATTTCCGTTCCCATGATGCTCCTGGTCTTGATACGGATGGAATCCTCCACAGGTACAGAGAAGGAGATTTCCTCCACAAGGCTGATTCCCAGTTCGATATTGGCCCTCTGCAGTGCGGCATAGGCGGCACGGAAGGTCACATCGATTTCCTTCTGGATGGCATCTGCCTTCTGGATCAGCCCCATCATTTCACGGATCAGGATATTACGCTTTTTGTCCATCAGCTCGTATCCCTGTCTGGCCAGTGCCAGGGAGTTCTTTGCCAGTATGAGATTTCCTTTGGTAGGAAAGGTGTTTGGATTCATGAAATCACCTCACATCCTCAGCAGGTTTATAATATTTATCCAGAAGCTTTGTATCGATTCGGTCGAGCTCTTCTCTCGGAAGCATCGAAAGCAGCTCCCAGCCCCTGTCCAGCGTTTCGATGATGGTACGGTTTTCCTCCTCGCCCTGTCCGACAAAACTGTCTTCGAAGGCTTTTCCAAATTCCAGATAGGTCTTATCCAGAGGGGAAAGTTCATCCTCGCCGATGACAGAAGCCAGCGCTCTGGCGTCGCCTACCCGGGCATAGCAGGAGAAGAGCTGGTTGGCAACTGCCTGATGGTCTTCCCTGGTGTATCCTTCGCCGATACCGTCCTTCATCAGTCGGGAGAGGGAAGGAAGCACATTGATGGGCGGATAGACGGACTGTCCGTGCAGCTGCCTGTCCAGTACGATCTGACCTTCGGTAATATACCCTGTCAGGTCGGGAATCGGGTGTGTAATATCATCGTTCGGCATGGTCAGGATCGGGATCTGGGTTACAGAGCCGTTGACGCCCTGGACGATGCCGGCACGTTCATAGATGGTGGCCAGTTCACTGTAGAGATATCCGGGGTACCCTTTCCGGCTGGGGATCTCTCCCTTAGAGGAGGAAACCTCGCGCATGGCCTCGGCAAAGGAGGTCATATCGGTCAGAATGACCAGAATATGCATACCTTTCTCAAAGGCAAGGTATTCAGCGGCGGTCAGTGCCACTTTCGGGGTGATCAGACGTTCCACGACCGGGTCGTTTGCCAGGTTCAGATACATGACGACATGGTCGGATACACCGCTTTCTTCAAAGGTTTTGCGGAAGAATTCTGCCACATCGTACTTGACACCCATAGCGGCAAATACGATGGCAAATTCCTCATCAGAATCATCCCCCAGGGATGCCTGCTTTACGATCTGTGCGGCAAGCCTGTCATGGGGCAGACCGTTTCCCGAAAAGATGGGAAGCTTCTGTCCGCGGATCAGAGTGGTCAGTCCGTCGATGGCAGAGATGCCGGTGCGGATATAGTTACGAGGGTATTCGCGCGTCACCGGATTTAAGGGAAGGCCGTTGATATTGCGCTTCATTTCCGGTGTGATCTCTCCCATGTCATCGATGGGCTGTCCGATTCCGTTGAAGGTGCGTCCCAGGATTTCTGTGGAAAGCGCCACCTCCATAGGATGTCCGGTAAGTCTTGTACGCGTGTTCTTCAGGGACATGCCCTCATTTCCTTCAAAGACCTGGATAACGGCTTTGTCCTCATACAGCTCCACGATACGGCCCAGCTTCTTGTCTGTGCCATTTACGGTAATCTCCACGATTTCCTCAAAAGAGGCATTTTCGACGCCTTCCAGCACAACCAGGGGGCCGTTGATTTCACTGAGTCCTAAATATTCAATTGACATGATCCTACCTCCCTACGCATTTTTTGCCAGAACTTCGTCAAAAAATTCATCTATGGCAGTGTGATATTCATCAAATTTTTCCGGATGGTCATTTGGAACATCGTATTTGATCGCTATGATCCGGTCGAAAATATTGCTTTCCTTCAAGACGGACATGGGCATTCCCATCGTGACAAGGATCTTTGCCTTTTTGTAAAGATACAGGATGATATCCATCATCAGGAACTGTTTCTTCATGGGGACACAGGTGTCATCCGGATGGAAGGCATTCTGCTGCAGGAATCCCAGGCGGATGACGCGTGCAATCTCCAGCGTCAGCTTCTGGTCGTCCGGCAGTACATCGCTTCCGATCAGTTTTACGATTTCCATCAGGCTGCTTTCCTGATTCAGGATCGCCATGAGCTGGTTTCTCTCATCCACAAAGTTCGGATCCACGTTGTCCCGGTACCAGGGGGAGAGATCGTTTAAATATTCGCTGTAGCTGGTCAGCCAGTGGATAGCCGGGAAGTGTCTCGCATAGGCAAGAGATTTATCCAGTCCCCAGAAGCAGCGTACAAAACGCTTGGTATTCTGTGTAACGGGCTCTGAAAAATCACCGCCCTGGGGTGAGACAGCGCCGATGATCGATACGCTGCCTTCCGTGCCGTTTAAGTTCTGCATCAGGCCGGCACGCTCATAGAAGGCGGAGAGCCGTGATGCCAGATAAGCTGGGAAGCCTTCTTCGGCGGGCATCTCCTCCAGACGTCCGGAGAGCTCACGCAGAGCCTCCGCCCAGCGGGAGGTGGAGTCAGCCATGATCGCCACATCGTAACCCATATCCCGGTAATACTCTGCCAGAGTGATACCGGTGTAGATCGATGCCTCCCGGGCTGCCACCGGCATATTGGAGGTATTTGCGATCAGAGCGGTACGGTCCATCAGAGGGTTGCCGCTTCGCGGGTCGATCAGCTCTGAGAATTCTTCAAGAACCTGCGTCATTTCGTTTCCGCGCTCACCACATCCGATATAAATAATGATATCTGCGTTAGACCACTTGGCGATCTGGTGCTGTGTCATGGTCTTTCCGGTTCCAAAGCCTCCCGGTACGGCAGCCGTTCCTCCCTTTGCGATGGGAAACAGGGTATCCAGGATACGCTGTCCTGTGATCAGAGGCTTGCCGGCGGCATACCTTGCCGCGGTGGGGCGCGGGATACGAATCGGCCATTTCTGGGCCAGTGAGAGCTTTACTTCGGATCCGTCGTTTAACTGAAGGGTAACCAGGGGATCCTTGATGGTATATTCACCGTCCGGGACAGCATCTATGATTCGTCCGGACATTTTTGGAGGTACCATGGACCGGTGCAGGATGGCAGGAGTTTCCGGAGTTTCCGCAATGACGGTTCCGCCGCGTACTTCATCACCTGCCTTTACTGTGATATGTACCTTCCACTTTTTTTCAGTATCCAGCGAATCTACGCTGACGCCCCGGCTGATATATTTGCCGGAGTTTTTTGCAATCTCACTTAAAGGCCGTTCGATACCATCGAAAATATTATTCAGGATACCGGGACCTAAGGTGACAGAAATTGCATCTCCGGACGCTTCCACGATGTCGCCCGGCTTCAGCCCGGTAGTCTCTTCAAATACCTGAATCGTCGTGATATCTGAGGTCAGAGCGATCACTTCACCTACCAGGCGTTCCTTGCCCACATAGACCATCTCGGCCATGGAAAAGCCGGTATTACCCTTAAGATAAACCACAGGACCATTGATGCCGTAGATCATTCCGGTTTTATTCATGGATGCCACCTCCGTTAAACGTAAATTCTGCCTTTTCTTCTTTCAGCTTCGTGGCAAAGGAATTGTCGATCAGGATATGACGGTCCGCCAGGACTGCCCGGGTGCCTCCCATAAAGGATTCGCGGGAGACGCAGAGCGGCGCACCCGTTTCGGCCATCAGGCCGGCACGCTTGGAAACATCTGCCGGATCAATATAGATCGTTACCCTTTCGCCATTCGCATATTTCAGGATCTCCTGGATCTGGCGGGTCAGCAGTTCATGATAGGCAGGGGTATCCATGTATTCTTCAAGCTTTGTTTTGACTTCTACAAAAAGCTTGTCTTTTAACTCGGACTGCTTTTTTTTGACCTGGCGCTTCAGCTCTATCTGCTGTCTGGACAGCGCTTTGTTCTTTGCGCGCGTCAGACTGACGGTTTCTGTCTTAAGCTGCAGATCTGCCTGGCGTTCTTTTGTAAGCCGGTGCTCTTCAAAAATCCTGTCCAGAGATGCCCGGTATTCATCGATCATTGCGAGACTCTCAGCCTTCGCCTGTTCCAGAGCGGACTCTTCAAAATGATTTAATTTTTCCTCAGTAGTCAAGCTATCACCTTCTTTACAGTTTTATTCCAATTGCTTCGTTGACATAGGATGTGATAAAGTCGGGCTTTCGGCCTGTACCATGACGGTCCGGAATCTCTATGATCAGCGGAAGTCTGCGGTTCAGTTTTACATCATCCACGATATCGGGAAATTCTCTTCCGAATTTTTCCGTAAGCAGAAGGATGCCGATGGATCTGTCGGCGATCGCCCGTTCGAGTGCCTCCTTTAATTCGGATCTTTCGTGTACGACACAGCCTTCCACGCCTGCCAGTCTCATTCCGGTGCAGGTATCGACATTATCACTGATCAGATACATTTTCATCAGCCTAATTTACCAAGGATCATGAAGGAGATGATCAGTCCGTACAGGGCGACACCTTCTGCAAGTCCTACGAAGATCAGAGACTTACCAAGGATGCTCTGGTCCTCACTGATCGCACCGAGAGCAGCACTTGCAGCACTGGCAACTGCAATACCGCCGCCGATACAGGAAAGTCCGGTAACAAGTGCTGCCGCCAGGTATCCCATGCCTGTAGCCAGGCCGGAAGCCTCGGACGCAGCTTCTCCTGCAGCGGCAGCTACGGAACCGTCACCGGTGAATGCGATGATGTTGGCGAGAATCAGTGTACCGAAGAAGAAGAAACAGTTTACGGCAAGGGATGTTTTGTAACGCCCCCTGTTTCGCTCCCCGATCAGAAATGCACCGAAGGGAACGATGATGCTGAGTACCAATGCGATAATTAAGGTTACGGAAACTAAAGTAGTCATAAGAAAATCCTCCTGTTTAATAATCCTTTTATTCTTAAGATTTTTATCTGTTCAGAACAGCAGTCCACAGACCTGTCTGAACAGTTACTTCATTTTTCTGGCAAAGGGTTTAAATTCCCGGCCGTTTCCTTTGTAGAAGCGGCTGAACATTTCGTAATACTCCAGACGCAGTACCTGGATTCCTACAATCAGACCTTCCATTCCCGATACAAAAAGGTTGCCGAGAATGATCACGATCCAGTTCGGTGAGCCACCGTTTTCAGCACCGGCCAGCATCAGAACGACCTGCATCATGGCTGCGTGGCTCACGGCAAAGGCTCCAATACGGACGAAGGACAGCGTATTTGAAAAGTAGCTCAAAAGAACCTCAAACATTTCAAAAACAGCCTGTACGAGGAACATACCCTTTTCCTCCGGCATAAAATCTTTCTTTTTCTCCACCAGCCTCGAAAGCGGCTCCTTTAAGATAATCAGAAGCAGCGGAAGAGCAAACATGACCACAAGCACGATGCCGGCCGGAAGTCGGTTTCCTGTCATAAAGAGCAGGATCACGGCAACGACGGCGCCGTAGAACACCAGTCCTGCCAGACCATTGGTGTCAAACCAGGTATTTTCTGCATCATTTGCTTTGAGACCATTGATAATATGAAAGATCATGGTTACCAGGATCAGGAACATGCCGAAGGTAATCGCTACGACAAATACCGTATTCAGCTTTCCGATAAACGGAAGAGTCATCATGCTTTCGGAAGGTCGCAGCCATACTGCGGGCAGCAGGTCTTCGAATCCGAAAAAGCTTCCATATAAAAAGCCGAAGATCGTGGAGAAGAATCCGGCGCGGCTGATGATCGCTGCCAGATCAAGCTTTTTAAAATGGTACAGCAGGGCACCGCCGATCAGCAGACAGAGTCCCTGTCCCACATCTCCAAACATGGCGCCGAAGATAAAGGCGTAGGTCAGTCCTACGAAAACGGTAGGATCCAGCTCGTTGTAGGCAGGCAGTCCGTACATACGGACAAACATCTCGAAGGGCCGGAACAGTCTGGAGTTTTTCAGTTTCGTGGGCGGCTTGCTGATAACGTTGTTTTTGTCATCCTCCACAATGCAGTACAGGCTTTCATCTTCGGTAATGTCGCGCTCAAAGGCTTTCGCATCGTCCTCGGACATCCAGCCGCAGAGAATATAGAACACCTGTGATTCATCTTTGCCGCTGGTACATGCAGCAAGCTTTCTGACATCAAAGTTGGTGGAAAGAGATTCCAGACGGTCTCTGGCTGCGAGGAGTCTGTCCCTTTGCGACTCCAGGATCTGTGCCGTTTCCTGACGGCATTCTTCGATCCGGGCCGTGCAGTCCTGAATTTCTTTTTTCAGCGTCTCAAAGGACTGCTGTGGTGTGCCTTCATACTGATCCGGCATATAGATCTGCTGGAAATGCATGGATGAAAATACGGCATCCAGCCTCGTGGCATGTCCGGAAGGAACGAAATAAACGCCCCAGACATACTGATCATCACTGTGGCACTTACAAAATACCGTGTCCAGACTGTCGTAGACATAGCGTTCGAAATTGTCGTAGTAGTCCTTTGCGATTTTACCGAAACGGTATTTGATAAACCGGAATTCGAGTACGCGGTGGATGTTGTAATCAAACCCCAGGAATGGTTCGATACTGTTTAAGGATTTCTCGAATTTCTTTTGCTCTTCCTCCAGCTGTGTGCGTCTGCTGTTGATTGCGTCGATCTGCTTATCCAGCGACTGCAGGATATCAATGGCCTCCTCTGCAGTTATCGGACTGGCGGATGCAGATGTGCTGTCCTGTAAAAGCTGTGTGTACGCATTCGCCTTTGTCAGCCATTCCCTGTAAGGATTGATGGCGATATATGGTTTCAGATTTCTTACACTTTTAAGCTCTGACAGGGCATTCTCCAAATGAATCTCATATTTTGAAAGATATTCATTTACCACGCGGTCAATGTCAGCTTTCGGTCCTGTAATACTCAGGAACTTCATTTTGACAATCACCGGTTAACACCTCCTTATCTTGTTTTTATTATTGGTAAACGTTCAGATCCCATTCGAAAAATTCATGAATCTGCATGGCTCTGAACAGTTACTGTTATTTTATATTTATGTACTTTAGCGTTTCTGCCTGGCCAAGTCCATACCGGACACACTCCAGGACAGTTGTGATTTTATCGATTTCGCGTTCCTTGTCATAGAGATAGGAAATTACCGTAGCGATGGAATAAGGATCCCTCGCTGCCGCCTTGTGCTGTACCTGCTGGCGGATCTGGTGATAGGCTTCCTCCAGATTCTGTACGGAATAGTTTTCATAATGCTTTCCGTAATAGGTCTGTGAGATAGCTGCGGCAAATGCATCCTGATCTAAAGCCTCAACGAGACTGCGTATGTCACCGGTGTGAAGATGATGCTCTACCGGGATCAGATGCGCATACACTTCGGTATCTGACATGTGGAAGTAATGCCTAGAGCGGTAGATCCAGCAGACATTCAGCAGATCCATCTTCGTTCCATATGCCTCCTGAAAATGCCCGAGCTGACTTTTCGGTATTCCCTTTGCACCGGATCGGAAGAGCCATCTGAAATAGAAGAGATCCATCGCCATTTCATAATCCCAGAGTGTGGGATCCTTAATATCAGAAAGGCGGTGCAGCGCATGGTAATAGATCGAACCCTTCAGATTCTCCACGAATTCATGGATCGTTCTGCTGGCGGAAATCTTCTGCAGATTAATATCGGAATGCTTCTGAAAAAATTCCTCAAAAATCTTCAGATTCAGAGTAACATCCCGATGGTCAAACACCATGCGCATACAGGTCTTCAGGATCGTGACCTCATAGCGGTGAAAATAAAGATCCAGAAATTTCCGCTGTTCCACAGGGGAAAAGCAGTAGATTTTCCGGAAATCCGTATAGATGGCATTTGTCAGCATCTTTTCAATATCGCCGCGATGCAGGGAAAACTCATCCACATTTGCAAACAGATCCCGATATGCAGGATGCTTTTTTAACCAGGCCAGCGCTTCTGTCACACTTGACATGTTTGCCAGCTCCCGGTAGTCTGCATCTGTGAGAAGCCGGCTCTTTATGGCCCGTATTTTCGTGGTCGTTCCACTGTAAGCTAAGAGATTTCCCATACGATTACTCCTTTAACATTTTCTGAAGAATTTCTCCGGCCAGCTTTTCATGGTTGGTTTCATAATCTTTCTCCATCATGCGGATGGCATGTTCGGTATCACGCTTCAGGCCGGAAAGCTCGTCTGCCATCCGGGCATCCAGCTCTTCCTGAAGACTTTTTAGCTTCTGCTGCGTTTCCCGGTCGATCCTGGCATCAAACTGTTCGGTCTTTGTCTGAAACTGTTCCTTCAGCTGATCTTTTTCCAGCGAGGCCGAATCAATCATGCGTGTGGCGGCATTTTCGATGGCCGATAACCGGTCTACAATCATATCCATAGTCTGTCCCTCCTGTTTTTTTCTTAATAATATACACCTTTTTCCTAAAAAATCCAGAGAAAAATAGTGCAAAAATGATGTTTGGATTTTGAGAAAGATTGTGTAACTCTTAAAGGTCTTCCTTTTGCTCATGTCATAAAATGACTTATACGGGTTGCACAGATGAAAAAAGTCGGGTAAGATAAACAGGACAGTTACGAGCAGAAGGAGGAAGATACCATGCGTTTGAGAAATATACCGGGAGCGGATGAGGTGGTGGGGAACAGCCCGCTGGTCATCCATGATCCGGAAAAGCAGCAGGGAAGATGGAAAGAGGTCTTCGGAAATGAGAATCCCATTCATATTGAGGTGGGGATGGGAAAGGGACAGTTTATCACAGAGATGGCAATTCGTCATCCAGATATCAATTATGTGGGAATCGAGCGCTATACCAGTGTGCTTCTGCGTGCGGTCCAGAAGAGAGAGAAGCCAGAGGAGATCCCGAACCTCTACTATCTATGTGTGGATGCCCGTGACCTGCCGCAGATCTTTGCGCCTGGCGAGGTGGGGCGCATCTATCTGAATTTCTCAGATCCGTGGCCAAAGGACCGCCATGCCAGGAGACGCCTTCCATCCAGAGAGTTTCTGGCACGCTATGACCAGATTCTGACGAAAAATGGAAGAGTGGAGTTTAAGACAGACAATCAGGGACTGTTTACCTTTGCGCTGGAGGAAGCAAAAGAGGCCGGGTGGCATCTGGATGCCTGCACCTTTGATCTGCACCATGATGAAGTGATGATGGAGGGAAATGTGATGACAGAGTATGAGGAGAAGTTCTCCGGTATGGGAAATCCGATCTATAAGATGATCATCACACATTCTGAGGGAAATCGCATAGAATGAGCTAAGGGACAAAGGAGTCTCTGCAAAAGGATCATTCGGGAGGTATGTATGAGAAAACGGACAATTCAGGACAAAATCGGTCAGGCGGTGATGGAGAAGCCGGGACTGAACAAAAAACTGCTGATAGTTCGCAAATCCCTCGATGAGGTGAGCAGATTACTGGAGAAGGAAGGAAAGAAAAAGTCATAAAACAGCGGAGCAGGCTTTTGCAAATAGAAAAGTCTGCTCCGCTTACGATTTGCCCGGTAAAAGGTAACATGTTTCAATACACACACTGCATCATCATTCCAGAGGCTCACTTTGATCCTCAAGCAGGTGCCTTTTATGCAGCTGATGGGCCAGGATCCGGTTTGCCAGATAGCGCAAAAAGGCTACCACAGGTACACCGAGAAACATGCCGAGTACTCCGCCGATCTTTCCTCCGATGGTGATGGCAATGATGATCCATAGAGGCTTTAATCCTGTAGAATTTCCCAGAATCTTCGGACCGAGAATCAGCCCGTCAAACTGCTGCAATACAAGGATCAGAACAGTAAAGATCACAGCCTTGACCGGGGAGATCAAAAGCAGGATCACAACGCCGGGAACGGCACCGATGAAAGGGCCGAAGTAAGGGATCATATTTGTGACCCCTACGATCACACTGATCAGCACGGTATAGGGAAGCTGAAGGATGGACATCAGTAAAAAGCACAGACAGCCGATGATTGCTGAATCTAAAGCCTTCCCGATGATAAAGCTGCTGAAAAGGTTATACGCCTCACGAAGGATCTCTACGACGGTAGTAATATGCTTCACAGGTACGAAGGCATAGACAATGGACCGAAGCGAGTTTTTCAGCGGCTTCTTGTCAGAAAGCATATATACTGAAACGATAATGGCAATGATCAGATTCAGCAGCCACTGTACAACGATCATAGATCCCTGATAGAGCGCAGGTACGAGGTTCGTCGCAAAATCACGCATATACGCAATGACATCCGGCAGTGCATTGTTGATGGTAGTCCTTACCACATCCATATCCAGCTCCGGGAAGTGCTCTTCCAGGTTATCTACGAAGTGATAGATATCATTGACCGCTCTGGGAATATAATTTACCAGGTCGGTAATACTGCTGACCAGCTGCGGCATAATGCCAAAGAAAACAACAGCGATCAGTCCGATCACCAGCACATAGGCGAGAGCGATCGACAGGATCTTACGGAAAGCAGTATCCTTTAAATGAAAAAGCTTTCCAAGTAAATCGCCAAGTCTCTGCATCAGAGGATTCAGAATAAAAGCGATCAGCCCGCCGATGATAAAGGGCATCAGGACGTTGATGACATTCTTTAATGTCATCATTGTGTCGTCCCAGGAGACAAACAGCTTGATGATCACTGCACCGACAAAAATGACGGCGATCGCATAGATCGAGATCGTAAAATAATGACTGTTTGCCAGAAAGCGGGTAGATTCGTTTTTTGTTTCTGTTTTCTGCCCGGAGGCAGCCGGTGGTGTTTTCTTTAATCTGTTTTCATCCATCTAAGTCACGTCCATTTCTTTTGTTTTGATAACTGCCCTGTACAGGGCGTTTACATGAGAAGATTGCTTTTTACTTATTATATCTGTTTTCGTATATTCATTCAAGCTTTTGATAAAATGAGTTGCCCGACAAATGAGACTTTCCATTTGTCCCCTGGCATTATAAAATTGTGAAAATAAAAAAATTGAAAAATTTGAAAAAAGTACTTGCATTTTGCGGAAACATGATATATAATTCTTTTTGCGTCAAGGAAATACAAAAAAATAACGCAAGCGCGATTAGCTCAGCTGGCAGAGCACCTGACTCTTAATCAGGGTGTCCAGGGTTCGAACCCCTGATCGCGCACT
>OLOS01002258.1_pt1 | contig 13570 bp, 7 predicted proteins | sample 1672631 | NCBI WGS metagenome assembly OLOS01 (sample SAMEA3136707, study PRJEB25190) | human gut metagenome | biome: human gut; feature: human-associated habitat; material: faeces | place: Austria | collected 2013 | reverse complement strand
TTATTAGCCAAGCTGACAATAGCATTTTCCAGTGTATTGTTGGTACCGCTGATTGCTGCGTTATTTGCAGATAGGGAGCATATATGGATTTTTATATTTACGCTGATTACAACGAGCACTATCGCCTCGCTTTTTAACCTCTTTGGCAGCAGAAGACCGCGTCAGCGTCTGCGCGTGCGTGAAGCCATTGCGGTCGTAGGCTGCGGTTGGCTACTGGTCTGTCTTATGGGAGCACTGCCGTATTTGTTTTTAAATCCCGCGGACCCGATTGCGGCGGTTTTTGAAAGTGTTTCCGGTTTTTCTACTACCGGTGTTACTACCGCACTTTCTTTTAACGATTTTCCGCCTAGCATTCGTGTCTGGCGCTGTTTAACGCACTGGACCGGCGGCATCGGCGTTATCATGCTGTTTATTATCATCATGCCGCAGATGAACAGCGGTACAAGCTACCTGTTCAACGCAGAGCTTCCTGGTGGTACGGCTGAACGTACTTTGCCGAAAATCAAGGAATCTGCCATGATGATTCTATTAATCTATGTTATTTTAACAGCAGTGGAGGTTGCCTTACTGCTGCTTGCAGGCTTGCCGATATTTCAGGCGCTGAACCTGGCGTTGGCAACTATGGCGACAGGCGGCTTTTCATATTATCACGATAGCCTGATTTCCTTTAGGTCTATTTATGTTGAGATTATTGCTATTGTTTTTATGCTGATTGCCAGCATGAACTTTTCTTTGTATTATAAAATCTGGCGTGGCGATTGGGCGTCCGTGCGGCAGGACAGCGAACACAGATATTATCTGCTGATACTCACAACAGCGGCTGCACTTATCTGTAGCAATCTGTATTTTTCCGGTTATATGGATTTTAACGGCGCTCTTCGTCACAGTATTTTCCAGGCTGTGTCTATCGGTAGTACGACAGGTTATGCGTCGGATGACTATAACAACTGGCCCAGCTTCAGCCGCAGCGTTCTGCTGATGCTGATGTTCATCGGCGGCTGCAGCGGTTCAACCGCAGGCGGTATTAAGATTACGCGTCTGGTTATCCTGCTGAAGGCAGGCTGGGCAGAGCTGTTGCGCACTCTGCACCCACGCATCGTTTATTCCATCAGAATGGGTGAGCGCGAAATCAACCCGATTATTGTCGGTAATATTACGCGTTTCTTCTTCCTGTATATTTTGGTGTTTATTGTGCTGACTATCCTGATTTCCCTGTCGGGGATACCGATAATGGAATCAATGGGCTTGATTGCTGCCTGTATGAGCAGTGTAGGTCCGGCCTTCGGTATCGTCGGCCCGACATCTACCTATAATTGCCTTTCGGATTGGGCACGTTTTATCAGCATTTGGGCGATGATTTTGGGACGTCTGGAAATTTTTACGCTGCTGGTTATCATGCGCCCGGACTTTTGGCGCGATAAACAGAACTGGTAACGGCAGGAGGTATAGAAGATGAATGCAAAGGTTATAATATATCTCCTGGGAAAAATTTCTGCCGGTCTGGCGATTGCTCAGCTGTTGCCGCTTTTGATGTCTGTTGTTTACGGCGAATATGCTACCTCCAGAACCTTTATCTTTTCCATAGCGGTAGCTGTTATTTTGGCCGGAATCTTTGATTACTATGGTGACGGTAGAGGAGCACGTAATTTATCCGTGCGCGAGGGTATCGGCACGGTATTCTTTTCGTGGCTTTTGGCTGCTGCCCTGGGTGCGTTGCCATATTGCTTTGACGGCATTTTGAATCCCGCCGCCGCCTACTTTGAAAGTATGTCCGGACTGACTACTACCGGCGCAACAGCTATTGCCAATCTTGATATAGTATCGCGCAGCCTGCTGCTTTGGCGCACGCTGACGCACTGGATTGGCGGTATCGGCATCATCGTGCTGTTCGTGGCGCTCCTGCCGCAGATTGCCGGCGGTGCTGTGTATCTTTTTAATGCGGAGGTCAGCGGCTTTTCCAACAGCCGTATTCTGCCGCGTATCCGTACAACTGCAGTAGCGTTGTTCTATATCTATCTGCTGTTTACGATTATTCTTACCGGTATGCTGGCAATTTTGGGCATGAGCACCTATGATGCTGTTAACCATGCCTGCTCGGCTATTGCTACCGGCGGTTTTTCGCCTTATAATGACAGCATCGCGCATTTTCACAGCGCGGGTATCGAAATCGTTACTGGTCTGTTTATGATTTTGGCGGCAGGCAACTTTGCCTTATACTACCAGGTTACGCAAATCGGTCTGAAGGTTTTGTGGCATGATCTGGAATTCAAAAGCTACATTGTGATGCTTACTATTTTTACTGCCTTAATTAGCATCAACATTATTATGGTGAATGGTTACAGTGTGGCAGACGGCGTACGTGAAGCCTTCTTCCAGGTGGCTTCCTTTGGCAGCACTACGGGCTATGTTTCGGCGGACTACGACCAGTGGCCGTCCTTTTCCAAGCTCGTTTTGGCTGTAACCTTCCTGACAGGCGGCTGCGCAGGCTCTACTGCCGGCGGTATTAAGGTCTGCCGTTTTATCGTACTGCTGAAAACTGTCATGGCGGAGCTGCGTCGCACTATGCATCCTCAGATGCTGCTCAACGTTTACTACGCTAAAAGACGTCTGCCGACAGAAACGATTATCAACGTCAGCCGTTTCTTTTTCGTTTATGTTCTGGTTATCGCTGTTTTGACTATGCTGCTCTGCTTAAGCGGTGTAGATGTAGACGAGGCCGTTTTCGGCGTGGCCTCCTGTATTTCCAGTGTCGGTCCTGCCTTTGGCAGCATTGGCGCTACGGGTAACTATGCCGGTGTTACCGGTATGGGACAGCTGACGCTGGCGTTGGCTATGCTTTTGGGACGCTTGGAGCTGTTTACAGTGCTGGCATTGCTCCGTGGTGAATACTGGCGCAGCAGCAAGAGATGGTAAAGTAAATATTGTGGGATGAATAAAGCAAATCCGACGTGCTGTGGGAATGGTGCGTCGGATTTTTGTTTGGATCGTGTTTTAATATATACTAAAAGACTTGAGGTTCCGTTATGATAAAAACAGTTAATCCTTAATTCAGCTGCTTATCCAAAGCGATATATATATGTTGGCTTTACGATAAATTCGGCTCGCTAGTATTTGGTCTTTTAAAATGATATAATATTACTAGATTTAGCGAACGGACAAGAATTTAATGCTTTAGTGTAGGAGGGGACGAAGGTGGACAAGTGCAGATTGCCGTTAGGAGTAGAATTTTTTGATACAATTCGCAAGGAACAATATTATTATATTGATAAGACTGGTCTGATCAGTGATTTAGAAAAGCGTATGGGCAAGGTGAATCTGTTTACGCGTCCCAGACGCTTTGGTAAAACCTTAAATATGAGTATGCTGCAATGCTTTTATGAGCTGGGCACAGACAGCAGTCTGTTTGATGGACTCCGGATTGCGCAGAATAAAGACTTATGCGAGCAATGCTTGGGACAGTTCCCGTTGATTTTTTTGACTCTGAAGGATGTAGAAGGACTTGGCTACTGCAATGCAGAGGCAAATTTATCGCGTCTTATGCAGCTGGAGGCATTGCGACATGAGGAGCTGAAGACTAGTGATAAACTCCTGCCTGAAGAGCTGACTGCCTACACCGCTTTGTGTAACGGATTACAGGGAGAAGCATTGGCGGACAGCTTACGTCTTTTGACACAGCTTTTGGCAAGGCATTACGAGCGTGAGGTAGTTGTACTGATTGATGAATATGATGTTCCGTTGGCAAAAGCCTATCACGCAGGCTATTATAAAGAAATGACGGCGCTATTGCGTACCTTTTTGGGTAAGGCTCTGAAGACTAACAGCTATTTATACAGAGCGGTGCTTACAGGCTGCTTGCGTGTGTCCAAGGAAAGTATTTTTACAGGTCTGAACAACTTTATCATCAATACAATAGTTGATGAGGGAGCAGAGGAGTATTTTGGCTTTACACCGGACGAGGTTGATGGGTTGATGCATTACTACGCTATTGAAAAGCATGCTTCCGTAATGAAGGAATGGTATGACGGGTATCGCTTTGGCAAGGCAGAGATTTATTGTCCTTGGGACGTGATTAATTATGCCAACAAGCTGCGGTTTAATAATGCGGCTGCGCCAGAGGCTTTTTGGGTTAATACTAGTGGTAATGAGCTTGTACAGCATTTTGTCCATAAGGCAGACAAAAATACTAAGAATGAATTGGAGCAGCTATTAGATGGAGAATGTATAGAGAAAAGCTTGCGTCTGGATTTGACGTATGATGAGCTTGACCGTTCTATTGATAACTTGTGGAGTGTGCTTTTTACTACGGGTTATCTCACTACAAGTGGTGGAGCAGTCAATGGTATGTATAAATTGAAGCTTCCGAACCGGGAAGTGCGCGAGGTTTTCCTACACAAAATCAAGGAATGGTTTGATAATGAGCTGGTGCGTAAATCATCTGTGACCAATGAACTGAATCAGGCGCTGGCAAGCGGTGATGCTGTTTCGGTGGAGAAAAAGCTGAATCTTATTATGAGCAGGATGATCAGCATTATGGATACTAAAGCCAAGGAAGCGCAGAAGGAGAACTTTTATCATGGTCTGCTTTTGGGTTTGCTGCGCAGTGAGCCGGAATGGCTTGTTTTATCTAATGCAGAATCTGGTGATGGCTTCAGCGATATTCTTGTGGAAACGGAAGAGCCTGATACTGGAATTGTTATAGAAGTAAAGTATGCAGCTGCTTTTGGTGAACTTGATGGTGCTTGCAAAAAGGCACTAGAGCAGATAAGAGAGCGCCATTACGACGAACGGTTGCGCAATGAAGGAAGAACGCATATCTATGCTTATGCGGTAGCCTTTCATAAGAAACGCTGCAGGGTTGCAGTGGAGATTTTGTAAACAGGAGGCCTGGAGTACGGAGAAAAGCGTGCTCCAGGTTCTTTTGTTATGAGAGAAGTTTTTTAGTGGGGCAGGGAATTAATGCTATCCTCTTGTTTTCATCTTTGCTATTGATGAAATTATTGCATCTCACTTGTAAGTGATATAGTAAAAAAGTACGCAATAGAGATTTTTTATAAAAATTCTTTCCCTTGCCGTTCTGCAGAAATTTATGCAGATATTAACAGTAGAAAGCAGAATATTATTCTGTAATATACAACAATCATGTTAATAATGAACTGCAAAATACTGTTTAGAACGGAAAGGAGTTATAATTATGCCTAATAACATTGTGATGCTGTCAATGGGCAGGGAGTGGCAACGAGAAATCAAATATAAATGTACGAATATGGGAGAGCTTTCAAGCGTAAGCGGCAGGAGCCGGACAGAGCTTATTATACACTGTTTTTATGAGCTGCTGGCGAAGCAGGAGGTTATGCCGGTAAGATGTTATATCGCGGTGCATAACGCACAGGAGGAAGAGGCCTTTTTAAATTTAAAAAACAGATTTATCGGTAAGCTCTGTTTGATATGCGTTAAGCTGCAGGAAAGCAAAAATGCCGAGAACGACTATCAGAACACAATCAGACTTTTTGATGCAATCAACCAGAATAAGGCTATTTATAATGATAATATGATCAGCATGGATATCAGCAGTGCGGATTATCGCCTGTTTATGGATGTCAGCGCCTTGCTCTATGGTATAGATATGAAAAAAGGCCTTTATATAACGGTTGACAATAAGAAAAGAGAACTGAGCATAACTGACGGCAGCACAAATACAGCATATTTGCATTATACAGTGCAGAAAATGCAGCGGTATCTTAACAGTGATGTTTTAGCGGAGTGTTCCCCAGAGCTGTTTGCGCAAAGTCCCTATATGATGGCTCTGCTTGATATTTCCAAGAGGCTGAATGATGAAATCAAGCACTGCTGCGCTTATGATAAGATTAAAAATACATTGATGGAGTTAGGGGATTATTTGAAATACCATAAATCAGCTGCTGATGATACAAGCTCAGTACCGGTAGTCAATGAGATTGAGCAAAGATATATTGTGCGTTTGCAGAGAGAATATGCTCCTATTTTGAATACTCGAAACAGAAATGATAATATACCGGCTCTGATCAGATGGTGTCTGAAAAAGGATATGCCTTTGCAGGCTGTACTTTTTGCTATCGAGCTGCTGCCGGATTACATGTTTGCCAGCGGAAAGCTGCAAGTGGAAAGGGAAAGAATTTCTGCTTACTGCCAGGCTAGAAATAAAAACTGGCGCAATTGGCGGATTTACTTCTTAAAAGCCTTTTCTGAGTATGATTATTATATGTCAGCTGTTAAAGCCGGCAATACTACCAAGCTGAGCGAAGCTAATTTCCAAATCATGCGTAAGGCAGGGCGAAAAAAGAGAATAGACAGAGAATCACGCTTTGATGTGAAGCGAGAGGCTTTTAAGGGAATGACGCAGGAGGAGCTGCATTATTTTGCGGAAACAGGCCGCCATATCAGCTATATTGCCTGCAGAGTGCCGCAAGAGCAGATGGAGCTGAAATGGTTTTTAGAAGAGGCGAAAAAATTCATCCGTGCAAATAACAGCTTCAGCTTTGTGGAGGATGTGATGGATTTGCCTGCAACAAGCAGCCTACGTAAGGTTTTGTTATATGGTAATACCATAAACAGCTCGTGGTATTATCTGCAAAGCAAAATTTCCGAGGATGATTATTGCAACAGTGCCGACAGATTAGTGGTTAACTGCTTGGACGGATTGCCGTCATCCTTGAAACAGAAATGGTTTGGCCTGGAGCATGAGGTGAGGATTGAGCCGGAGGTTAAGAAAAACAAGGCCAAGCAACAGGGAAATAATGCTCCCATCAATTTACCGCCTGCTAAGGGAAACCGCAGCAAGCTGTTGCGGAAGCTGCTGGAGCAAGGAGATGTCAGCACGAAGATGAATGTGAAAAAGCTGTTTGCGTTTGTTGAATGCTATCAGGAGCTTTTATGTAAGTATCGCAACCATATGGCCCATTGCGAGCTGGAAAATGCCGACGGCTGGGAGGTTGAGGGACTGCTGTATAAAATGCTGCGATATCTTGAATATTAGAGAGGTAGGGCAGAGGCGCCGAATGGTGCTTTTGCGCAAACGAAAAGACCTGATGTCTGGAATAGAATCCGGGCTTCAGGTCTTTTTTGCATACCGCAAGCAGTGCTTGAGCTTCAACAGAAAGAGTTCGCGGCGCGAACTGTTAGGAGTATAATAGTCAACAAAATGCAAGCGATTGGCAGGTTGCTTACGAGGTGCTTTGTCATAGTACGTAGAAAAGGCTTCAAGAGGGAATTTCAACAATATACTAAATCTTCACATTATTCTTGACATTGTCATAATTATCTGATAATATAAGACCGTAAGATTTTGCACGCCTGCCTGGAGTATGGTCGTCGCAGCGTCATTGAGAACGCCTTATGTATTATTTGAGTAGTACATAAGGCGGTTTTTTGAAGGAGGGAGTCGAAGTAATGGCAGAAACAATATTAAGTGAGCCACAAAAAATCATCGCGGATATAACCTTAATGAATAATTGCTTTATGAATAAGGTGTTTGCCAGTGATGTGAAAAGCACACAGCTTTTGTTGCGTATTATCCTGAACAATGATAAAATTAACGTAAAGACAGTTAATACGCAGCAGTTTATCCAAAACCTCTATGGTCATTCGGCACAGCTGGATATATTGGCAACAGACGAAAATGGCAGACGTTTCAATGTTGAAATCCAACGAGATGATGAAGGCGCACCGGTTAAAAGGGCGCGTTATTACAGCAGCGTTCTTGACGTACATTTTTTGGATTCAGGGAGAAAATACGATAAGCTGAATGATGTATATGTAATTTTTATTACGGAGCATGATGTTTTGCACCGCAACTATCCTATCTACAATGTGGAACGAGTGATTAAGGAAGATGGCACAGCCTTTGCCGATGGCTCGAAGATAGTTTATGTAAATGCGTCCTGTAGGAGCGATACACCACTTGGACGCCTGATGCAGGATTTTAACTGTGCCAATCCCGATAAAATGCATTATAAAGAGCTGGCAGACAGAGTCAGCTTTTTCAAAAAGACAAAGGAAGGAGAAAAGACTATGACTGATATTATTGAGCTTTATGCAGCAAAAAGAGCAAAAGAAGCAGCGAAAAAGACTGCGCAAGCACGTAACATTGAATTAGCAAAAGATCTTTTGAGTGAAGGTGAGAGCATCGAAAGAACAGTCCGCCTTTCCAAGCTTTCGGAAGCAGAGGTGCGCGAGCTGGCATCCAAGCTGACAGCATAATAGCATAGCGACAAAAGACGTTCTACTCAACTGCGGTAGAACGCCTTGTTTTTATCTGAAACAGTATATTTTTACGCAAACGAAAAGACCTGAGGTCTAGAGTAATATCTAGATTTCAGGTCTTTTTTGCATACCGCAAGCGGTAATCTGGCCTTTAACTGTTGTTACCATTGTTTCGCCGGGTGGGTATTCTGCAGCGTTACAAAACCGCAAGCGGTAATCTGGCCTTTAACGTGGCAATGATCGTTAAAAGATTCAACGTTCATAAGTAGTAACAAAACCGCAAGCGGTAATCTGGCCTTTAACCCTGTGGCTCGCACACGGCTCACAGAGCGGGCTTAAAGCCCTACAATGGAAAATCGAAACGCTGTTTATAGCAAAAACAGCCGATTTGCTCACAACAGCGGTGTTTTACCGCCTCTGCAAAAATGAAAATGCGCTTGGTGCAAGGCTTGCAGGCTTTTGGCAAATGATTTGCCTGTTGTGATAAATCTACTATAACACATCGAACAGCTTTTGACAAGTGCTTTCTTGAATTTATCTTATTTTATGAGGCCTGCAAAGCTTTTATTTAGCATATGAAAACTTATTTGCAAACAAAAAGTAAGTTATCACAAAATTAGCGCAATATTTGCCGAGGGTGTTTCCTGCAACAAATTTTATAAAAAATACCGTTTCGTGCCGGATTTGGTTTTTCGTTGCAGACTTATATAGTGAAGGGGGAAAAACGGACCGAAAGCGGCCGTAAGCTTGAGCTTAAATCAAAGCTGTAAAAAGCTGTATGTAATGAAAGAAACGTACAAACGTCAAAAAATGAAAGGAAGCTGATAACATGATTTCTATTACCGATTACATTAACATGAAGGCGGATAACTTCAAAGAGAAAATTGCCAACGGCTACGATTTGTGTGGCTGCGACACACTGCGCTTTGATTACGGCAATTTGCCCGATTACACCGATGACCTGCTGCAGGATGTGTATGCTATGCGTTACGGCCTTGCCTATGCCCACGAATACAAGGTAATGTACGCCAAAATGCTGGAAAGCCTGAAGCCGGGTTTCAAACTGGAGGTTACCTCCCTTGGCTGCGGGAATATGATTGATTACTGGTCCTTGAAGAAGGTGCTGCCAAAATTGTGCAAGGTAAATTATCATGGCGTTGATGTTGTGGACTGGGAGGATAAATTTGCCGCCTGCAATCGTGACAGAATTAATTTCGCACAGGAAAGTATCGCCGATTACCTGGCAGATTGCGATGAGCTGACCTCTGATGTATATGTTTTCCCTAAGTCCATCAGCGAAATTGATAATGATGAGGTAGAGGGTATCTGCCGTGCTATTTACGAAAAGGGCTTTGCTAAGGATGAGGTGCACTTACTGTTCTCTATGCGTGATAATAAATATAACCAGGATCTCGATATGGCCAAGACAAAGAAGATTTGTGCTGCTGTTAAGGAAGTCGGCATGCTGCTTGAGAGCAGTACCTTGTATAAGGGCGTTGAAAAGATGGTTTATAATTGTGGTAAGGATTTTGCTATTGATGAGCTGCAGGATACCTACAATCTGCTTAACAATTTGCCCTATATGTGCGACAATTATATCATCGGCCGCTGCTCCTGCGACCTGTGCGAAAAGAATTGCAATCAGCCGATGCTGAAAACTCATTACATCCGTTTCCAAATCGTCAAGTTCAGAAAGGTGGCTTAAAGCCGATGATTATAAGTGCAAGCAGAAGAACCGATATACCGACATATTATTCAGACTGGTTTATGCAGCGCATCAAAGAAGGCTATGTGCTGGCGCGCAATCCGATGAACGCGCATCAGGTGAGTCGCATCAGCCTCAATCCGGAGGTGGTGGACGGCATTGTCTTCTGGACGAAGAACCCGCTGCCGATGCTGGATAAGCTGCCGCTGCTCAAGGATTACATGTACTACTTTCAGTTTACGCTCAACGGATATGAGCAGGACGTGGAGGCAGGCGTGCCTCCGAAGGATAAGTTCATCGTGCCCGGCTTTCAGCGTCTGAGCGACATGCTGGGGCCGGAGCGCGTCATCTGGCGCTATGATCCGATTTTGCTCAACAATAAATATACCTTTAATTATCATGTGCAGCGCTTTGCGGAGCTGGCCAAGCAGCTGGCGCCGTATACGAAGCAATGCACCATCAGCTTTTTGGATATGTACGCCAAAACCGAACGCAACATGCAAGGGCTGGCAGTGCAGCCGTGGAGCCTGGAAAAAATGGACGCTTTGGCGAAGGCGCTGGCAGAAATTGCGCACAGCTACGGCTTGGAGCTGGCGACCTGCGCCGAGGGCATTGAGTTGGATAAGTACGGCATTAAGCATGCGCACTGCATCGATGGCGGCCTGTTCGAAAAGCTGCTTGGCTGCCCGATGAAGGTGGGCAAGGATAAGAACCAGCGCCAAGAATGCGGTTGTGTGGCAAGCGTCGATATCGGTGCCTACAATACCTGTCGCAACGGCTGCCGCTACTGCTATGCCAACTTCAATAACGCGATGGTGCAGAAAAACAGGCAGCAGCATCATCCCGGTTCGGCGTTGCTATTGGGCGAAGTGGGTGAGGAGGACAGAATTACTGAGCGTAAAATGCAATCCTGTCTGGAGAGACAGCAGGGCCTGTTCGCCTAACCCTCGCATTCCTCCAAAAAACTGTAATATGCGTTACAATTTTAAGTGAATTTAAAAAATTATGAGAAATTTTTCACAAAAAGCAGGATAAATAGGCAATATCAGCGAAATACTTGTCATAACAAATGCCTGATAAAGGGGGATTTATCATGAAAGAGTACACTGGAGATAAGATTAGAAATGTGGCCATTGTGGGTCATGGTGGAGCAGGAACCACGTCCGTTACCGAAGCCCTGCTGTATCGCAGCGGAGCAATCAGCAGAATGTGCAAGGTTGAAGACGGTGCTACCACCACTGACTATGAACCCGAGGAAATCAAGCGTAAGGTCTCCGTTAACGCCACTTTGGCACCTGTTGAATGGCGTGATACCAAGATTAACTTCATCGACACTCCCGGCTTTGCTGACTTCGTTGCCGAGGTTAAAGGAGCTTTTAGAGCAGTAGACAGTGCGTTGATCGTGGTTTGCGCAACCAGCGGTGTACAGGTTGGTACCGAACAATGCTGGAAGCTGGCTGAAGAAGCTGGTTTGCCGCGTATCATTTTTGTCAACAAGATGGATCGTGAGAACGCTGATTTTGATAGCATTTTGGATAACCTGCGTGGTAAGTTCGGTAAGCATGTACTGCCGTTACAGCTGCCTTTGGGCAAGGAGGAAAACTTCCAGGGTATTATAGACCTTTACAAAATGAAGGCCTATCGTGCCAACGGTAATGGCTCCGATGAAATAGAGATTCCGGATGAGTATAAAGAGGCTGCTGCTGCTGCCCACGAAAAGATGGTAGAGGCTGCGGTTGAAGCAGATGACGATTGCATGATGCGTTATTTGGAAGGAGAAGAGATTAGCGACGAGGAAATTATGAAATGTCTGATTAAGGGCATTCGTCAGGCTATCATCTATCCTATGCTTTGTGGCAGTGCCTACAAGAACATTGGTCTTGGTCGAGTGATGAACGCTATCATCGACTTTACCTATCCGGCAATTTTGAACGACTATATCGTTATGGATAAAGAAACCGGCGAAGAAGAAGTACGTGACGCCAATGCTCCGATGGCAGCGTTGGTATTTAAGACAACTTCCGACCCCTTTGTTGGCCGTCTAAGTTATTTCCGTGTATTCTCAGGCTCAATTAAAGCAGATAGCGTAGTTTATAACTCCCGCCGTGAAGAAGAAGAGCGTATTGCTAACATCTTCACAATGCGTGGTAAGACTCAGATTCCTATGAAGCAGGTTCCTGCCGGTGATATCGGTGTAGTTGCCAAGCTGCAATATACATCTACCGGTGACACCCTCTGCGACAAGAATTCTGAGGTTGAATTCCCGCCCATTAACTTCCCGCTGCCGATGTACACCAGAGCAATTTATCCGAAGAAAAAGGGTGATGAGGACAAGATCATGTCCGCTCTGAATCGTCTGATGGATGAAGACCCGACGATTATCGTTACCAAAAACCCTGTTACCAAGGAAACCCTAATCAGCGGTATGGGCGACCAGCACATTGATATAATCATGGAGCGTATGCAGCGCAAATTTGGTGTTGAGGCTATTTTGAAAGCACCGATTATCGAATATCGCGAAACTATTCGTGGCTCTGCCGAGGTAGAAGGCAAGCACAAGAAGCAGTCCGGCGGTCATGGCCAGTATGGTCACGTAGTTATTAAAATGGAACCCCTGCCGCCAGGAGGTGGATTTGAGTTTGTAGATAAGATTTTCGGTGGTGCAGTACCTCGCCAATATATCCCTGCTGTTGAAAAGGGCATGCGTGAAGCTATGGAAAAGGGTATCCTTGCAGGCTATCCGGTTGTAGATATGCGTATTACCCTGCTTGATGGTTCGTATCATACTGTCGATTCCTCTGAAATGGCATTTAAAACTGCTTCCAATATCGCCTTCAAGAAGGCCATGGAACAATGCAAGCCAGTGTTGCTTGAGCCTATTTACAGCTTAAACGTAACCTGTGCCGATTCTATGATGGGCGATGTTATCGGCGATTTGAACTCTAAACGCGGTCGCATTCTCGGTATGCAGAGCGTAGAAGACGGCTTGAGCGTAGTTAATGCTCAGGTACCCTATGCAGAGATTTCGGAATATGCCGTAGACCTCCGCGCAATTACCCAAGGCCAGGGAACCTTTGAAATGAAATTCGACCATTACGAAGATGTTCCGCCTAAGATGGCAGAAAAAATTATCGCTGAGCATAAGGAAGCATAATTAAAACTGCGACAACTGAATAAAGCGTTTATGGGACTGCCGACTGACGTGAGTCAGCCGGCAGTTTGCTGTTTGTTTGCAGTTAGTATGTGGAGTGGGAAAGTGGGAAGGTTTTTCTTGATGTGCTGGTATAAACAAAGTATATAAGAAGGCAGGTTTAAATCTCTGCATCTTAATGATTTTAGTAGGCATGGTTACTGCTTAAGGATGAGGTTAATGTAAGTATCGGACAAGAGGATTGTAGGTTATTTATCTGTATATCAGCTAGTGCTTTTATGATAGACATTTTTTGTTGCTTTCTTTCTTTAAGTAATGTATAATTAAAGGAAAACGAAAGGAACGAAAGATAATGACAAAAGAAATACTTGCGTATGAGAATATCGACAGAGAGTTTAAAGAGCTGTACGTCAGTGACATCAAAAAAACAGTAGTTGCTTTTGCCAATACAGAGGGCGGAATTTTATATATCGGCA
>OLOS01002250.1_pt1 | contig 13620 bp, 18 predicted proteins | sample 1672631 | NCBI WGS metagenome assembly OLOS01 (sample SAMEA3136707, study PRJEB25190) | human gut metagenome | biome: human gut; feature: human-associated habitat; material: faeces | place: Austria | collected 2013 | reverse complement strand
TAAGTATGGTACCATAGCCAAGTGGTAAGGCAATAGACTGCAACTCTGTGATCATCAGTTCAAATCTGATTGGTACCTCCAGTTGGGGCCGTGGCGAAATAGGCAGACGCAACGGACTTAAAATCCGTTGGGAGCAATCCCGTGGGGGTTCAAGTCCCCCCGGCCCCACCATTCGATAGACAGAAGCTGTAACAAGTAGGAGTTCCTCTGAAAATTACAGCTTTTTTGTGCTTAAAACAGCCTCTGGTTGCTAAGTCACTTAAATTCAAGTACAATTAAATAGAAAGCAGGTGATGCTGATGCAATGTCCACAATGCAAAACTAAAATGAAAGTTAAAATGACAGATAAACAGGTTCGTTGCCCAAACTGCGGCAGGAATTATGAGGTTAAACTGAATACGATAAAAAGTATCGCGCTTATGATTATCTACTGTCTTGTCTTAAGCTCTATTACTTTGGAATTAGTAAATTATATCAATAACCCATATATTATTCTAATAATCATGATAGCCGGCTTTATACCGGCTAAATATCTGATTCTTTATGTTTTTGTACCGGTAACACTTAAACCATTATCAAGAAAATAATTTTCATTCTTCGTGATAGTAAAAAATGGTATAATATGAAAGAAGGGTGTGATCTAAATGGCAGTTGATAAGAAATATTATTTATTAAAGGATGGGACTGCTTATTTCAGTGATTTTTTATTGGATATCAGCGGTTCAGACTTTATGAATAAAAGCTTAATGAATATTGAATTAGGTGAAAAAGCAACACGGATCGGTGAAGAAACATTTGCCGGCAATTATCTGAGAAAAGTTGTTTTTCATAAGAAAATGAAGGTAATTGAAAGCCGTGCTTTCGCGAATAATAAAATCGAGAAAATTGTGTTTGAACGTGCAGAAATACCGCGGATAGCGAAGGATGCCTTTGCCAATAATCCAATCAAACGGATCGTAGTGCCGTATGCTGGCTATAAATGTTACAGCGGCATGCTGCTTTCCTTGGATCTGCCGGACGGTTATGAGGTGGTTTCCGATATTGCCAATGCTTTTGCTGAATTAAACGCATCATTAAAGGGTGATGAAATCATCTATATTGAAGTTAAATCAATCTATGGCGAATTATATTGGAAGATAAAGAAGGAATCGAGCTTTATCTTTGATACACGATTAAATCATGATCAGAATGAAGATGACTTCACCGAGATTGTAACTAAAAACGGCAATACAGTATTTATGCATACCGATGAGCATTTTGACATGATTATCTATGAAAAAGATGAAAATGGTTATAAATCAGTTACCTTTGAAGACTTTGACGGCATCTATTATGAAAAGGGGAAGAACCAATGTTAGTTTGTCCCAAATGCAGACTGCCGCTTGTCAGGTATGAGAAAACATATCACTGTTCAGCAAGACATTCCTATGATATTGCGAAAAAAGGGTATGTAAATCTGGTGTTGGGCAATCAGAAAATCAGCGGTGATTCTAAAGAAATGGTTGATGCCAGAACCTTGTTTTTATCTGCCGGTTATTATCAGGCGCTGGCTGATAAGCTAATTGAACTGCTGAAGGAAATAAAGCCGGATATGCTGATTGACGCAGGCTGCGGAGAGGGCTATTATACAAGACAGTTTCATGATTGCGGCAATCAGATCATAGCTTTTGATTTAAGCAAACCGGCATTGAATACTGCGGCAAAGCTGGATCGGGATACCATTTATGCAATTGCTTCGATCTTTGATATGCCGATTGGTGATGCCAGTGCGGATTGTGTGGTCAATATTTTTGCACCGACACCCATTGATGAGGTAAACCGAATCTTGAAAAAGGGCGGTATTCTGATTAAGGTAGGGCCGGGTGCTAAGCATCTGCACGGACTCAAGGAAGTGCTTTATGATGAGGTCTATGACAATGAAGAAGAAAGCGTAGAATTAAAGGGTTTAACGCACATTCAAAGAGTAAATGTTACAGATCAGATTCATTTAATATCTAATGATCAGATCAAGGCATTATTCATGATGACGCCTTATTATTGGAAAACGAGCCAGGCATCAGCAGCTCGCTTGAACACGTTAACCGAATTATCAACCGAAATCGATTTTTTGATTGATTTATATCAAAAATGATGTCCGAATTATGACATTTCATGTCCGATAAACGAATGGGACTTAACGATAGTTTGTGTAAATTGTATAATGTAGACGTAAGATTATTGCCTTTAATCTAATCGATATGAATAAATGTAATAATATATTTCAACGAGCCTTAATCAGAGTGTTTGCGTCAAATTTAGGGGTTTATGCTGATGAGGTGTCTGTTTGTGCGCATTATTGTTTTATTTATATTTAATCACTTGATGTTATATCCTTTGTGAGATATAATTATTAAAGGATATGGTTAGTAATGGGTATACCAATCTCAAAAATTGGTAGTTTTTCATGAAAAAAACTGGAGGGTAAGAAAATGAAAAATTTAAAAAACAAAAAAGGTTTTACATTGATTGAATTGATTGTAGTTATTGCTATTTTGGGTATTTTGGCACTGTTCTTGGTACCGCAGTTCATGGGTTATAGTCAGGATGCAAAGAATCAAGTAGCACAAGCGAATACACGTACTGTTTGGACTGCAGCTAATGCTGCTTTAACTCAAAGTGAATATGACAAAAATATTGCTGTAACAGATACCGGTATTGCAAGTGCTGCATTAGATAAATTGGGTAGTTCATTTAAGGAAGATGAAATTAAAAAAACAATTACTGTAACATTATCTGCGGATAAAAAATCAGTTGATAAAGTTGCTATTACTACTAATGGTGTTGCTTGTCAGTATGATGGTAAAGAATTTGCTACATCTTGTGGTGGGACTAAAACTTATTAAGACACAGTTAAAATTTTGAACATACTTCGGTATGTTCTTTTTAAGAGGAGCACTATATGAAAAATAAAAAAGGCTTTACTTTAATCGAATTGATTGTAGTAATCGCTATTTTGGGGGTATTAGCTTTATTTTTAGTGCCGCAGTTTATGGGCTATGCAAATGATGCTAAAATGCAGGTTGCAAAAGCAAATACTAGAACTGTATGGTCAGCGGCTAAAGCAGTTGAAATTAGTAAGCAGTATGATTCTTCTATTACGATTGATAATTTTCAAGAAAAAGTATTGGATAAATTAGGCACAAGCTTTACTGGTGAAATAGATATAGTTTTAAATAAGGATGGAAATGTGACTGACGTCTTATACAAAACTGGTGAGTACACATGTCAAACAGTCAATGGGAGTGATTTTGTCTGTACAGATAAATAAGTGTAAATTATTGGAGAAATAATAAGTGAATCATTATACTGTCAGCTTTCAAGGGGTAATTTATGAAAAAGAAAAAAGTTTTTCATTTTAATTGGTTAATTATCGCTGTTTCTTTACTCTGTATCTTAGTCATATTTTTAGGTATACAATTAAGAAATTATTCCAAGGGGGTAAAAGTTCAGGTCGCAAGAGCTAATACACATACGGTTTGGATCGTTGCAGATCAGATTCTCTTCACTAAAGAATATGATACAAGAATTACTAAGGATAATTTCACTGAAAAGGTTGCTGAGAAGCTGGGAGCTGGTTTTAGTATTGATCAGATTAGTATTACTTTAAGTGATGATGGCAAGTCAGTAACTTATGTGTCTTATGTTAAAGATGGTATCGCTTGTGAAACATTAGATGGTGAAGATATTCTGTGCGGTAATTATTGATTAAATTCTATTGGGAAGGTACATTTCATGTGTATCTTCTTTTTTCTTCTTTTCACTTCTACTATTCTTTGTTATAATAAATAAAGCTGAAAGGTGGAGATTTTATGGCGTTTGAATCATTGACGAATCGTTTGAATAAAGCGTTTAGAGATATTACAGGTAAAGGGAAATTAACTGAGAAAAATATGAATGACATGCTGCGTGAAGTGCGTATGTCATTATTGGAAGCGGATGTTAACTATAAGGTAGTTAAGGATTTTATCGATCATGTAAAGGAAAAGGCTTTGGGCGCAGATGTTATGTCTTCGCTGAATCCAAGTCAGATGGTTGTTAAAATCGTACATGATGAGATTGTTGAATTATTAGGTACTTCTGAGGCATCAATCAATTTTAAGTCGAGCGGTATTACAACTATCATGATGGTTGGTTTGCAGGGTACTGGTAAAACTACGGCTTCCGCAAAGATTGCGAATGTACTGAAGAAGAAAAAGGCGAGAAAGCCATTGTTAGTTGCCTGCGATATTGTCCGTCCGGCGGCAATTGAGCAGTTAAAGACATTAGGAAACAGCATTAATGTGGAAGTGTATAGTGAAGGGGCAGATGTACCGGCGCTGACACAGGCTAAAAATGCGATGGGATATGCGAAGGCTAACGGTTATGACACGGTTTTATTTGATACTGCCGGCCGTCTGCATATTGATGAAGAATTGATGCAGGAGCTTGCGGATATTAAAGAAGCGGTTCAGCCTGATGATATTTTGCTGACCGTTGATGCGATGACCGGTCAGGATATTGTTACCGTAGCGCAAAGCTTTAATGAACAGCTGGCTGTGACAGGTTTAGTTCTCACTAAACTTGACGGTGATTCAAGAGGCGGCGGTATCTTATCTGTACGTGCAATCACAAATGTTCCTGTGAAGTTTGTTGGTCAGGGTGAAAAGGTTGATGATTTAGATATCTTCTATCCGGATCGTATGGCTGACCGTATCTTGGGTATGGGTGACATCATGACCTTTGTTGAACAGGCTCAGGAAAAGATGGATATGGAGGAACAGGCTAAAGCGGCTTCTAAAATGATGAGCGGCAAATTTACGCTGGATGATATGCTGATGCAGATCCGCCAGATGAATAAGCTGGGCAGTCTTGGCGGCATCATGAAGATGATTCCGGGAATGTCGCAGATGGCCGGTCAGATCGATGAAGCAAAAGCTGAAGGTCAAATGAAAAAGACAGAAGCGATTATTCTGAGTATGACGATGGAAGAACGTGAAAATCCAGATATACTGCGTGCTTCACGCAAGAGCCGTATTGCGAAGGGTTCAGGCACTCAGGTTGCGGATATTAACCGTTTAATCAAGCAGTTTGAACAAACTCGTCAAATGATGAAAATGATGGGTAATATGGGAAAGAGCGGTAAAATGCCGAATATGGGTGCATTAATGGGTAAAAAGCCTAAGAATAATTTTGGCGGTTTTGGCCGCCGCCGTTAATTGAATAAAAAAATAAAGATGTTAAGGTAAAAACCTTGACACCTTTTTATTTGTATGGTAGAGTAGTATTCGTTAAGTTAACGATTAGGAGGAAATTAAGATGGCTGTTAAATTAAGATTAAAGAGAATGGGTTCAAAGAAATCTCCATTTTATAGAATTGTTGCTGCTGATTCAAGATCACCAAGAGATGGTAGAATCATCGAATCTTTAGGTTATTACAATCCTACAAAAAACCCTGCGGAAGTAAAGATTGATGCTGAATTAGCTATGAAATGGCTGAACAATGGCGCACAACCAAGCGATACTGTTCGCAACTTACTGTCTAAAGACGGTATCATGAAACGTTTTCACGAAGAAAAAAACGCTAAATAACAATGATTGATTTCGAAAAGGTTCTATATGATCTTTGCAGTCCAATTGTTGATGACAAGGCCAGTTTATCGGTTAAGTTAATGTCAACGTTGGATGAAAAGGAAATCTTGCTTTATGTTTATGCGAATAGTGAAGATGTAGCTAGATTAATCGGACGTAAGGGTAGTATGGCTGGTTCTATCCGTCAGATGATGTCAGTTGCTTCCCGCAAGGAAGATAAGAAAATTACGATTAAATTTGAATCTTATTAGGATGCTTATCAGCATCCTATTTTTAAAGAGGAGGAATCATGATGCAGATTGAAATTGGAAAAATCATCAATACTCATGGTATTAAGGGTGAACTTAAAATCATCAGCAGTACGGATTTTGAAGAAGAGCGTTTTGCTGTCGGCAATACGGTAAATATTCAATTCGGCAAAGAACTGGTGCCAATGGAAGTGGCTAGTTTTCGGCGTCATAAAGGATGTCTTCTCGTAGCATTCAAAGATTTGCTGAATATTAATTTTGTTGAGAAATATAAGGGCTGTGTAATTAGTGTTGATTCTGATGAACTGCAAAAGCTTGATGAGGATGAGGTGTATTTTTATCAGCTGCTGGATTGTCAGGTAGTGGATGAAGAAGAAAATGAATTAGGTAAGGTAGTAGAAATTATTGAAACGCTGGCGCATGATACGTTAAGAGTGCGCAATGCTGAAGGTAAAGAAGTGCTGATTCCTTATGTGGATGCCTTTATTGTTGATGTGGATGTTGAGCTGAAGAAGATTGTTGTGCATGTGATTGAGGGGCTGCTATGAAAATAACAGTATTAACACTGTTTCCTGAGTTTTTTGATTCCTTTAGGTCAACCTCGATCATCGCCAGAGCTTTAGCTAAACAGGAAATAGAATTTGAGACGGTTGACTACCGTTTGTTTACTAAAGATAAGCATAATCATGTTGATGATACACCATGCGGCGGCGGCGCGGGTATGGTACTGATGGTTCAGCCGATTGCTGATGCGCTGAAAAGTGTCAGAACAGAAAACAGCTATGTTGTATTGTTAACGCCGCAGGGTACACCATTCAAACAACAGATGGCGCATACATATGCCGGCTATGATCATTTGATTTTGATCTGCGGCCATTATGAAGGCTTTGATGAACGCATCCGCTCCTTAGTCGATGCGGAGGTGTCAATTGGCGATTATGTGCTGACCGGCGGTGAAATCGGCGCTATGGCTATCAGTGATGCGGTTTTCAGATTATGCACAGGTGTCATCAGGGAAGCAAGCCATGAGGATGACAGCTTTGAGAATGGTTTGCTGGAATATCCGCAATACACAAGACCGGTTGATTATGAGGGACAGCAGGTGCCGGAAGTCTTATTATCCGGTCATCATGCTAACATTCGTAAATGGCGTTTGAAAGAATCATTGAGAAAGACTTATCTGCGAAGACCTGAATTATTGAAGGACAGAGTCTTTACAAAAGAAGAAAAAGTGCTTTTTAATGAAATATTGGCAGAAATTGATAAAAATTAATTGCAATCTTAAATATTCTGTGATAACATTAAAAGGCTGTTAAAGCACGATTATTCCGCTGGTCAGCGATTTATTCCTGACGAATGAGTAAGCCGTTTAAATAAATGAAAGAAAAGGAGAAAAGAGAGTTATGAATTTAAATTTAGTTAATGAAGTTACTGCAACTCAATTAAAAAAAGATGTTCCTGAATTCAGATCTGGCTGTACAGTACGTGTTCACGTTAAGATCAAGGAAGGTGACAAATCTCGTATCCAGGTTTTTGAAGGTTTAGTTATTGCTCGTCAGGGCGGTGGCATCAGCGACAACTTCACTGTTCGTAAGATTTCTAACGGTGTTGGTGTTGAAAGAACTTTCCCGGTACATTCACCAATCATCGATAAGATTGAAGTAGTACGTAAAGGTAAAGTTAGAAGAAATAAATTATTCTACTTACGTGGACTTTCTGGTAAAGCATCTCGTATCAAAGAAATTCGTTAATTCAAAAAGTCGGGGAACCGGCTTTTTTATTTAAAGAATATGACAGATTAGAAATAATTCGTTCCAGCCAATGAAAGTGATCAATGAATATGGTAAAATAGCTATATGGCATAGGGCAATTGGATGCTGAAAAGGAGATTTTGGTATGGAGAATGATAAAACAAATGATATCATCGATGTCGATGTAATTAAAGAAGAAGTCATTGAAGAAGAAAAGACTGAAGAAGCAAAAGAACCGGAGAAAAAGCCTACGTTTAAAGAGGAAGCAATTGACTTTATTAAAACCTTTGTTATTTGTCTTGGCGCGGTTTGGCTGCTGACAACCTTTGTCTTTACACCCGTTAGAGTTGATGGCATGAGTATGTATCCGACGCTGCACGACGATGATTTAGGTATTGCCAGTATCTTTTCGGCAAAGTATTTGGAAATTGAACGCTTTGATGTTGTGGTTGTTAACGATAAGGCCGCAAACAGCAAGGATCATTGGGTAAAGCGGGTAATTGGTCTGCCTGGTGAAACTATATCTTGTATGGATGATGTTGTATATATTAATGGTGAGCCGATTGAGGAACCATTCCTTGATACTGAATATGCAAATACTCAGCGTAAGAATCTTGGCTTTTTCACAAGTGATTTTGATGAAGTGACACTCGGAGAGGATGAATATTTTGTGATGGGTGATAATCGTACAAATTCCACAGATTCACGTTATGTCGGGCCTTTTACCCGCGATAATATTACGTGTAAGGATGTGCTGATTTATTATCCGTTCTCAAATTTCAAATTGGTGAAATAAAATGGAAAAGAAAAATGATACAGTAAAAGAATTATTAAGTCTTCTGAAAGTATTTATAATCAGCTTCGCTTGTTTTTGGCTGATTACTAAGTTTTTATTTAACCCTGTAATTGTCGATGGCATCAGTATGTATCCGACACTGCATGACAAAGACCGCGGTTTAAGCAATATGGTTGGCTTAAATTTTGGGGTTGAACGTTATGATATTGTTGTGGTTAACAGTAAGGATAATGATACAGAGCATTGGGTAAAGCGTATTATCGGTATGCCCGGAGATACACTGAGAGGTGAGGACGGCGTTGTTTATGTAAATGATGAACCGATTGATGAATCTTATCTCGATGCTGATTACATTGCTGAAAAGACTGCGGAATACGGACATTTTAATCGTGATTTTGATGAGATTACATTAGCTGATGATGAATATTTCCTATTGGGTGATAACCGTCCTGAATCAAAGGATTCTTCATTAGTCGGGCCTTTTAAAGAAGCAGATTTGATCAGTAAGGGTGTTCTGATTTTCTGGCCGCTGAATCAGATTGGGCTCTATTAAGCTGTATTTTTTAATGTTGGCAGAATAAGAAGGTGATAGTATGAAAGATAACGAGCAGAATGCGTCTAAATTAAATATTAACTGGTTTCCTGGGCATATGACCAAAGCTAAAAGGGAAATGCAGGAGAAATTAAAAATGGTAGACATGGTGATTGAATGCCGTGATGCCCGTATCCCTTATTCAAGCAAAAACCCGCTTTTGGAGGAAATTATCCAACAGAAGCCGCGTTTGATTTTACTGACAAAAATTGATAAGGCAGATCCAGTCCGCACTAAAGAATGGATTGACTGTCTGAGTAATGATACAACACAGGTATTGGCAGTGAATGTCTTAAAGGATAATGTTGTGTCACTGATTACGGCTGCCAGTCAGGAATGTATGAAAGCGATGATTGAGCGGCAGAAACGCCGTGGTATCAATCCAAGAGCAATCAGGGCGATGGTTGTAGGAATTCCTAATGTCGGCAAATCAACCTTGATTAATCGAATCGCTAATAAAAAAGCTGTACAGGCTGCTGATCGGCCGGGGGTTACTCGTTCTTTAACTTGGGTAAAGGTTACTAAGGGTCTTGAATTACTTGATACACCGGGTGTTTTATGGCCTAAATTTGAAGATGAGCATGTAGGCATGTGTTTAGCTGTAACCGGTGCGATTCGTGATGAAATCCTGCCGTTGGAGGAAGTGTGCGCTTACGCGATGCGTCATTTGATTCAATATTATCCGCAGCAGCTTAAGGAACGCTTTGACGTGGAAATTGTTGATGATCCATATGTGATGATTGAACGGATAGCCGCTCGCCGCGGTTTTATCAAAGCGAATAATCAGCTGGATATGGATCGGGCAATTCAGCGTTTTTTAAGAGATATCCGTGATGATTTTGTCGGCCGTATCACTTGGGAGTTTGTTGATGAAACCGGCGAATGAATATGAAAAAGCATGGTGGCAGCAAGGCCGTCACGCCATTGTCGGGATTGATGAAGCTGGCCGCGGACCGATTGCCGGGCCGTTAGTTGTTGCGGCAGTTCGTTTTCCCGCTGATTTTGATCATGAGGAAATCTATGATTCAAAAAAACTCAGTGAGAAGAAACGCCGTTTGTTATTTAAGGAGATTATCAAGCTTGCGGATGAGTATCATATATTAATTATCGATACAAAAACCGTGGATGAATTAAACATCTATCGAGCGACTCAAAAAGCGATGGAAGATTTAGTGCAGATGTTTAAGCAGTGTGATGGCGTACTAACGGATGCGATGCCGCTGAAAGTCTGTCCCTGTGAATATATACCCATCATTAAAGGCGATCAGAAAAGTGTCAGCATCGCGGCCGCCTCAATTTTAGCCAAGGTGACAAGAGATGGCATCATGAGCGGTTATGATGTTCTGTATCCTAAGTATGGTTTCGCTAAGCATAAGGGCTATCCGACGAAGGCGCATATCGAAGCGATGCATCAGTATGGTGTTATCGATAAAATCTATCGGTATAGCTATGGGCCGGTTAAAGCCATGGATCAGCTGCAGTTTGACATATAAAGTACGTTTTTTGCTGTGCGCTTGTATTTTGTTTTTTATTATGGTATTAGATAATTAATAATAATTGATGAGGTACTTTAAAGTGAAAACTAAAAAAGGTTTTACATTAATTGAACTAATTGTGGTAATTGCTATTCTTGGCATTTTGGCATTGTTTCTAGTGCCTTCTTTTATGGGCTACGCAAGAGATGCGAAGCTTGAGGTGATGAAGGCGAATGTCAGAACAGGACAGAGTGCGTATGCATATGCATTGACAAAATATGAAGACGAAAAAAATGAAGTAACACAAAAAAAATTAATTGGTGAAGAAGTCTGTAAGAATATGAATGGAATCGCTTGCTATTATTTTGTTGATAATAATTTACCTGAAAAAATTACTAAATATCCAAGTATGGTTTTTTCCATGGGTGAAAAACAAAACATGCAAGGCGGACATATTGATTATTATTTAGATAAAAATAATTTTTGTTCATATATGTACGCATATGATGGTAATAAAGATGCGTGGTCTTGCGCCGTCAACGGAACATATCTTGGCCTTGAAGATGTAGAAAAATAATTTAGGAAATTAGGCTTGAAGCGCATATATCATAAGTGGGTGATATTATGCGTGAACAATTATTGGCATATGCTTTGAAATATAACGGAGAATATGACAGAATGAAGAAGGCGATACAGGATGACGAGGCATGGCAGATGCCTGATTATAAGGGTCATTATCTGACGATTCTCGATGAGAATTATCCAAAAGCCTTGCTTCTTCTTGAAGATCCTCCTTTTATTTTGTTTTATAAAGGGGATATAAGGTTGCTTGAAAATGAATATCTGGGCATTATCGGCAGCCGTTTGGCCTCATCGGTGGGGCTGAATTATACGGCTTATCTGATTAAGAAATGTCCTTCACGTTATGGGATTGTCAGCGGCTTAGCAAAAGGAATCGACGCGGCGGCACATGCGAACGCGATTCGCTGCAGCCGTTCTACCATTGGGGTGATCGGCTGCGGCATTGAACGTGTCTATCCGCAAGAGAATCAATATCTTTATGAGCAAATGGCTGTCAATCAATTGATTTTAAGTGAATATCCTGAACATACACCGCCGTATGCGTCACATTTTCCTTGGCGTAATCGCATCATCGCTGCTTTGGCTAAACGGATCGTCGTGGTTGAGGCGAAGGAGAAAAGCGGTACGATGCTGACGGTGAATGAGGCTTTAAGACTTGATAAAGATGTCTATGTGTTTCCATATCGTTATGATGACGCATTTGGCAAAGGCTGCAATATGCTGATCCAACAAGGGGCAAATATGCTCGTTTTTGATGAAGAAATTGAAAATTTATGAAAAAATGTTTGACAAATTAAAAAGTTATAGAATAATAAGATAAGTGTAACAAGGAGAAATGCCATGAAGAAATTAGTGATTGTGGAATCACCTTCCAAATCAAAGACGATTGAAAAATACCTTGGCCCGGATTACAGTGTTGTATCCAGCAAAGGTCATATCCGCGATTTGGCTACTACAGGCAAGGGTGGCTTGGGTATTGATGTTGAAGATGATTTTAAGCCTACTTATAAAGTAAGCAGTGATAAAAAGGATATTGTAAAGGATTTAAAGGCGCGTGCTAAAAAAGCGGATGAAGTTTATCTGGCCAGTGACCCTGACCGTGAAGGAGAAGCAATCAGCTGGCATTTAGCGCAGGAGCTGGGTCTTGATACGGCTCAGCAGAATCGTGTTATTTTTAATGAAATTACTAAGAATGCTGTTTTGGAGGCCTTTGAGCATCCGAGAACGATTGATCTGAACCTGGTAAAAAGCCAGGAAACCCGTCGGATGCTTGATCGTATCATCGGTTTTAAGCTTAGTAAGCTGCTTCAGAATAAGATTCAGTCAAAATCAGCGGGACGGGTGCAGTCGGTCGCTTTACGATTGATCGTTGAACGTGAAAATGAAATTAAAGCGTTTAAGAGTGAAGAGTATTGGACTATCGATGCGCTGATTAAAAAGAATAAAAAAGAATTTAAAGCGGGTTTGATCCGGGTTGATGGAAAGAAACCGGAATTGAAGGATGAAGCGGCGGCGCAGGCGGTTCTTGATCGCTGCACCGGTGAGTTTGTCATCGATAAAATTGAACGCAAGGTGAAAAGCAAGGCAGCCAGACTGCCGTTTATTACTTCTACTTTGCAGCAGGAGGCTTCAACTAAGCTGGGCTTCAGTTCTAAAAAGACGATGCAGGTAGCGCAGAAGCTTTATGAAGGTATCAGTCTGGGTGGTCATACGGAAGGTCTTATTTCCTATATGCGTACGGATTCAACCCGTTTGAGTGATGTTTTTGTTAAGGATGCCTTCCATCATATTGAGGAGACTTATGGTAAGAAGTATGTTGGTTTTGTGCATCAGAAGAACAGTCAGAATGCGCAGGATGCCCATGAAGCCATCCGCCCGACCAATGTGCATAACACACCGGATTCGGTAAAGGAATATCTGACTAATGATCAATACAAGCTCTATAAGCTGATTTATGCACGGGCATTGGCTTATTTAATGGCGCCTAGCAAAAGTGATGTTGTGACTGCAACGATTGCTAATAACGGCTGTGAGTTTACAGCTAACGGCAGTATCATTACCTTTGACGGTTATTTAGCGGTTTATAAAGATTATGAACAGACTAAGGATGAATTGCTGCCGGATCTTGAAGAAAAAGAAGTGCTTGAGCATGTACAGCTGGATGGCAAGCAGCACTTTACTGAACCGCCGGCTCGTTATTCAGAAGCGCGTTTGATTAAAGAAATGGAAGAAAAGGGAATTGGCCGTCCTTCCACTTATGCGATGATCATCGATACGATTCAGGCCCGCGGTTATGTTTCGCTTGAAAAAGCCAGCGAGGGAAGTAAGACGAAGGTATTCTTCCCAACGGAGCAGGGAATTTTGACCGATAAAAAATTACAGGAATTCTTTTCGTCCATCATCAACGTATCCTATACAGCTAATATGGAAAAGGATCTTGATGAGATTGCCGAGGGTGAACGGGATAATGTCAAGGAGCTGCGTGAATTTTATGATCAGTTTATGCCGCTGCTTGATCACGCGTATGAAAATATGGAAAAGAAGGAACTGGAGAGAACCGGTGAGCTTT
>OLOS01002244.1_pt1 | contig 13678 bp, 9 predicted proteins | sample 1672631 | NCBI WGS metagenome assembly OLOS01 (sample SAMEA3136707, study PRJEB25190) | human gut metagenome | biome: human gut; feature: human-associated habitat; material: faeces | place: Austria | collected 2013 | reverse complement strand
GGTATTCCGGAATCCTTCAAGGTATTGCTTAAAGAGTTACAGTCCCTGGGTCTGGATGTCAAAGTTCTCAATGAGGATAATACCGAAGTAGAGATTTCTGAGAATATTGACTACGGTGAAAACGATTACCGGTTTGAAATTGAAGGGGATCGGTACAATCGTGAGGAGGAATCCTTCGGAGCCATGGGTTATACCAAACAGCGCTTTGATGATGAAAGCGGTGATATCGTAGATGACGAAGATGCCGTGGAAGAGGAAAGCGATTTTGAAGAGAGCGACGATTACTCAGATTCTTTTGATGAGGAATAAAGGGAAGGAGCGCCTATAAATGTCTGAAAGAACTAACAACGAAGTGTATCAGCCGATGTCTTTTGATTCCATCAAGATCAATCTGGCATCTCCTGAGAAAATCAGAGAGTGGTCAAGAGGCGAGGTATTAAAGCCGGAGACCATCAACTACAGAACACTGAAGCCTGAAAAGGACGGATTGTTCTGTGAGAAGATCTTTGGACCCAGTAAAGACTGGGAATGTCACTGCGGTAAATATAAAAAGATCCGTTATAAAGGTGTTGTCTGCGACCGTTGTGGTGTCGAAGTCACTCGTTCTTCAGTAAGAAGAGAAAGAATGGGTCATATCGAATTAGCTACTCCAGTAGCACATATCTGGTATTTAAAGGGAGTTCCATCTCGTATGGGACTTATCCTTGATATGTCACCTAAACAGTTAGAAGAAATCATTTACTTCGTATCTTATGTTGTTACTGATAAAGGTTCTACACCACTTGAATACAAGCAGGTATTATCTGAAAGAGATTACCGTAACTGTGTTGAAAAGTTCGGTGGTCAGTTCCAGGCTAAAATCGGTGCTGAGGCAATCAAAGTATTATTACAGAAGGTTGACTTAGATGCTGAACTTGAAGATGTAGAAGCTCAGTTAAAAGAAGCTCAGGGTCAGAAGAGACAGAAGTTATTAAAGAGACTTGAAGCAATTGATGCATTCAGAAGCTCTAATAACCAGCCAGAATGGATGATCATGGATGTTCTTCCAGTTATTCCACCTGATTTAAGACCAATGCTTCAGCTAGACGGTGGTCGTTTTGCGACAAGTGACTTAAACGACTTATATAGACGTGTCATTACTCGTAACAACCGTTTAAAGAAATTATTAGAATTAGGTACACCTAGTATCATCGTACAGAATGAAAAGCGTATGCTTCAGGAAGCCGTTGATGCTTTAATTGATAATGGTAGACGTTCTAAGCCTATTACAGGTGCTGGAGGAAGAGCATTAAAATCTCTTTCACATACACTTAAAGGTAAACAGGGACGTTTCAGACAGAACTTACTTGGTAAGCGTGTAGACTACTCTGGACGTTCAGTTATCGCTGTAGGACCTACATTAAAGATGTACCAGTGTGGTATTCCAAGAGAAATGGCTGTTAACTTATTTAAGCCATTCGTTATCTCTGGATTAGTAAGAAACGAATTAGCAACTAATATCAAAGCTGCTGAACGTATGATTGATAAGATGGATGATAAGATCTGGCCAATCGTTGAAGATGTTATCAAACATCACCCAGTATTATTAAACCGTGCCCCTACATTACATAGATTAGGTATCCAGGCTTTCGAACCTAAGCTAGTAGAAGGTCGTGCCATCCGTCTTCACCCATTAGCATGTCCAGCATTCAATGCCGACTTCGATGGTGACCAGATGGCCATCCATGCACCTCTTGGTGAAGAAGCAATTCAGGAAGCAAGACAGTTAATGCTTGGTTCTAGAAATATCCTTGGTCCAAAAGATGGTAAACCTATCGTTACTCCATCACAGGACATGGTGCTTGGTAACTATTACTTAACAACAGAAAAAGCTGATCAGATTGGTGAAGGTACAGTATTTGCTGATGTAAATGAAGTATTAATGGCTTATTACAATAAGACTGTTAACTTACATACAAGAATGGCAATCCGTGCTTCAGCATTAAAGAATAAGACATTCACTGAAGAACAGAACAACATGTACTTAGTCACTACAGTAGGTAAGATCATCTTCAACCAGATTTTTGAAGGTGAATTCCCATACTTAAATGATCCAGATAAGGCAAGCTTAAAAGCAACTCCTATGAAATATTTCTTACCTTATGGTACAGATATCAAGGAACATATTAAGAATCAGCCTTTAATCAAGCAGTTCACTAAGAAGACTCTTGGAGCAATCATCGATGAATACTTCAAGATCTGTCCAGTTGATGAAATCCATGTCATGCTTGATAGATTAAAGAATCAGGGATTCTATTATTCAACTATTGCTGGTATTACAGTATCAGCTTACGATATTCAGATTCCTCAGGATAAGTATCACCTATTCGATGACGCTGATGAACATCTTGAAGTCATCAAGAATTTATACAACAAAGGTAAGTTAACAGAACATGAACGTTATACAGCCGTAATCAAATTATGGAATGATGTTAAAGAAGAAGTTACTGGTATCGTTAAAGAAGAGTTCGAAGCTGACCGTGATAACCCAATCTTCATCATGTCAGATTCAGGTGCCCGTGGTAACATCTCTAACTTCACTCAGCTTGTAGGTATGCGTGGATTGATGAGTAACCCTAAGGGTGAAACTATCGAACTTCCTATCAAGTCTGCCCTTCGTGAAGGTTTAACTGCATCAGAATTCTTCATTTCTACACATGGTGCCCGTAAAGGTTCTACAGATACAGCCTTAAAGACTGCCGATTCAGGTTACTTAACAAGACGTCTTGTCGATGTAGCTCAGGAAGTTATTATCACAGAAGATGATTGTCATACTGATAAGGGATTCAAAGTATCTGAATTAATTAATACAGCTGATGGTAATGTCATCGTACCATTAGTAGATAGACTTATTGGTCGTACTTCATTAAAGGATATCGTTGATCCAGCAACTGGTGAAATCATTGTCCATGCAAATGAATTAATGACTGAAAAATCAGCAAAAGCAGTATCTGATGCTGGTATCAAGACTGTTGAAATTAGAAACATCTTCGGATGTAAGTCTAAGAACGGTATCTGCCGTAAGTGCTATGGTCTAAACTTAGCAACTGGTCAGGAAGTATTACTTGGTGAAACAATCGGTATTATGGCTGCACAGTCAATCGGTGAACCAGGTACTCAGCTTACAATGCGTACATTCCACATGGGTGGTGTTGCTGGTGACGCCGATATCACACAGGGTCTTCCTCGTATCCAGGAATTGTTTGAAGCACGTGTTCCAAAGGCTAAGTCTATTATTTCTGAAATCAATGGACATGTTTCATCAATTACAACTCAGGGTGACCATAACAACCAGCGCTCAGAAGTAACTGTCGCAAATGATCTTGAAACTAAGACTTATTTAACACCAATTGGTGCTAAGTTAGCTGTAAAAGAAGGAGATATTGTTGAACCAGGTGATAAGATTACTGAAGGTTCTATCTCTCCAAAAGAATTATTATCTGTTGCCTCTGCAGAAGCTGTAGAAAACTACATCTTAAAAGAAGTACAGCAGGTATATAGATTACAGGGTATCGAAATTTCTGATAAGCATATCGAAATCATCATTCAGCAGATGATGAGAAGAATGAAGATCGTAGAAGGCGGAGATACAGAAGCATTACCAGGATCTCATGTTTCAGTTAAGAACTTCACTGAATTAAACAGACAGGTTCTTAAGGAAGGTAAACATCCAGCTGTAGGTAGACCAATCTTACTTGGTATTACTAAAGCTTCATTAGAAACTGATTCTTGGTTATCAGCTGCATCATTCCAGGAAACTACAAGAATTCTTACTGATGCTGCTATCAGAGGTAAAGTCGATCCACTTAAGGGTCTAAAAGAAAACGTTATTATCGGCAAGTTATTACCAGCAGGTACTGGCTTAAGAGGACCTTTAAAGTCTGACGAAACAATCAAGAGAGAGGAAGAAGAAGCTGCTCAGCAGGCTGAACTTGAAAAATCAAGAGAAGAAGCTGAAAACTTCACTCCTGAATCTACAATGTTTGATGAAGCAGAAGAATTTGTTTCTGCTCACCATGACGCTTAATTAATAAGAAACACTATGGACAAATGTCCATAGTGTTTTCATATATAAGGAGAAATATTATGCAGTTTAAAGACAAAGTAGTTGTTGTGACTGGCGGGGCTCACGGTATAGGACAAGCCATAGCAGAAGATTTTAGAAAAGAAGGGGCTTTAGTAGAAGTTATAGATAAAGCAGAGGGTCATCATTATGTTGGTGATATTGCAGACAAAGAAACATTAGAAGCATTTAGTCATTATGTACTTGAAAAGTATGGACATATTGATTATCTCATAAATAATGCTTTGCCTATAATGAAAGGTATTGATGAATGTAGTTATGAGGAATTTCAATATGCTTTATCTGTAGGAGTCACTGCTCCATTCTATTTAACTAAGCTATTTAAAGAACATTTCAATAAAGATGCTGTAATCGTCAATATTTCGTCTTCTAGAGATCGTATGAGTCAAGCCAATACAGAAAGCTATACTGCCACAAAAGGTGGCATAGCAGCCCTTACACACGCATTAATGATGAGTTTAAGAGGAAAGGTAAGAGTCAATTCTATTTCACCAGGATGGATTGATACTCATGGTAATACATACACCGGTCCTGATGCATATCAGCAGCCAGCAGGAAGAGTAGGTAACCCTCGGGATATTTCATCTATGGTATTGTTTTTATGTTCATCAAAGGCATCATTTATAAATGGTGAGAATATCTGTATAGATGGTGGAATGACTAAACAGATGATCTATCATAAAGATGATGGCTGGTCTCTTAAATAATTGCCCGAATTAATGATGAATTCGTAATGAGAAAAATTAAGGTGTTTATTTTTTGCTTTTTGTGATATATTAATGCTGTTCATAGAAATCTCCTTATAAAGTGTGGTAACTATATAATACGATTTCTATGGACTTTTTTTATACAAAAAAATTGAGAATTCCTTAATTCCAGTTTCATTTTACAATTGAGGTTAACAAAAAAATAAAAAAAGGTTAACAAAAAAAATAAAAAAAGTTGTTGACTAGGACTTTTATTTGTCATATACTGACAAAGGTGTCCGACGAGGGCACATATATAAAAACAAATTTGTGAAACACCCGGAATTGTGTGTTAGAATTAGAAAGGAGAAAATCATGCCTACAATTAACCAATTAGTAAGAAAAGGACGTAGCGAAAAGACTAAAAAGGGTAAGTCTCCAGCTTTAAATAGAGGTTACAACTCATTAGCAAAAAGACCAACTAATGATAATTCACCTCAGAAGCGTGGTGTTTGTACCCGTGTTGCTACAATGACACCAAAGAAGCCTAACTCAGCATTACGTAAATATGCCCGTGTTAGATTATCAAATGGATTAGAAGTTACAGCTTACATTCCTGGTATCGGTCATAACCTTCAGGAACACTCTGTTGTATTAATTCGTGGTGGTCGTGTTAAGGACTTACCAGGGGTTCGTTACCATATTATCCGTGGTACTATGGACTGTGCTGGTGTTAAAGATCGTATGCAGAGCCGCTCATTATACGGAGCTAAAAAGCCTAAGAAATAAATTTTTAAATTAATAAAATAGAGAGAGGAGAATTTGCCGATGTCTAGAAAAGGACGTATTGCGAAAAGAGATGTTTTACCTGATCCAATTTACAATAGTAAAACAATCACTAAGCTTATTAACAACATCATGTTAGATGGTAAAAAAGGTGTTGCTCAGAACATCTTATATGAAGCATTCAAAAAAGTTGAAGAAAAGACTGGAAAGCCAGCTATGGAAGTATTCGACGCAGCTATCAACAACATCATGCCTGTACTTGAATTAAAGGTAAGACGTGTTGGTGGTGCTAACTACCAGGTACCAGTTGAAGTAACACCTGAAAGAAGAATGACTTTAGGTTTAAGATGGTTAACTAACTATTCTCGTTTAAGAAACGAAAATACAATGGTTGATCGTTTAGCTAACGAAATTATCGATGCTTCTAACGGTACAGGTGCTGCTGTTAAGAAGAAAGAAGATACTCATAAAATGGCAGAAGCTAACAAAGCTTTCGCACATTTCCGTTGGTAATATCTTTATTACATAAATTAAAAGAAAAAGTATTTGAAAGGAGAAAATTATGGCTCGTGAATTTCCATTAGAAAAAACACGTAATATCGGTATCATGGCTCACATCGATGCTGGTAAAACAACTACTACTGAACGTGTTCTTTACTATACAGGTAAAATCCATAAAATCGGTGAAACTCATGATGGTGGATCTCAGATGGACTGGATGGTTCAGGAAAAAGAACGTGGTATCACTATCACTTCTGCTGCAACTACAGCTCACTGGAAAGGATATCGTATTAACATCATCGATACACCAGGCCACGTAGACTTCACTGTAGAAGTTGAACGTTCACTACGTGTACTTGATGGTGCCGTTACAGTACTTGACTCTAAAGCAGGTGTAGAACCTCAGACTGAAACAGTTTGGAGACAGGCTACTACTTATGGCGTACCAAGAATTGTTTTCTCAAACAAGATGGACGCTACTGGTGCTGATTTCATCATGTCACTTAACTCATTAAATTCAAGATTAGGTGCTAATGCTGTTGCATTACAGTTACCTATCGGTGCTGAAGATACATTCGAAGGTGTTATCGACTTATTAAAGATGAAAGCTATCTATTTCGATGGTGCTGAAGGTATCGATGTAATCGAAAAAGAAATCCCAGCTGAATATGTTGATCAGGCTGAAGAATATCATCAGACTTTATTAGAAGCTGCTGCTTCATTTGATGATGATTTAATGATGCAGATTCTTGAAGGTGAAGAACCTGCAATCGAAGATGTTAAAGCTGCTATCCGTAAGGGTACAATCGCTGTTGAATTATTCCCAGTTCTTTGTGGTTCTGCTTACAAAGATAAGGGTGTTCAGCCAATGCTTGATGCTGTTGTTGACTACTTACCAGCTCCAACTGACATCCCTGCAATCAAGGGTGTTGACATTGATGGTAACGAAGTTGACCGTCATGCATCTGATGAAGAACCATTCTCAGCTTTAGCATTCAAAGTTATGACTGACCCATTCGTAGGTAAGTTAACTTTCTTCCGTGTATACTCTGGTACTGCAACTGCTGGTTCATATGTATTGAACTCAACAAAAGATAAGAAAGAAAGACTTGGTCGTATCTTATTAATGCACGCTAATACACGTAAAGAAATTGATGAAGTTTATGCTGGTGATATCGCTGCTGCAGTAGGTTTCAAGAACACTACAACTGGTGATACTCTTTGTGCGGAAAACGATTTCGTTATCCTTGAAAAGATGGAATTCCCAGAACCAGTTATCGAATTAGCAATTGAACCTAAGACAAAAGCTGACCAGAACAAACTTGGTGAAGCTTTAGTTAAATTAGCTGAAGAAGACCCAACTTTCAGAACATCTACAAACCCTGAAACTGGTGATACTATCATCGCTGGTATGGGTGAATTACACCTTGATGTCATCGTTGACAGATTAAAGAGAGAATTCCATGTAGAAGCAAACGTTGGTGCTCCTCAGGTTGCTTATAGAGAAACTATTACTCAGGCTGCTGAATGTGAAGGTAAATACATTAAACAGTCTGGTGGTCGTGGTCAGTACGGTCACGTTTGGATCAAGTTCGAACCTAATGAAGGTAAAGGATTTGAATTCGTTGACGCTGTTGTTGGTGGATCAGTTCCAAGAGAATATATCGGTTCTGTAAAAGTTGGTCTTGAAGACGCTTTAGAAACTGGTATGATCGCTGGTTACCCAGTACTTGACGTTAAGGCTACATTATTCGACGGTTCTTACCATGATGTCGATTCATCAGAAATGGCATATAAAGTAGCTGCTTCTATGGCATTAAAAGCTGCTGGTAAGAAGTGTGCTCCAGTAATCCTTGAACCAATCATGAAGGTAGAAGTAACTGCACCTTCTGAATACTTAGGAAGCGTTATGGGTGATATCTCATCTAGACGTGGTATGATCGATGGTCAGGAAGAAAGAGGAAATGCTGTAATGGTTGAAGCTTCTGTACCTCTAGCTGAAATGTTCGGTTATGCAACAGACTTAAGATCATTCACACAGGGTCGTGGTAACTATACAATGCAGTTCGACCGTTATGAACCTGTTCCTAAATCAATCAAGGAAGAAATCATTAAAAAGAACGGCGTAAAATAAGAATAACTATGATTTTTATTGCAATTCTCAATAAAATCTATTAAAATAGTTATGTAAAATTTTAGAATTATATAGGAGGATAACCTTAAATGGCTAAGGAAAAATTTAACCGTGAGAAAACTCACGTAAATATTGGTACTATCGGTCACGTTGACCATGGTAAAACTACTTTAACAGCTGCTATCACTACTGTATTAGCTAGTGAAGGTCAGGCTAAAGCTATGGACTATGCTGCAATCGATGCTGCTCCAGAAGAAAAAGAACGTGGTATCACAATCAACACTGCACACGTTGAATATGAAACTGCTCATCGTCACTATGCACACGTTGACTGTCCAGGCCATGCTGACTACATCAAGAACATGATCACTGGTGCTGCTCAGATGGATGGTGCTATCTTAGTAGTAGCTGCAACTGATGGACCTATGCCTCAGACAAGAGAACATATCTTATTATCTCGTCAGGTTGGTGTTCCATACATCATCGTATTCTTAAATAAGTGCGATATGGTTGATGACGAAGAATTAATCGACTTAGTAGAAATGGAAGTTCGTGATTTATTATCTGAATACGACTATCCAGGAGATGACACTCCAATCATCCGTGGTTCTGCATTAAAGGCTCTTGAAGGTGATCCACAGTGGACTCCTGCAATCCATGAATTATTAGACACTATGGATTCTTATATCCCAGATCCAGCTCGTGAAACTGATAAGCCATTCTTAATGCCAGTTGAAGACGTATTCACAATCACTGGTCGTGGTACAGTTGCTACTGGTAGAGTTGAACGTGGTCAGTTAAACCTTAACGATGAACTTGAAATCATTGGTATCCATGAAACTCAGAAGACTGTTGCTACAGGTATCGAAATGTTCAGAAAGTTACTTGACTACGCTCTAGCTGGTGATAACATTGGTGTTCTTTTAAGAGGTATCAACAGAGACCAGATCGAAAGAGGTCAGGTATTAGCTAAACCTGGTTCAGTACATCCACATAAGAAATTCAACGCTCATGTTTATGTATTAACTAAGGATGAAGGTGGACGTCATACTCCATTCTTCGGTAACTATAGACCACAGTTCTATTTCAGAACTACTGATATCACTGGTGTTATTGAATTACCAGAAGGAACTGAAATGGTTATGCCAGGCGATAACGTAGAATTCACTGTAGAATTAATTCACCCAATCGCTATCGAAAACGGTACTAAGTTCTCTATCCGTGAAGGTGGACGTACTGTAGGTGCTGGTAACGTAACTGAAATCATTGAATAATTTTAGTTCATTAGACTGTTGACTTATGTCAGCAGTCTTTTTTTTATATTCTTTAAAAAATGATATACGCTTACATGATGCTTTTTTATCAAATCACCTTATTTGTAAATTGATAAATGACTAACGGTCAACTAAAATGACTACTAGTCATTAGGAAGATGACAGAAAGGAAAGGGTAATATGATTAAAGCAGAATGGAAAAACATTGCGAAAAGTACATGGCTTAAAATTGTACTTTGTGCAATCATGATCATTCCAATGATTTATGCTTGTGTTTTCTTAGGTTCTATGTGGGATCCATATGGTCAAACAGATCAGCTTCCAGTAGCCGTTGTAAATAAGGATAAAGAAGTTGAATACAATGGTTCTACTATGGATATTGGTAAACAGCTAAGCGATAAATTATCAAAGAATGATTCAATGGATTTCAATATTGTTTCATCAACAAAAGCACAGAAAGGTTTAAAAGATGGAAAGTATTACATGGTAATTACTATTCCTGAGAACTTCTCTAAAAATGCGACGACATTATTGGATGATGATCCACAGACAATGATGCTCACATATACTACAAATCCACAAACAAACTATATTGCGACTAAGATGGATGATTCAGCAATGGCTAAAGTAAAAGCTGAAATTTCATCAACAGTGACTAAGACTTATTCAAAGATCTTATTCAAGAATGTAAAAACATTAAGTAAAGGTTTCAATACAGCAGCAGAAGGCTCACAGAAATTAAGTGATGGTGTTGCTACCGCCAGTGAAGGTAATAAGACTATCACAGAAAACCTAAATACACTTGCTTCAAGTGCATTAGTATTCAATGATGGTGCTGATTCTTTAGTAAAAGGATTGAGTGCTTATACAAAAGGTGTCTCTACTGCAAAAGCAGGTGCACAGCAGTTAGATAACAACAGTGCTACATTAAATAATGGTGCTGCTCAATTAAAGTCTGGTAGCTCACAGTTATTAAGTGCTGTTAAGGCAGCAGAAAAACAGTTATCTGATGGTTTAAATCAGAATGCTGAACAGTTAAATACATTAACTCAAAAGAATAACGAAATGAATGAAAGTTCAAAACAGTTATCACAAGCACTCACTCAGATTCAGGCAGGTATTGATGATAACAACTTAGTAGAAAACAACTTACAGGCAGCTAAAAAATTAGATAGTATGGTTTCTGTAATGACAACTACAATTGGTACTATGAATACAAATGCGGATAAGCTAGATCAATTAGCTGCCGCAAAAAAGGCAAAGGCAGAAAGTCTACAGGCAACTCAGCCTCTAGTAGCACAACAGTTAATGTTGCAGGCAACAAGTCTTGCCACACAGGCACAGACATTAAGACAGGTGGCTTCTCAGTTAATAGAAAAAATTAATACTAGTGATTTAAAACAGTTAACTACATTACTTTATGGTAATGCAGAAGTATTAAAGAATCAGTCAACAGCCAATGCGAAGACTCAGGAATTATTAGCTGGTTCACAACAATTAGCCACTGCCAACAACACAGCAGTTAATTCATTAGTATCTAACTTAAAAACAGTACAGGCTAATATGAAGGGAACTTCTAATTCAGTTGGTATGGTTGGTGCAGTAAGCCAGATTGATGAAGGCTTAGGCACATTACAGAGTGGTTTAAAGACTTATACAGGTGGCGTTAAACAGGTAAATAATGGTTTAGGTACACTTGCTTCAAACAATAAAACTTTAAATAGTGGTGCTTCTCAGTTAGCTGATGGTGCATTAAAGATCAGTTCTGGATCTAACCAGTTAGCTGCAGGATCTGCAACATTAGGTGAAGGATTAACTACTATTGGTGATGGAACTAATACACTTACAAGCAGCTTAAAAGATGCTTCTAAGAAGAGTAATATCAAATCTACTAACAAGACATACAAACAGATGTCTACTCCAGTAGATACACAAAAGAAAGAAATAACTAATATGCCAAACAATGGTCATGCAATGGCACCTTATATGATGAGTGTTGCTTTATATGTTGCATGTATGGCATTAAGCTTAATGTATCCATTTGGTAAGGGTATGACTACTACTGATAGCCCAGTTAAGTTCTTACTTGCAAAAGCTACAGTCATGGTTCCATTATCAATTGTACAGGCATTAATCTTATACTTCAGCTTAAGAGGACTTTGTGGATTCACTCCTGCTAGACCAGGATTATGTATCGCATTCATGCTCTTATTATCACTTGCCTTTATGGCATTCATCGCATTCCTTGCAATCGCATTTGGTCGTATCGGTGAATTTATCGCTTTAATCTTCATGGTATTTAACCTTGGTGCTTCTGCTGGTACTTATCCACTAGAAACTGCACCACATTGGTATACAGTATTACATCCATTTGTACCATTCACATATAGTGTAAATGGATTTAGATCAGTGATTGCGAATGCAACTGCAGTTCCTACAACAGAAATCTTATTCTTCGTTGGTTTACTTGTTGTATCTGTACTTCTTACTTACTTAATTGTAAGACATAGAAGTAAAACACATAAAGTATTCCTTCCAGAAGTATTTAATGGAGAATGTTAGTGAGATGGGTAGAAATACCCATCTTTTTTAACGCTTATTAAAGATTTTATGAGACTGATCTTAATTGGTTTCATTTCTATATACATTTGATATAATGGAAGTACTTGCTAGAAAAGGAGATTGTAGTATGAGTAAATTATTCTTTTTTGATATAGATGGGACACTTATTGATTGTAATCAGGATATATATGAAATCACACCTGAAACTATCCGTACTTTAGATAAACTAAAGGAAGAAGGACATGATGTATTCTTATCAACAGGTAGATGTAAATGTTTTATTGTGGATGGTGTTATGAAGTATCCATTTTCAGGCTATGTAACATGTAATGGTGCTTATGTAGAGTATAAAGGCAAATGTGTCTATAAGAATGTTGTACCAGCCAAAGCGATTAAAGCTACTATGGATCTATGTGAGAAGTATCATTTTAACTATTACTTTGAAGGTAATGATTATATATATGTCAGAGATGCAAAAGATCCAGTCCATCAGGCATTCGCAAATAACTGGGGTATGAAGGAAGAAACAATCATTGATTCATTTGATTATAAGAATATAGAAACTTATATTGGAATGATAGTAGTCAATTCTAAGGATGATATTCCAGTCATGGTAGAATCTTTAAGTCCTTATTTTGATGTACAGAGACATCAAAGTGACCGTTCTTTTGATTTGACCCTTAAGGGTTCATCTAAAGCAGTAGGAATTAAAGAATTAGTGAAGGAACTAGGAAGAAGTATTGATGATACCATTGCTTTTGGTGATGGACGTAATGATATAGAAATGATTGAAGAAACAGGATTAGGCATTGCGATGGGTAATGCAGTACCAGAACTTAAATCAGTCGCAAAATATATTACAACTAATATTGAAGAAGAAGGAATCACTGCTGCATGTAAGCATTTTAACTATATCAAAGACTAATTTTGGCATATTATAAAAGGGTAATTTTGTCATATTGTAAAAGGGTGTTGAAATTGCTTTCAAGAGTTGCTATAATAGAGGCACAGATGAAATCTGGAATTGTTGTTAAAGGAGAATTAAAATGGACGAACAGGAACAGACAGTCATTAACTTAATTGTTAATGCTGGTGGCGCAAGAAGCTCAGCAATTGAAGCAATTCAGTATGCAAAAGCAGGAGACATCGAAAAGGCAGATGAATCAATTCAGACTGCTAAAGAAACAGTTAACGAAGCTCATCATGCTCAGACTGAATTAATCCAGGCTGAAATCAGAGGAGAAAAAACTCCACTTAACTTATTAATGGTACATGCACAGGATCACTTAATGTGCGCATTAGTAGTTATCGATTTAGCTCAGGAATTTATTGATGTTTATAAGAAATTAGCTTAATTTCATAAATACCAATACAGCATCCCACATAATGGGATGCTTTTTTTATTTCCTGTTGTAGCTAAATAAGCCAATACACAGCATATTGTTGTATTAGGTGATAAAATAATTAATTTTAAATTATGTAGTATACAAGGGTTAAAAATAGCATATAAAAGAAAATAAATAAAAAATATTCAAAAAACACTTTACAAACGCCTGGATATTGGGTATTATAGACAGGCAGTCCGGGAGACGGGCTGAGACAGAACATTGAA
>OLOS01002242.1_pt1 | contig 13692 bp, 10 predicted proteins | sample 1672631 | NCBI WGS metagenome assembly OLOS01 (sample SAMEA3136707, study PRJEB25190) | human gut metagenome | biome: human gut; feature: human-associated habitat; material: faeces | place: Austria | collected 2013 | reverse complement strand
GACACGATTGTCGTGTGCTCCATGACTGGTTTGGCTCTCGTGATGACGGGCGCGTATCAGATTCCGGGCCTTGAGGGAGCGGCTGTTACCACCGCTGCATTCCAGACTGGCTTGCCGTTCATTCCCGGCGAGGCCGTGAGCTTCGTGCTTATGATTTGCTTGGCTTTGTTCGGTTTCACCACTATTCTCGGTTGGGACTACTATGGAGAGCGTTGCCTCGAGTATTTCAGCAACGGTTCGAAGAAGGCCGTGAAGGCGTATCGCTGGGCGTACATCGCCTGCGTGTTTGCTGGTCCGTACATGACCGTTGCCGCTGTGTGGACCATTGCCGACATCTTCAACGCGTGCATGGCCATTCCGAACATGATTGCCCTGATCGTGCTTTCGGGCGTGGTTGTTCGCGAGACCAAGGACTTCTTCAAGCGTCTTGAGGAAGCGAACGGCGATGAGGAGACTATGGTTCCGTATAAGGCGCAGTAAGAATCGATTCGCTCGATGGAAGCGGGTGGCGGTGAGCTGATTGGCTTCATTTGAAGTTGCGGCTCGCTGCCGCCCGCTCGTTTGAAGAAACTTAGAGCCAAGGGCGCTTTCGCTGTTTGCAGCTTTATAATATCCCCCATGAACCGACGCGCCTTCGGGCGCGTTTTTGTTGTTTGCGGAAAGACGGGAACCAAACGTGGTCGACCAGGAGAAAATCCAACAGGCTGTTCGCCTTTTGCTCGAGGGCATGGGGGAAGATGTTGAGCGCGAAGGGCTGCTCGAGACACCTCAGCGCGTGGGGCGCATGTATGCTGAAATTTGTCGAGGCATGGACGAGTCGGCATCGGAGCATTTGTCCACGACGTTTTCCATCGACTCCGACGATATGGTCGTCGAGCGCGATATTCAGTTCTATTCGCTGTGCGAGCACCACTTGCTTCCGTTTTATGGCAAGGTGCATCTTGCCTATATCCCCAACGGCCGCGTGACGGGGCTCTCGAAGCTCGCGCGCACGGTTGAGGTGTTCTCTCGACGTCTGCAGCTGCAGGAGCGATTGACTTCGCAAATCGCCGATGCGCTCATGGACGATTTGGGCGCGAAGGGCGCTATTGTCATGGTCGAGGGCGAGCACATGTGCATGTCGATGCGCGGTGTGAGCAAACCGGGCGCTTCGACCGCAACGCTTGCAAAGCGTGGCGTCTTCGAAGGCGATCAAGCGCTGGTTGATGAATTCTTCCGCTTGATTGGGAAATAGTCCGAGTGCATAGACTATCGATGAGCCTTGCTTTTTTGCGAGGCTTATTATTTTGATTGACCGAATACAGGACCGGGGAGGCGAGTATGGCGAAGCCCGATAAAACCGAACGATTCAAAGTGACCGAACGCGAGGCCGGAACGGGGCGCGTTGTGCACGAAATGCAGGGCGACGCTCCGGTCTTGTCGGCGGCAAGCCCGTCTGACGGCGCGAAACTTGAAGGCTTCGAGGGGCCGGTTAACCCCCTTGCGGTCGACCCTCATATTCCTGCGACTTCTGTGCCCGCAACGGGCGGCGGAGTTTCTGCCGTCGAGGTTTTGCCGACGGGTGCGTCGCCTCTTGGAGCGGCATCGACGAAGACCGCATCGATAATTGCGCGCGAGCAGGAGCTCGAGTTGCGCGGTATTTGCGGAAATGACCAGGTCATGCCTGCGGTCGATGCAATTCGCCGCCATCCCGATTTCGTCGATCATATGAAGCGCATCCATCGTGCCGAATTGAGCCGCGAGTTTTGTTGCCACGGGATTGACCACCTGCTCGACGTGGCACGCATCGCGTATATTCGCGTGCTTGAGCGCAAAATGCCTTTCCGAAAAGAAACGGTCTATGCAGCAGCCTTGCTTCACGATTTGGGCAAGGCTGAGCAGTATGAGCACGGTGAGCCCCATGAGGTTGCGGGAGCTCGTGTTGCGACGAATATCTTGATGGATATCGATGGTTTCTCGGCGCTTGAAAAAACGGCCATCGTTGCTGCGGTGGCACAGCACCGCTGCTTCGCCGATGATGCCTCGCCGTTAGGCAAGCTGCTCTATGAGGCCGACAAGGTTTCTCGCCCGTGTTACGCGTGCGTAGCGCGCGAGCGATGCGATTGGCTGCCCGAAAAAATGAACGTTGGTATTAAAATTTAGGTTGAACAGGGGATACGATGGATGAAATTCGCATCGTCGATTTAGAGGTATTCGCGAACCATGGCGTGTTTCCAGAGGAAAACGCGCTGGGGCAGAAATTCATCGTGAACCTCGTGCTGCGCGGCGATTTTTCTGCGGCATGCAAAAGCGATGCCCTGGACGATTCCGTCGATTATGGCGCGGTATGCCATCTGGTCGATGCGACGTTGCGCGCATCGACGTTCAAGCTGATTGAGCGCGCGGCGCAGGCTGTGGCCGATGCCGTGTTGGATAGATTTCCGCTGATTCAAGAAATTGATATTGAGCTGAAAAAGCCCTGGGCGCCTATTGGCCTGCCCGTTGCGTATGCCTCGGTGAAAATTACACGAGGGCGATAGGCTGAATTGAGCGCAGACGGGTCACTCTTTTTTCGGCCTGGGAAATATTTCGCTTATCACGATGGCGCAGAAGATGAGCGCGAAGCCAGCAAGCAGCATCCAGGTGAGTTCTTCGCCATAAAGCAACACGGAAAACGCCACGCCAAACACGCTTTCAAGCGAGAGCAAAAGCGACGCTTGCGCCGGGGGGATTTTCGCTTGTGCCACATTCTGGAACACCATGGCCAAGCATGATGCGAAAATCACCAGGTAGCCGAGCTGTACCCAGAAATCGATGCCAAGCGACGAGAAAGCAGGCGTAGGCTCGCTGAGCGCTCCAATTGCGATGCCGCACAGGCCGCTTGTGCCGATTTGCACGATGGTGATGGTCATGATGTCTCGACGGTTGGCGAAAACGGGCACCATAACCATATGCAGCGCGAAGAACACGGCTGAGAGCAGGGTCATCGCATCGCCCCAGCGCATAGAGAACGTGAAATCGCCGCCGAGCGAAACGAACCCGACGCCCGCAATGCACATGACGGCGGCTACCAGGTTGAATACCGTGGGGCGACGCTTCGCCACAATCCAGTAAAGAAAAGGCACCATGACGCAATACGTCGCGGTAAGAAACGCGTTGCGGCCGGGGGTTGTATCGGTGATGCCGATAGTTTGAATCCAGAAGCCCAAAAACGAGAGCACGCCAAGCACGACGCCTGCAAAAAGATGGCTCGTATCGAAGTTCGCACGCAGCGTTTTATGGAACACCACAGCAAGAATTGCGGCGGTGGCGACGAAGCGCATGCCCATAAGCCATGCAGGCGATACGGCATCGACGGCGTCTTTTACGACGACAAAGCTGAAGCCCCAAATAATGGTGGCTGCAATAATGAGCAACTTGTAGAACAGGGCGGGGAATTCTTTTTTCATTGGAATTCTTTCGTGATTTTTGCTGCGGCGACGCCTCGTTTTCTTTGCCTATTGTACGAGTTGCGACGTTAATTTGGCAGGAATCGCACCCAGGGGGCCCTTTTGCAGGAGCCTTGGGCACTAAAATGATGGTGCGGAATAGCGTGATCAGGCATTTTGTTTTATACAAGCTTGTTTTGCCTTTGGCTTTCGACGAAAGAGGGCCCCTTGGGTGCGATTCCTGCCAATGCGCGCGGCTTCATATGCAATAAGGCCCCATGGCGACCTTTTCTGCCGTGAATTACTGCGAACTTCCTTTCTTTAGGGGAAAGGTTTCGCTTACCGCGATGCCGAAGGCGATAAGCGCGAAGCCGATGATCGCTGTGATGGTAAGCGTGTCACCGAAGAAGAGCACGGCGAATGTCACGCCGAATAGGCTTTCGGTTGACAGCAGCAAGGCGGCGGGTGCTGCGGGAACGTGTTTGATGCCAATATTCTGGAAACAGAGCGCGCCGCACGAAGCGAACACCACAAGATACACCATGCCTGCGAACACCGAAGGGTCGGCAAACGTGGTTAAGTTCGGCGTGCCTTCCGTTGCTGCTCCCCACGCCATGCCAATGAGGCCGGCGACGATGAATTGGATCGCGGAAAGCGCGAGCGCATCGCGCCCATCCGAGAGGCGCGCCGATACCGCCATATGTAAACCAAGGAAAAAGGCCGAGGCGAGCATGATTGCTTCGCCGATTCCGAAGGTGAGCGAGACCTCGCCTGCTCCGGAAAACGAGATGAAGCCAATGCCGGCAAGGGCGAGCAATGCCGCGGCGATGTTGTAACGCGTGGGGCATTGCTTAGAAATCGCCCACGCGATGAAGGGCACCATGATGGAATACGTGCCCGTAAGGAACGTTCCCTTCGATGCCGTGGTGAACTGAAGGCCCGATGTGTTGAGCAGATATGCCGGCGCGAGAACGAGGCCGATTATTGCGCCGGCAACGAGCATCTCTCGATTAAGGCATTGTGCGACGCGTTTACGGAAAACGATGAGCAAGAGAATGCCTGCGAGGAAAAACCGAATGCCCATAAGCCAGGCAGGGGGGAACACTGCGACAGTGTCCTTGATGATGCAAGTGCTGAGGCCCCAAATGGCGGCGGCGCCGAGGAGCATGGTCTTATATCCCCATTGGGGAAGTGTCGTTGCAGAGGTTGGAGGATTGTTCGTGATGTGTGCCATGCCTGCCATTGTAGCGGGGCGCTTGAAGCGAATCGAGGGTTGCTTATCGCGTGAAGTTAGGTATTTCAAATGGGGTGCTCGCGAACGCGAATCTAAGGGTGCTTGCCGAATGGCGTTCGCTCCATCGTCGGGAACACGATTGCGATTAAAAAAGAAGCGCCCCTCGGTTGAGGAGCGCTTCCTGAAATTGCGAGCTTGGCCGCTAGTTTGTCGTGCTTCCGGTGTTGGGGGTGTTGCCGGGATTGTTCGTGTTATCACTCGTGGAGCTCGACGATTCGGGCACGACGTAAATGGTGATCACGGTGCCGCTGTCGACCTTCTTGCCGGCGGTGACGCTTTGCTTGGCAACCGTTCCCGGGGTTCCCGAACCAGCGGATGCCGTATCAAGCGCATAGGCGAGGTTGTACGAGAGCAGCGTGTTGATCGCTTCGCTCTGGCTCATGCCCGTGACCGACGGAACGGTGACCTTGTTCTTTTCGGGGTCTTGGCCCTGCGATATGGTGATGGTCACGGTGCCGCCCTTTTCAAGCTTGCCGCCGTTGGGGCTTTGCGACATGACGATGCCTTCGCCGTATTTATCGCTGTAGTCGCCCGTTTCGACCTGCACGGTGAACCCGGCGTTTTCTAGCTGGGCTTTTGCGCTTGCCTGGTCAGACCCGACCACGTTAGGCACCGACGTGTCTTCGGGGCCCGTGGAAATCCAATATTTGACCGTGGTGCCCTCGTCGACTTCCTTGCCTGCGGCGGGGTCTTGCCTGCTCACGGTGTCTTTATCGGCGTCGGATGCCTCGTTGCCGGCGTATTGGGCCTTCAGGCCAGCGTCTTTCAGCGCCTTTTCGGCCTGTTCGGATGTCATGCCCGAGAGGTTGGGAATGGAGCCCTTCTTTACGCCCTTCGAAATGACGATGTTGATCTTACCGCCCTTCTCGAGGTCGCTGTTGGCTTCGGGGTCTTGCTTGCACACGCGACCCGCTACGGTTTCGGCGTCGTAGTCTTCGGTGACGGTGCCTACGGTGTAGCCGGCTTTTTCAATGGTTTGAACGGCGGCTTCCTGGGTTTGGCCAATCACGTTGGGAACTTTGTCGCCCCCGCCGAGACCTCCCGTTATCGCGAACGCGAGCGCGGCGATAACGGCGATTGCCGCGATGGCCGCGACGGCGATAAGGGGGCCGCGTTTCTTGCTCTTTGCCTTGCCCATGTCGATATCGTTGCCGCCGCGGTATGAGTTCGTTTTCATTCCCGCGTCGCTGCCGATGGGCTGCATAACGGCGGTGCCGCCCGCTTCGCTTGCCATGCCGGGCACGCTGCCCATGACCGACGTGGGAGCGCTTGCGAAGCCGCCCGCCGCACCGGCGATGTTCACGGGGCGTCCCATGAGGAAGTCGTCGAGCGCCTGCTTCATGTCGCGCGCCGTTTGGAAGCGGTTGTAGGGGTTTTTGTCCATCGCCTTCAAGATAATGGCTTCGAGGTCGGGCGAAATGTCGGGCTTGACCTGCGAAGGGGGCAGGGGCTCTTCCTGAACTTGCTTCATGGCGACGCTTACGGCATCGGGGCCGTCGAAGGGAAGTTGGCCCGTGGCGGCTTCATAGAGCACGCAGCCGAGCGAGTACATGTCAGAGGCGCCGGTGAGCTCTTTGCCCTGGGCCTGCTCAGGCGAAATGTAGTGCGCCGTGCCAAGCACGCTGCTCGTTTGCGATTTCACGGAGTTTTTCGCGCGCGCGATACCGAAGTCCATGACCTTCACGTTGCCGTTGGGCTGGACCATGATGTTTTGCGGCTTCACGTCGCAGTGGATGATGTCTTGGTTATGCGCGACGGAAAGCGCTTGGCATACCTGGCTGCCGATTTCGGCGACCTTGCGCTGATTGATGGCGCCGCGTTGCAGAATGGCGCTCTTCAAATCGGTGCCACGCACGTATTCCATGACAATGAAGTACGTGCCGTCATCGTGGCCCCAGTCGTATACGTTCACGATGTAGGGGCTCTGCAGGTTGGCCGCCGATGCGGCTTCCTGCTTGAAGCGCGCCGCGAATTCGGGGTCGGCTGCGTATTGCGGCAGCATCACCTTCACAGCGACAATGCGGCCGAGCGTTTGGTCCTGGGCCTTGTAGACCTCGGCCATGCCGCCAATGCCGATGCGCTCGGTGATGCGGTATCGGCCGTTGAATACTCTGCCTATCACGTTTCTCTCCTCACCTTCCGCCGCCGCGGATGGACCTATGGTTAAGCGCTTTTCGGCTGGTGCGTTTTCCTGGTTCGATTGCCGAGCGCTTTCTTTCGTTAAATACCTTATTTTATTCCAACTACAGCAGGCCTTGCGCCTGAAGTGCCGAAGTTAACACCTTCTGCGCACGCACGCTCGCCAGGCCCGATTCGTCGGTGCCGTGCACGCCTTCTTCGATGAGCACAGCGACGGCAACCGAGGGGTTGTCGGACGGTGCGAAGCCCACGAACCAGCTGTCGTTGTATTCCTTGTTCGTCTCGGCCGTGCCGGTTTTGCCGGCGACCTGCACGCCTTGGATTTTTGCTCCCGCGCCGGTGCCGTTGTTCACGACGCCTTCCATCATTTCGGTGATGGTTTTCGCTGAAGAGCTCGACATGACGCTGCCGAGGCTCTTCGGAGTTGCGCTGAAGGAGCGCTCGCCTTGGGCGTTGTAGACGCCTTCAACGAAGTATGGCTTCTCGAGCACGCCGTCGTTGGCAATCGCCGAGGCGACCATCGCCATTTGCAGCACGGTGGCCTGCGGGCCTGCGGGGCTTGCGTGCTCGCCTACCGGCTGGCCGCATGCCGCCCACGCGGTTTCCCACGTGGTCATCTCGTCGGGGTCGGGCATGAGGCTTGCCGTGGTGGGGATGTCGGTGTCAATGGCGCTGCCGAAGCCGAACTTCTGCGCGGTTTTCACGAGCAGGTCGCTGCCGACTTCCTCACCGAACTGGCCGAATGCTGTATTCGACGAAACGGCGAGAGCCTGGGCGAGCGTGATGGTGCCATAGCCAATGTCGTCGGCGTTGGTGACCGATGCGTTGCCGATGGTCATTTGCGCAGGCGCGTCGACGGTAGTGGAAGGCGTGGCGAGGTTGCCCTCGATAAGCGCAGTAAGCGTGACGAGCTTGAATGTGGAGCCCGGCGCATACACGGCGCTCGTGGCGCGGTTGATGAGCGCACCATTCGTGGCGTCGGTTCCGCTTGCGGCCTGGGCCAATATGTCGTCGACGTCGTTGATGTCGTAGGTGGGCGAGCTCGCGCAGGCGAGCACCGCGCCCGTTTTCGGGTTCATGACCACGACGGCGCCCTTGTAGCCCTCGAGCACCGATTCGGCGGTTTTCTGAATCTCGGAATTAATCGTGAGGCGCACGTCGTTGCCGGGCGTCTCGATTCCCGCCATGCTGTTCACTACATCGGTCCAGCTTGCGAAGCTCGAATCGCCTTTCAGCGCGTTGTTCTGCGAGGCCTCGATGCCCGATGCGCCGTAAACCTGCGAGTAGTATCCCACCAGGTGAGCTGCGAGCGAACCCTGCGGATATTCGCGCGTGTATCCGCCATCGTCTGCCTGCACGCTGTCGGCCAACACGACGCCATCGTATGTGGAGATGGAGCCGCGTTCGGTGCGCGCTTCCTTATAGAGCGTGTGGTTGTTGCCGGGGTAGCTCTGATACTCGTCGGCCATAAACACCATAACGTAGGTGAGGTTCGCTACAAGCGCCGCGAACATGAGCGCGAACGCGAGCGCGGTATTGGTGAGACGTTTGCCCAGGGCAACGCGGCCGAGCACGCCCGTTTCTGCGGGGCGGCCGTGCGAGCCGTGCGCGCCAATGGGGGCCATGCGGCTCGTTCCGTCGCGAACTTCCGAGTTGATGCCGGTGCCCTCGTCGCCGCATCGCAGCAAAAGGCCAATGCCAATGAAGCTTGCGAGCAGGGAAGATCCGCCTTGGCTAATGAAAGGCAGGGTAAGGCCTGTAAGCGGAATGAGTCGCGTAACGCCGCCCACGATGATGAACGCCTGAAGCACGATGGTCACGGTGCAGCCTACGGCCATCATGGCCGACACGTCGCTTTTCGCGCGAGCCGCGGTCGCGAAACCGCGAATGCACAGGCTCAAATACAAAAGCAACACGGCGGCTCCGCCGAGCAAGCCCGTTTCTTCGGCGATGGCGGCGAAGATGAAGTCGGACTCAACGACGGGGATGTTTTCGGCGAGGCCGTTGCCGATGCCTACGCCCACCATGCCGCCATCGGCCAGGGAATAGAGCGTTTGGCACAGCTGATAGCCATTGCCCGATGCGTCAGAGAACGGGTCGAGCCAGGTGTTCACGCGAATTTGCACGTGGCCGAAGAACTGGTACAAAAACACGCAGCCAATGGCGGCAAGGCCGAAGCCCACCACTAAATAGAGCTTCTTTCCGCTCGCGATATAAAGCATGACCAGGAACAGCACGAAGCATACAAGCGCGCTTCCCAAATCTTTCTCGAACACGACGATGATGAACGAAATCGCCCACATCACGAGCAGTGGCGCAAGCGTTCCCAGGTCGGGAACGCGGAAGCGGCCAACGCGCACGGTGAAAATGGAGAGCATCTCGCGGTTTTGCGCCAAATACGACGCCAAGAAGATGACGATGCAGATTTTCGCGATTTCGCCTGGCTGGAAGCTGAAAGGACCAAGCTTTAGCCAAATGCGGCTGCCGAGGATTTCCTGGCCGAGGCCGGGAATCATGGGGGAGAGCAGCAAAATGATGCCCAGCACCATGAACGTATATTTGTATTGTGAGAGACGGTCGATGTTGCGCACGACCGCCAGAGTGATCACCATGCACGCGATGCCGACGAACAGCCAGATGATCTGGCTTACCGCCAAATCGGGCGCGAGGCGCGTGACGAATGCGATGCCGATGCCGGAAAGGCCGAATGTGATGGGCAAAATGGCCGGATCGGCGTTTTTCGCAAGGAAGCGGGTGGCGATGTGCGCCACCACAAACGCGGCGAACAGGCCGAGGGGCGCGGTGAGCGATTCGAGAGAAAGCGCCGTGCCTTGCTGAACGAGCACCATGGCGAACAGCAGCACAACGAACGGCGCCGCCAAGCACAAAAGCAGCAGTTCGGTATTGCGACGGCTCATTATTTGTCACCACCCTTTCCCTCATTGGCGTCGTCCTGCGTTTTTTCGGAAGTCGCTTGCGATTTCCACGTGCTCACGAGCGAATCGGCGTCGGCCACGGAATCGACGCGCATGCCGCCGTTTTCGGTGAGCCTGTCGATGGTGTTTTGCGGAAGGTCCAAATCGTTCGTTTTCACGCCGGTTTTATGGTCGAGCGTGTAGGTTTGGATGCCGAATACCTCGCCCGGCAGGCCGCGGTTCACGACAATCTCATTATTCGAATCGACGGTAAGAAACGCCACGTGGTTCAAATAGGCATACGAGCCGAAGGCGGTTGCAGCGAGCACGGCAAGAAGCGCAAGCGCGCCGATAATGGCGCCCGTTCGGCTGCGGAACCGCGCTTTTTTCACGCGGGTCTCTTCGTCGCCTTTCACATCGATTACGACGGCGGTCACGTTGTCGTAACCGCCTGCCTTAATCGCCTCATTTACCAAGATGTTTGCGCAAAGCTGCGGGTCGCAACGACGCACAAGCACGCTTTGAATGACGTCGTCTTCAATCATCGACGAAAGGCCGTCCGAACACAAAAGCAGCCTGTCGCCGCCTTCGAGCGTCATCTCGTAAATATCGGGAAGGGTTCGCGGATCGCTGCCAAGCGCTCGGGTGATGACGCTGCGCTGGGGATGCACGCGGGCCTGTTCTTCGGTGATTTCGCCCGCTTCAACCATGTCGGCCACGAGCGAATGGTCGCGCGTGATGCGCTGAAGGTTGCCGCGATGCAGCAGGTAGGCGCGCGAATCGCCAACCTGTGCCACCACGAGGCGAGCTCCGTCGAGCACGGCGGCGGTCATGGTGGTTCCCATGCCTTGTTTGCCGCGCCCGTCGACCGCGGCGCGAATAACCGCGCGATTCGCTTCGACCACGGCGCGCGCAAGCGCATCGCCGTCGGCGGTGTCGGGTGCGTTTTCGACAAGCGTTTGGATGGCGATTTCGCTGGCGACCTCACCTGCCGCATGGCCGCCCATGCCGTCGGCGACGGCGAATACGGGCGGGGCTACGGTCAGGCTGTCTTCATTATGGTCGCGAACCAGGCCGACATCGGTACGAGAACCGTATTCGGGGAAATCGACCTTGGCGTGGCGGCCGCGGCGCTGGGCCTTCTTTGCGGCGGCCATTATTCGTACCTCACTCGCATGGTGACGTCGCCGATATTGACCACATCGCCGCTCTTGAGCGCGACAGGTTCAGCGATGCGCTGGCCGTTTACGGCAGTGCCGTTCGTTGAGCCCAAGTCTTCAACGAACAGGTTTTGGCCCATGATGGAAAAACGCGCGTGGCGTGCGGAAACGTAGCTCGCGCCAATCACGATGTCGGCGCCAGGCGAGCGACCCACGATAACGGGGCCGCGTATGGGCATTTTCACGCCGCGCAGCTCTTTGGGCCCGCGTTCTACCGACACCTCCCAGGCCTTTTCGCGTTTGCGCTGGCCTTTCACCAGGCCAATTCCCGTTTTCATGATGGCGAACAGGAAGAGATACAAAAGCGCGACGAACAGAAGACGGCCAACTAAAAGGACGATGTCGATCACGGAAGGGCTCCTAACGCAGTGAGAAGATGAAATCGGTGATGCCGAGCGTGATGCGGTCGCCGTCGGACAGGCCGCGTCGCGTGACGGGCGCGCCGTTGACGAGCGTGCCGTTGGTGGAGCCAAGGTCGGTAATGACCCAGACGCCCTGCGGTTCGAATTCGATTTGCGCGTGCTGGCGCGAAGCATTCAGGTCGTTCACGACGATGTCGTTGCCCGTTTCGCGGCCGAGGAGCACGCGGTTGGTGGCAAGGTCGTAGGAGCGATTCGATGCAACGTCGATGAGACGCGCGCGAACGGCATTGGCATTGGGGATTTGGTTTGCCTGTGCGGCACCCGCAGTGAACGCGACGGTTCCGGGAACGCCCGCATAAGCGGCATTGCCCGGCATGCCGGGCGTGCCACCTGCGGCTTCGGCGACGTGGGCGACATCGGGGAATGCGCCAGCTCCGCCTGCGGGGTAGGTCGCGGGGAATGCGCCGGGGAACGCGGGAGCCTGCTCAGGCAAAATGACCGGTTCGGGCGCGGGGGGCTGCGGAATGCTCTGCGCGAACGATTGGGCGGCTTGGGTTCCGGCGGCAGCCGGCTGTGCGACGTGCTGCTGGTTGGCGTAGGCGGGGGCTTCGGGCTCAATCACGGGCGGTACGTTGACCGGCGCATGGGGGTCGCTGAAGTTCTCGCTGTTGAACGTGTATTCGCCGTAGTTGGCGTCGTAATCGATTTCGTCTTCGTTGACCTGGGGCAGCGGCGGCTTTGCGACGGGTTGCTGGGCTGCGCCGTATGCCGCGCCTGCTGCGGCGCCGTATCCGGGCGCCTGACCGAAAGCCGCATTTCGATTGGGCTGCGCGTAGGCGGGCTGTTGGGGCTGCGCTTGCGGTTGCTGACGGTATGCGGGTTGCTGCTGGGGTTGCTGCGCGTAGCCTCGGCCACCGGCGGGAGCCATGCCGTAGCGCTGCATTTCCTCATCGCGCAGCTGTGCGATGATGGGTGCGCTCACCACTTCGGCGATCACGTCGAATTTTCCGTGCTTCAGGCTCTCGTCCACGATGAAGCGCACGAGCGGCTTGCAATCCAGGGCCAGACCTTCGGAAGACGCTGCCGATTCGAGGCGCGTTTCGGTTTCGCCCGCAAGCGTGGGATAAAAGCCGAAGAGACGCTGGTCGTCGTCGGCGTTCACGAGCACGGTGTAGAGCGTGGGGGCGAATTCGCGGCCCGCACTCACCATTTTCTCGCGGCGCATTTGCTTTTCAGCCTTCTTCATTATTTGGACGGGCGAGATGGGGGCGTTGTTCATTTTCCCCGCTGCACCCTCGAAGGTATCTTCCATTTTGCCTTCGAATTTCGAGAAGAATCCCATGGGCGACTCAAGCCTTTCTGCGGTTTTAGTACGTGAGCTTAAAAAAGATATAATAGCCAACCATTAAAACAGAAAGGCCATGTGGCGTGCAAAATCTCATCTTGAACAGATATAGGCCGCTCGAGGAAGCGGGCGCGGGCGGTTTCGCGACGGTGCTTGCGGCGTGGGATACGCGTATCCAGCGACGCGTGGCTATTAAGTGCCTGCGCCTTGACGGCTACGCGTCGCCCGCTGATGCGCGCTCGCCGCGCGAGATTCCCGGGCTCGATGAGGCACGCACGGCTGCCATGCTGTCCGATTCGCACATTGTGGGTGTGTACGACTTCGACGCATCGGGCGCCCAGGCGTATTTGATCATGGAATACATGGATGGCATCACGCTCACCGAGCTCATGCGCGAGGAGGGTGCGCTGTCGCTCGATGTGGCGACGTGTGTGTTCGAGGCCGTGGCCGGTGCGCTCGAAACGGCGCATGAAAACCAGGTGCTTCACCTCGATATCAAGCCCGATAACGTCTTGATTAACCGGCAAGGCCAGGTCAAAGTGGCCGATTTTGGTCTGTCGCAGTTGTCGCATGCGGCGGGGTATGGCAGAGCGGCGGGTGGAACCATTGGGTATATGCCGCTCGAGCAAATGCGTCTTGAAGCGTGCGACGCGCGTACCGATGAATGGGCGCTTGCCGCGCTTACCTATGAAATGCTCGTGGGCGAAAATCCATTTCGGGTGCCTGGCCTCGATGCTGCCGAACGTGCCATTGAGCAGGCGGAAGTATTTGTGCCGTCTATGGTGCGCGGCGATTTGAACGAGGAGGTCGACGAGGCGCTGTTTGGAGCGCTTGCAATCGATCGCGACGATCGCTTCGATTCGGTCGAGCTGTTCGCCGACGCTATGCTGCCGCATATGGGTGATGCGCGGCGAGGCGCGCGTGAGCTTGCGGTGTTAGTGGGCGAGGCGTGCGACGATGGCGCCGATTGCGACGAAGGGCGCGGCGCGGCGTCGGCCTTCTTGCCGGGG
>OLOS01002235.1_pt1 | contig 13742 bp, 15 predicted proteins | sample 1672631 | NCBI WGS metagenome assembly OLOS01 (sample SAMEA3136707, study PRJEB25190) | human gut metagenome | biome: human gut; feature: human-associated habitat; material: faeces | place: Austria | collected 2013 | reverse complement strand
AACTCCCCCTTGACTATTCTTTCTTTCGACCGTCAACGGCGCTTTCTTTCTCATATGAGAAAGAAAGCGGGGTTGAAAACGCCCTTACGGAAGCATTCCGTAACTTCTCAGTGCTTGGGAACAAGCACCTCTTTGCCGCCCATATACGGCTGGAGGCACTTCGGGATGGTGACGGAGCCGTCGGCCTGCAAATGATTCTCGAGGAAGGCAATGAGCATACGCGGCGGCGCGATGCAGGTATTATTCAGCGTATGGGCGAGGTAGAGCTTGCCGTCCTCGCCGCGCACCTTGATATTCAGGCGGCGCGCCTGCGCGTCGCCCAGGTTGGAGCAGGAGCAGACCTCGAAATACTTCTTCTGCCGCGGGCTCCACGCCTCGATATCGCAGGATTTGACCTTGAGATCGGCCAGATCGCCGGAGCAGCAGATGAGCTGACGGACCGGAATTTCCAGATTCCGGAACAACTCGACGGAATAGTGCCACAGCTTCTCATACCAGTCGTTGGAGGCCTCGGGCTTGCAGACGACGATCATTTCCTGCTTTTCGAACTGATGGATGCGGTAGACGCCGCGCTCCTCCAGACCGTGGCTGCCGACCTCCTTGCGGAAGCAGGGGGAATAGGATGTGAGCGTCAGCGGCAGCTGGCTTTCGGGCAGGATCTGGTCGATGAAGCGGCCGATCATGGTGTGTTCGGACGTGCCGATCAGGTAGAGATCCTCGCCCTCGATCTTATACATCATGGCCTCCATCTCCGGGAAGGACATGACGCCCTTGACCACGTCGCCGTGCATCATGAACGGAGGAATGACATAGGTGAAGTGCTTTTCGTCGATCATGAAATCGCGCGCGTAGGCAAGCACGGCCTCGTGCAGACGCGCGATGTCGCCCAGCAGATAGTAGAAGCCCATGCCGGCCACGCGGCCTGCGGCGTCCTTATCGATGCCGTCGAAGCGCGCCATGATATCGACATGATGCGGGACCTCGAAATCGGGCACGACCGGATCGCCGAAGCGCTGCGCCTCGACGTTGCAGCTGTCGTCCGGGCCGATGGGGACGGACGGGTCAATGATGTTCGGAATGACGTACATGATCTCCTTGATCCGTGCGTCCATCTCCGCGACCTGCTGGTCAAGCTCCGCACGGCGGTCGTCGTCGGCCTTGACGGCGGCGTTGTTCTGATCGATCTGCGCCTGAAGCTCGGCCTTTTTCGCCTCGTCGGCGCACTTTTTTAGCTGGCCGTAAAGCGGGCCGTTCGCCTTCGAGAGCTTGTTGCGGGCAGCCTTGAGGCTTTCGACCTCGGCGATGGCCGCGCGGCGCTTCGCGTCCAGCTCCACGACCTCATCTACGAGCGGAAGCTTCTCATCCTGAAACTTTTTGCGGATGTTTTCCTTGACAACATCCGGGTTTTCTCTAACAAATCGAATATCCAGCATAGCTTTTCTCCTTAGTTCTCCTGGAGCGCTTCGTAAACGGCAAGCGCCTCCTGCGAGAGGTATTCCTTATATTTTTCCACGGTGCTCATGGCCTTTGAGAACGTGACGTTTCCTTCGCGGGTCGTGCAGCGCAGCGCCGTCAGCAGCGCATCATACGCCTCCTGCGTGCCTTCACTGCTTTCAGAGGCCTCCGCGTGCTCGGTGCGCAGAGCCTCCAGCTCCTGCTCCAGCTGCGCGATGCTTTCCTCCTGCGTTTTTGCCTTTTCCTGCTCGTCCGCAAGCAGCTTCTTGGTGCTGTCCAGCTCCTCCTGAAGCTTGCGGTTCTCGTCCTGAAGCAGCTCCGCGTTGACGGCGGCGTTGGACAGGGCGCTGGAATTGCTCTCCTTCAGATCGGAGAGCGCGGCCTTTGCGGTGTGTGCCTGCAAAACCAGCGAGATCAGCACCAGCAGAAACGCGACGGCAAAAATGATCGTCATGTACCGCAGAAATGCGTTGCGCTTGGCGGCAAGCTCCTTTTCCTTATCCGCCTCGCTCTGCGGCGTGGGCTTGTTTTCTTCACTCATTACGGGAAGTCCTCCTTTCAGCTCAGACGTTCCAGAAGCTCATACAGCCGCTGGAGATCCTCTTCTCCGTAGTATTCCAGCTCCAGACGGCCCTTACGCTTGCCGCTGACGATGCGGACGCCGCGTCCAAGGCGCTTGGAGAGTGTTTTTTCGCATTCGGCCAGATAATCGACCGCGATAGGCTTTTCCTGCTTGGGCTTGGTGGCCTTTACAAGATTTTTGCACATATTTTCCGTCTGCCGGACGGAGAGCTGCAAATTGATGACCTTCATCGCCACAGCGTACTGCTCCGGCGCGGATTTGACGGTCAGAAGCGCCCGCGCGTGTCCGGCGGAAAGTCTCCCCTGCTCGACCAGCTCCAGCACCGCCGGAGACAGCGACAGCAGGCGCAGTGCATTTGCCACCGCCGGTCGGGATTTTCCGACGCGCTCCGCCGTGACCTCCTGCGTCATGCCGTATTCGGTCATGAGCTGCTGGTAGCCCTTGGCCTCTTCGATGGGATTGAGGTCGGAGCGCTGGAGATTTTCGATCAGCGCCAGCTCCATGGCCTTCTTGTCGTCGGCCTCGATCACGACGACCGGAACCTCGTCGAGACCTGCGAGCCGGGCTGCGCGCCAGCGGCGCTCACCGGCGATGATCTGATAGAAGCCGGACGGCAGCTGCCGCACGGTCAGCGGCTGGATAATGCCGTGCATGGCGATGGAGTCGGCCAGCGCCTGCAATTCGTCCGGGTCAAAGCTCTTGCGCGGCTGGAGCGGATTCGGCTCCACCTTTTGCAGCGGCAGAAGCTGCGCGCCGGAGGGCGGCTGCGCCGTCTGCATGGCCGCTTCGCCGAGAAGCGCGCCCAGCCCCTTGCCGAGGCCACGTTGTTTCGTCATAAAATTCGCTCCCTTTTCAGGAATTTTTCAGCTTTTTCAAGATTTCCTCCGCCAGAGACAGATACGCCCGCGCACCGCGGCTGAAGCGGTCGTAGGCAAAGACCGGCAGCCCGTGGCTGGGGGCCTCGCTGAGGCGGACGTTGCGCGGGATCATGCTGGCAAAGACCTTGCCCGGAAAATGCCGCCGCACCTCCTCCGCGACCTGCGCGGAAAAGTTGGTGCGTCCGTCGTACATCGTCAGCAGCACGCCGAAAATTTCAATTTTCGGATTGAGCCGCCGCTTGACGGCGCGCATCGTGGTCATCAGGTCGGACAGGCCCTCGAGCGCGTAATATTCGCACTGCACCGGGATCAGCACGCTGTCCGCCGCGCAGAGCGCGTTGAGCGTCAGCAGCTCCAAGGATGGCGGGCAGTCGATCAGAATAACGTCATAGCTGTCCTTGAGCGGAGCCAGCGCGTTTTTCAGGACGAATTCCCGGCCCTCCGTCCCGACCAGCTCCACACCCGCGCCGGAAAGCGCGGCGGAGGACGGGATGAGGTCGCCGAAATCCGTGTGGACGACGGCCTCCGCCGCGCCCGCGCCGTTGATGACAACATCGTAGCTCGAGGACGGCGTATGCCCCTTTTCCACACCAAGACCGGAGGTCGCGTTGGCCTGCGGGTCGAAGTCGCAGAGCAGCGTTTTCAGCCCCGCCTGATGCAGCGCTGCCGTCAGATTGACCGCGGTCGTCGTTTTTCCCACGCCGCCCTTCTGATTGACCAGAGCGATGATCCTGCCCATATGCGCCCTCCTTCAAAACTCTATTGAAACTTATTATAATGCGTGTATCCGGCAATTGCAACCAGAAAACTGCCCGATGTTTCACATGAAACATCGGGCAGAAGCATGGATTCAGTTGTTTCACGTGAAACACACTCAGTATTCCCGGATGACGGCCTTGACCTTTCCGAGAATGGACGCCGCGCGTCCGTCGATCGGGTCATACGCAGGATTTTCCGGCATGAGCCAAACCTCCGCGCCCTTCTTTTTAAGACGCTTGACGGTTGCGGAGTCCTCAAGCAGCGCCACGACGATCTCACCGTTTTCCGCGCTCTGCTGCGGACGGACGACGACCTTGTCCCCGTCGAGAATGCCCGCGCCGATCATGGAATCTCCGCGCACGCGGAGCGCAAAGCAGCCGCTTTCGCCGTCCCACGGGATGTAGCCCTCAATGTTCTCCACGGCAAGGATGGGGATACCGGCCGTAACCACGCCAATCACGGGAATGCGGTCGGGACGGTGCGCGTCGGGAAGCGTGATGGTGCGCTTTTTCATATCGTCCATCTGGATGAGGCCGCTTTCGCGCAATGCGTTGAGGTGGTAATGGACGGTCGCAGTGGATTGCAGGCCAACGGCGGCACAGATCTCACGCACGGAGGGTGCATAATGATTCTCCTGAATGAACTGTGTAACAAAGTGCAAGATCTTTTCCCGTTTATCCGTGGTGCGCGCCATAAAAACTCCTCCTTTTGGAATGCGCGGCGGTCGCTGAACGCAGTAAAATTATTTCTGAATTGGAGTATAGCACACTTTGCCGGAAAAAGCAAACACATGTTTCTGAATTTTTACAGGCCGGTCAGATCGAAGCTCGGCGTATAGCCGCGCTCTGCGGAGGAAAAGTCCTGCGTGTACCCGTCCTCGATCCCGAGCAGCATCATGTAGGACAGCACCGAGTCGTATTCCAGCTCCGTGATGCGCCGGTCGAACGGCGGCATTTCCACCGCCCGCCCCATCGGGACGTACTGGCTCATCAGACTGAAAAGAATGTCCCCGCTGCGGAAATGTTCCGCGACCCAGTCGAGCACGCCCAGAGAATTGTCCACGCAGCCCGGCAGCACCAGATGCCGCACCAGAACGCCGCGCTTCATTTCGTCGTCCTCAAGCACGGGCTTCCCTACCTGCCGGTACATTTCCAGGATCGCGGCGGAGGCCGTTTCAAAATAGTCCGGTGCGGAGGACAGCTTCTTTGCAAGCGCGTTGTCGCTGTATTTGAAGTCCGGAAGATAGACGTCGATCTTCCCTTCCAGCTGCCGCAGCGTCTCCACGGACTCATAGCCGCCGCAGTTGTAGACGACTGGCACGGGAAGCTTCGGCTCCAGCGCCGGAAGAATGTCGGGGAGAAAATGCGTCGGCGTGACCAGATTGATGTTCTGTACGCCCTCGTCGATCAGCCGCTCAAACGCGGCGCGCAGCTCGGCGGAGGTCATTGGTTTGCCGAAATTCTCCTGCGAAATGTCGTAATTCTGACAAAAGGCACATTTCAGCGTGCAGCCGGAGAAAAAGACCGCGCCGCTGCCGAAGCTGCCGGAAATGACCGGCTCCTCCCAGTAATGGACGCCCGCGCGGGCTGCATGGACCTGCCCCGGCATTTTGCAGAAGCCGAGCTGTCCCCTCGCCCGGTCCACGCCGCATCGGCGCGGACAGAGCGTACAGTGTGCATAAGAAAGCATGATATCCCTGCCTTTACAGCTTTGTGGGTCTATGATAAAATAATCGAAGAGAGAATTCAAGAGAATGTTTCATGTGAAACAATGGAGGAATATGCTGAAGCTCAACGAACGGTATCCCGTCGAGATCACCGGCTACACCTCGGACGGCGAGGGCGTGGCGCGCATCGACGGTGAGGTCATTTTCATTCCCGGCGTGATCGCGGGCGAAAAATGCGTGATCCGCATTGTAAATATCGGTAAAACGGCGGCACACGGCGTATTGGAGACGCTCACAGAGCCGTCGCCGCACCGCGTGGAGCCGGACTGCCCGTATTTTGGCCGCTGCGGCGGCTGCAATTTCCGGCACATGGATTATGACGAGGAGCTGCGCCTCAAGCGCCAGCGCGTCCGCGACGCGCTCGAACGCATCGGCGGGTGCAGCGTCCCGGAGCTGGAGATCACGGGCGCGGCCGTGCAGAACGGCTACCGCAATAAGGTGCAGTTCCCGGTCGCGCAGCAAAAGGGCCGCGCCGTCGCGGGCTTTTACCGCGCGCGCACGCACGAGGTCATTCCGGCGGACGGCTGCAAGCTCCAACCGGAATGCGCCGAACGGCTGAAAAAGGCCGTGACGGACTGGATGCGCGAAAACCGAATCCCGGCCTACGACGAAAAAAAGCATACCGGCTGCGTCCGGCATATCTATCTGCGGCTGGGCTTTGTCAGCGGGCAGGCGCTCTGCTGTGTCGTTCTGAACGCAAAAAAAACGCCGCAGCCTGCGGCGTTGGTGGAAGCAATTCTGCGCGAGGTGCCGCAGACGGCGGGAATCGTCGTTTCCTATAACGAAAAGCGCGGCAATACCATCCTCGGCGACCGCTTTGAGACGCTTTACGGCAGCGATACAATTGAGGACACGCTCTGCGGCCTGCGCTTCCGGCTCTCGGCCAGAAGCTTCTATCAGGTGAATCACGATCAGGCGGAGCGGCTGTATGACGCCGCCGTGCGGCTGGCAGGCCTGACGGAAAAGGACTCGGTGCTCGATCTCTACTGCGGCGCGGGCACCATCACGCTCTGCCTTGCACGCCATGCAGGGAAGGCCTACGGCGTGGAGATCATCGACGCCGCCATCCGCGACGCCAGGGAGAACGCCGCCCGGAACGGCCTTGAAAACACAGAGTTTTTCTGCGCCGACGCCGGAGAAGCGGCGTTGGAATTTGCGCGGCGCGGCGTGAAGCTGGACGTGATCGTCGTCGATCCGCCTCGAAAGGGCGTCAGCCGCGACGTGATCGCCGCCATGCTCGAAATGGCCCCGAAGCGCATCGTCTACGTTTCCTGCGACCCGGCGACGCTTGCGCGGGACGTGAAGCTCCTGCGCGAGGGCGGCTACGCGCTTACCCACGCGGAGGCGTTCGATCTGTTTCCACGCTGTGCACATGTGGAGACAGTCATTCTCTTAACAAGAGAATGAGTTTACGTTTCTTTTGCGCCGGAATGGCGTGGGTGTTGCTCCGCAGGCCCATTCTTTTCTGCCAAGACAGAAGATATGGCCCGCGGAGCGGCGGTGACGGCGCTACAAATTGCACCGCGCCTCCGGCGCATACGAATGCACGGTCAGAGGCACTCCTCATTCCAATTCATCCAGCGTCAGCCGGAAGCTATCCAGAAAATGCTCCATAAAATAGTCCAGACACGGCAGCTGCATCTGCTCGAGCGCAAGGCGCGTCTGTTTCGCGGCGGCCTCGAACTCGGCGTTTCCGGCCTTCAGCTCCTCGAGACACTTGATGTGCGCCGAAAGCTTGTCCGCCGCATTGACGAGCAGCGCCGCGTCCGGGTCGGACTCCATGAGAAGCGGCTCATAGCTGAGCCGCAGCTCCTCCGGCAGGAGCGCCAGCAGCTTGCGGCAGCTGATGGCCTCGACCTGCTTATAGGCGTTGCGGATCTCCGGGTTATAATACTTGATCGGCGTTGGCAGGTCGCCGGTCAGAATTTCGGATGCGTCGTGGAAAAGCGCCGCCGCCGCGCAGCGGTCGGGATCGGGCGCGCTCGGATCGTGCAGGATATCGCGCTGAATGAGTGCCAGCCCATGGGCCAGCACGGCGACCATGTGGCTGTGCTCCTGAATATTCTCCTGATAGGAATTGCGCATCAGACCCCAGCGGGCGATGAAGCGCATCCGGGAAATAAATGCGAAAAATCGATGCTGCATAATGACCTCCAGAGCCGTCCGTTTCCCGGACGGCGTTTTTTTCATCATATCACAGCGCAGCGAAAAAGTAAATTTCCATTGAAAACCCTTCTAACCGGTGGTATAGTAGGTTAAATGGACTGTAGGGTGTATCTGAAAACTGGCGAAGTGACCGGCAGCGAGGAATTTTTGCGCTGAGCAAGACATTTTTACGCAGGAATACTGACGTATTTCAAGGAAAAATGCCGCAGCACAGTGCGAAAAGGCCCGTTGCCCGGGCGCGTTGGGAGTTGGAAGAATACACCCTAGGAAAACTGGGAGGGACAAAAAATGATCGTATCGACCAAGGGCCGCTACGCGCTGCGGGTGATGATCGACCTTGCCGCGCACAACGACGGCAGCTTTGTGCCGTTGGCGGAGATTGCCGAGCGGCAGGGAATTTCGGAAAAATATCTCGAGAGCATTCTCGTCGTACTCAGCCGGGCGGGCTTTTTGCAGTCTCTGCGCGGCAAGGGCGGCGGCTATCGCCTCTCCCGCGCGCCGGAGGAATATACGGCGGACGAGATCGTGTGTCTGGCCGAGGGAACGCTTGCGCCGGTGACGTGCATGAAGGACGGCGAGAGCTGCGAGCGCGCCGGACAGTGCCCGACCCGCCCCATGTGGGAGGGCCTTGACCGCGTCATTACGGAGTATCTCAGCCGCTGGACGGTGGCCGACCTCCTGAAAAATGCGCAGGAGATGCAGCCATGAGCCGCGTTCTGACGGCGATGTCCGGCGGCGTGGACAGCGCGGTGACGGCGGCGCTGCTTCTGGAGGCCGGGCATACGGTCGGCGGTGCGACGATGGCGCTGCACGAATACGCCCCGCAGGAGCTGGCCGACGCGAGACGCTCGGCGGAGCGCCTCGGCATCGAATTTCATATTTTCGACTGGCAGGAGGAATTCTTCCGGCTGGTGCAGAAGGCGTTTATGGAGATCTATCAGGCCGGCTGGACGCCAAATCCGTGCGTGATCTGCAACCGGACGGTCAAATTCGGCCTGTTTCTGGACAAGGCGCTGGCGCTTGGCTATGAGAAAATGGCGACAGGGCATTATGCCCGCGTCGAATGGGACGCCGGAAGCGGACGCTGGCTGCTGCGGCGGGCAGAGGACGCGGCGAAGGATCAGAGCTACGTCCTCTACAGCCTCACGCAGGCGCAGCTTTCGCGCGTGCTGCTGCCGATGGGCGGCATGACCAAGGATGCCGCGCGGGAGAAGGCCGAGGCGCTGGGCCTTGCCGTGGCGCACAAGCACGACAGTCAGGATATCTGCTTCGTTCCCGACGGGGATTACATGCGATTCTTGACAGAGCACGGCGTCCGGCCGCAGCCCGGCCATTTCATCGGCATGGACGGACGGGACTTCGGCCCGCACCGCGGACAGGAGGCGTACACGCTGGGCCAGCGCCGGGGGCTGGATATTCCCTACGGTACGCGCATCTACGTCGTCGCCAAGCGCGGAAACGACGTGGTGATCGGCCCGAACGAGGCGCTGTTTTCGCGGCGTGTGCAGGTGCGCGACCTCAACTGGATCCCGTTCGACGTGCCGCCGGAGGGCCTGCGCGCGCAGGCGAAGCTGCGCTATACGCCGAAAACGGCGGAATGCACCGTCCATCTGACGGAAAACGGCGCGGAGCTGTGCTTCGACGAGCCGCAGCGGGCCGTCACGCCGGGACAGGCCGCCGTGCTCTACGACGGAGACACGGTGCTGGGCGGCGGAACGATCTGCGGCGCGGACTGACCGGGCCCTGCGCGGGCCGCGTAGGGTGTTGGAAGAATACACCCCTAAGGCAAGGATTGCAATTTGACCGGCCCGCAGGTATAATATACAAAAATCAGCTCCGCGCAGATACGTCCGGCTCTTTGGCGGCCTCTGTGCGGCTGTGTCGAAGCCGGCTCCGCAGAGAGAAAAATACAGCCGAAGGGAGGCTGCCGGAATGCTGGATATCACCATCTTTGCACAAAGCTCCCCACTCCTGTGGGGCATTGCGGCGGCGCTTTTCGTGCTGTTGGCGGTGCATTTTACCGTCGGCACGCGGCTTTTCCGCCCGATGCGCGGAACGCTCGAATGGATCCAGCGGGTCGACCGGCCACGGCTCCATTTCGGTTATGCACCGGAGACGCTGGACGGCTGGGACGTCCTGTATGTCTTTTTGATCGCGGCTGCGGCGGTGGGCTGCTGTACCATTGTGCCGATGACCCTGCTGCGGGCGCAGCCGGGCGTCGGATGGATGGATGTTGCGGATGTGCTCCTGCGGTATTTTCTCGCACCCGTCGTATCCAGCAGCATGGTCTATCTGATCGGGCGGCGGATGACGGATATGAGCGGCGTCGCGCTGATCGCTGCGGCGCTCCTGCTGTTCAACTATGTTGCCGCGCGGTCGTACAGCGCGCCGTTCATGCTGACGGCCCTGGCGGCCCTGCAGGAATACCGGCGGGAAGAACGCTTTTCCTGGCTGGTGCTGACGGCGGCGGCCATCGGTGTCGGCACATATGTTTCGCCGGAGATCCTCTGGTTCGGGCTGGTGCTGTGGATCCCGCCGCTGGCGCTCGAAATTCTGCGCTTTGCGAAATTCGGAAGAGCGGCGGTCGTCCCCTATCTGCTGCCTGTGCTGCTGGGCCTGCCGCTGATGACGGCGCTGTTCGCGCTTTTGACGCAGGTGCCGGGAATGGTCGTCGCGTGGCAGCATCCGATCCCGCGCTATACGGTGGAATATTTCTGGCGGCTCCGGCTGAAAATGTGGAAGGAGCTTCTGACGCTGCCGACCGGTGAGCTGCCGCAGATGGGCTTTGTCGATCCGCTCCTGCTGCTGTATGGGCTGGGCGCGGCGGTCTCGACGCTCCCCTTCGCCATCCGGACGCGCGACCTGCTGCTTCAGACGCTGATCTGGTATTTTGCCGGAAACACGGCGCTCTGGGCGCTGGGCGTGTCCATTCCGGCGGTCGGCTGTCTGCCGCTGATGGTCTGCGTCTGGGACTACTGGGGCCAGCGCGAGGGAACGCTCAACGCGACGATCGGCGCGATCTTTCTGCTGTGCGCAGCAGTCGCCGGAAGGGTGCTGCTGTTTCCCAGCGGTATGTAAATTTGCGGAGGATTCCGCGGAAATAACAGGAGGAACTGAAAAATGATTGCATTGGCATGTGACCACGGCGCGTTGGAGCTGAAGCAGGCGATCATGCGCCATCTGGACGCGCGAGGACTTGCGTATAAGGATTTCGGCTGCTATGACCACACGAGCTGCGACTATCCGGACTTTGCCGCACCGGCCGCGCGGGCGGTCGCCTCGGGCGAATGTGAGCGCGGCATCGTCGTCTGCACGACCGGCATCGGCGTGAGCATTACGGCGAACAAGATCAGGGGCATCCGCTGCGCGCTGCTCAGCGATCTCATGTCTGCGCGCCTGACCCGTGAGCACAACGACACCAATATGATGGCGATGGGCGCGGGCGTGGTCGGCGAAAAGCTGGCGCTTGAGATCGTGGACACCTGGCTCGATACGCCGTTCTCCGGCGAAGCGCGCCACCAGCGGCGTATCGACAAGGTCATGGCGCTGGAAGCCGAGTAAAAGCGCCTTCGATGGATCTTTTGACCCGATGCGGCGGTTGGAAGGGCTTGAAATACACGATGTATTCCAGCGCCCCTTCCAAGCTGGCCGCGGGCCAAAATCTCTCAGCGAATGCCCTCGGCTGGATAAAAATGAAACCGCACGCACCGGCGCGGGCCGGGTCGTGCGGTTTTTCCCAAACGGGCATTGTCAAAATCAGGTACGAATGGAGAAATGCGCCTTTTGTGCAGGCGGCGGATGTGCCTCAGATCTCGAAATCGACGGCGCCGCGCGCCTCGCGGATGGACTTGCACAGCGTGGACACCGCCACATGCCGCGGGTCCTTCTTATAGCGCTCCAGCGCCTCCAGATCGTCGAAGTCCGCGATCAGGCAGGCGTCGTAGTTGTTCTTTTCCAGAACGTTCACGCCGACCTCCATCCGGCGGATCTCCGGGATCACGCCGTCGAGCGACTTCAGCCCGTTGAGGAACCTGTGCATGTTTTCCTCTTCCCCTTCGCGGAATTTCCACATGATAACGTGTCGGATCATTTTCAAAACCTCCGTATTGGATTTTCGGCCCTCCGGCTGCGGAGGGCGCAGATATTACTCTTGGATGCGGTATTCGAAGTTCTCGAATACCAGCCGCGTGCCCTCGGTGATCCCGTCGGGCAGCAGCGCAAGCGCCGTCCGGCTCTCTGCGCCGTCGTCGGAGACCAGCACCGCGTAATCGCCGTCGATCTCCCGGACGGTCCGTTCAAACGTCATATTTCTCGCCTCCCGGTGTCCAGTTTACCACAGACGCGCGTATTTTGCATCTACCAAATCTGTTTTGAGGTGATTTTATGAAACGCATCGCATCGTTTGCCCTTGCCGTCCTGCTGATCCTGTCGCTGTGCGCGTGCAGCCTCCCGCAGGCGAAGCCTGCCAAAGAGCCGACCGATGAACTGGAGCTGGTCGAAGAGGCGGCGGAGGCCGCCGAAGCGGAGGCTCCGGAGGAGCTCCCCATCATGCCGGAGGAAACAGCGCCGGAAGCTCCGAAGAAAAAGAAAACCGGAGCGGTTTTGATTGGCATTATCATTGCACTTCTGGTAGTGTTGATTGTGGTTTTATTGGTGCTTTTTGTCGGCAAAATTTTCTCCGGAAAAGGAAAACAGACCGTCAGTGAGGCCAAGTATTTAAGATATGTAAAAGATGATGTCATCTATCTGATGGATAAGGACAAGAAAAAGCCCATGGAGTTAGGCGATGTTCCCCGCGATACGGACAACGAAGAGATCTATCGGAATTCGGAATATTGGGGAAGTGCTACTTATAATTACAATTATTCCTACACGGAAGATGGTAAAGGCTTGTACTTCCTTCTGGATGACGATCTGTACTATAAAGATTTGAAAAAAACAGCAGCAGAAGCGGAATGTATTGATAAAGATGTGCAGGACTATGACATCGTAGATGAAGATACACTGGTTTACATAAAGGGAGATGATCACCGTCTGTATGTCAGCCGAAAGGGTGAAGCAGAGAAGGTGGATAAAGAGATCGGCTGGATTGTGAAAATCAGTGATGATAAAAAAGGCGTTTTTTATAACAAGATAAACGATGATGATACCTATGACTGCTATTATCTGAATCTGAAGGATCTGTCCACAGAACGTATTTTGAAGAATGTGGATGATTACGATAGCAGTGATCTGAACAACATCATATTTATGAAAGATGATAAGCTGGGTGTGTTAAAGAATTTCTCAGATGAAGAAAAAATCACATCAGACTGTGCGAATTACAGTACCTATTATGACACAGATGATAGTTTGAAAATTTTGTATGTTGTCAGTAACGGTGAAGGTTCTATTCCTCTTTACGATTTCGTAGAAGATGATCTGGCAGTGTCAGACGCAAAAGTGGAAGAGCCCAATATTGATGATTACACCACAATTGAGCAGGTGGAAGACTGGTGGGGCGATGTTTACGACCGAGAGGTTACCGATTACGATGCCTATTATGCAGCACAGGATGCCTACTACGACAAAGAGAATCGGGATTATTACCGTGATTCTTTAAAAGAAGATACAATTGATATTTCCGAAGGAACTCTTTATAGCTATGATGTAAAAACCGGTGAGTCTACGGAAATCATGCAGGCATACTTCCAGGGCTATGTGAATTACCAGATGGTGTCCTATATGGATCCCGAAGATCTTCCTACTTACAAATTTTCGGAACTGCTGGAGAATGATGAAGTCTGGGATCTGTATTCCAAGGTATCGGATGCACTGAACCAATATTGCAAATATGTATTGATTTCCGGCAATCAGACAGTGGAGTTGGATATCGATCCGGAAGAATACACCGACGCCTACCTTTACAACTATGGGGATAGCCAGAATGCCATTTTGGAATTAACCCAGCCGGAAAATGAAGATGACTATAATTATCTTTATACAGTAGCATCCATCAGTCTGAGCGGCAAGAATATGGGTGAGTATACGGTGATTGACACAGATGCAGTTAATATTTACTACAACTACCTGGATGACAAGGGGAAGAACCTTTATTATTTTAAAGATCTGGACAACGGTGTAGGGGATCTGTACAGAGACGGAGAAAAGGTTGCGAAAAATGCTTCCGCCCTTT
>OLOS01002229.1_pt1 | contig 13764 bp, 5 predicted proteins | sample 1672631 | NCBI WGS metagenome assembly OLOS01 (sample SAMEA3136707, study PRJEB25190) | human gut metagenome | biome: human gut; feature: human-associated habitat; material: faeces | place: Austria | collected 2013 | reverse complement strand
CTATGGGCCAGATGGCGTCAGCAACAGGTGGCTATGCCTCCTCTGCGGCGACTACGGCGGGGAATGCTGCCAACCAGGCACAGCTGAACAATCTGTCTAATATACAGTCGCAGCTTTTATCCCTGGCATATCAAAAGTATGACCAACAGCAGCAAGGCAAGCAGAACGCCTATGACCTTCTTGATAGTGTGAATCAGCAGCAGTATGGACGGTATCAGGACGCTGTGGGCAACGCCTATAACAAGATGGATTACAACACGAATCGGTTCAATACTTCCTATTCCAACGGTTACACGAAATGGAACGATGATCGCAGCTTTGCCTCCGGTCAACAGCAGTATTACGGCAACCTGAACGAGAGCCAGCAGGCACGCAAACAGGAAAGGGCTATTGCCGATCGGAATAACAAACTGCAGCGTAAAATTCTTAACAAGAAGTAAGGAGGAATTGGATGAGTTACAGTTCTAAGACCAGAAAAGCGCTTGGCAAGGTGAAACAGTCTGCGGCAACCAAGAATGCACAGAAAAACAGGAACGACTATGACAAAAAACTCAGCGCAATTGGACCTTACCGTAACGGTACATTCGCTAAGATGGTAGAGGGTGCGGTGGATGATATTCTCAATCGCCGTGCCCAGTCTTCCAATTTCGGCAACGCTGATGTGTTCGGCGATTATGCCAGAGACTATGCGGCGCTTTCTAAGCTGGCAGCAGCGGACACGCAGACTAACGCAGAAGAGAATATGGCCGGTGGCTATGACACGGACTACACCGTGCCTGCTGCCCAGCAGAGCTATATGAACGGATTGGCCGGTCAGAATGAGGACTTGCTGTCCAAACTGTCTACGGCAAACCAAATCCACTCCGGGGAAATGGATAATAAAGCCGCCGGTGGGCAGCGAGCCAACGAGGCCGGTGCGTTTGATTACCAAAAGTACCAGGACAAGGTGGAAGCTTTACAGAATGCACGCTCTCTGTGGGACGCAGCGGTGGAAAAGACCGGTGCGGTAGATAGCCAGGCATACAGTGATAACCTGTCCTTCCTTAGCGATATGGCTAAATACGAGGGCAACTTGGGTGAGAGCAAGGCGGACAGAGCGCTCTCCAAGTGGAAGGCTGATCAGGATTACCAGCTGGATGTACTGCAGTGGAAACGGCAGCAGGAGGAAGCTGCCAAGGCTGCAAAAGCTGCCAAGGCCGCAAAGGCTGCACGCTCTTCTCGCTCTTCCAGATCCAGTGGACGCGGTGGATACGGTGCTGGTTTTGACACTGGCGGTAAGAGAAAAAATAAGGTGAAGCCGGAATATCATGGCGTACCAAAAAGTGAGATACTCGCTTTGGGGTATGGCCCAATCAGCGAGGCAAAATTCGACTACCTTATTGATAGCAAGGCGGTTGAGATTAAAGAGGATAAAAACGGTAATCTGCATGTGAAAAAACGCAATGTGAGCATACCGCCCAATCCCGGGAAGCCGAACTTTAGTTTGGGTACAAAACTGTTTTGAATGGCGAGGAAAAACTATGGATATTAGAAAAAGCAAAAATTTTGCCAAAGTGGTACAGCATTCTGGTGCAGCTGAGCGCGTTGCTGAGGACACAAGAAAAAATTCCAGATTTTACGATCCGAAAAAGAAAAGATATGAGTATGACGACCCGGAAGAGGAGATCGCTGATGTATTGGCCCGCAATAGCTATAGGCGCAATGAAGTGCCTGAATATCATCAGCAGACGCCGGAGGAGAGCCTTGCACAGCGGCGCCAAATTATCCGTGCGGCCGATGATCGGAGCGATCTTGAACGCTTGCAGGATGAGCGTAGGTCCTATGCACGGCAGTATGGTGGCCAAACACGCAACACCATAGACAAGCTAATTGGTATCGCATTGGAGCGGACGGATAGCGAGCGCGCCGCAAAAATGCAAGAAGAAGCCGATCGGCACATGGCTGCGCTGGATGAATATGATAAAAAGATCCAAAAGATGGAGGAATACGAGCGGCGACAAAAAATCGTCGACAAATATTCGGATATTCCTAATCAAAAAGATTATGCTGCTAAGTCAAAGCAGATCGACAAGTCCAATCAGGACGATGTATATCGCAAGGTGAACGGATTGTCTGAGTCCATTGCCAGCGTTGCCAGTAATATAGGCACGGACAATGTGGCGATGTGGAATAACCGCATGACCAAAACGATGGACGATGAGAAATATCGCCAAATGACTGATGTGCAGCGGGGCACATACAATTATCTGTATAATACACAGGGCGCAGACGCTGCAAATGAATATATATCAGCAATTAGCAAGGATTTGCAGCAAAGAGCAACCGAAGCTGCTGTGGAGTCGCAAAAGGAAATGGTTAAAGACGGTGCTGTTGGTGCCACCGTGGCAAATATCGCTTCTGTTGGTGAAAATCTAATGAGTGCACCGGGTTTTATCACCAGAGCAGCAGCTAAAGCAACCGGCCATTCCGTAGATGATACATACGATATTTTTAATCTGTCCGGGAAGATGGCTAACGCTACTCGCGAAACGACCGCAGAAGAAATTGCGAATCAGGACTATTGGAAAGATAAAAATACTATTTTTGGAAACACCGGTTCTTGGATCTACAATGCAGGAATGTCTATGGCTGATTCGGTCGCTGCTATGCTGGTCGGCAAGAGTCTCGGCGTGGGCTTAGCAGGGGGTGAAACGAGTGGTGCAACACTTGAAAAGGTAAAGAACATTACTAAAAAAGCCACCTCACTGATCATGTCATCACAAATGGCAACGCAGACGGTTACAGACATGAAAGAAAAGGGCTTTTCTGACGATCGTGCGCTGGGCGTAGGTGCACTGTATGGCGCAGTTGAATATATCGCTGAAAAGCTCGGTTTAGGTGGGATCCTAAGTGCCGGCGGCAATGTGTTTGCACGCCTTGCAAAGAGTTTTGCGGCAGAGGGTTCGGAAGAAGTAGCAAGTAATATCCTTGATCGCATTGTCGATACACTGGCAAACGGCAACCAAAGCGAAATGATGGCTGCTTTTGATGAATGCCGTGCCCAGGGGTTGAACAATTCCCAAGCGCTTGCCAAAGTCGTGTCTATGGCCGGTCAAGAAGATTTATCAGCTTTCTTAGCCGGTGGCCTGTCCGGTATGGCGATGAGCGGCGCAAACGAAGCAATCATGTCTGGAGAACGGCATTTGCAGCAAGATAGCTATGGCAAGAATGTACGCAGTAACGGAAATGCAAAAAAGTTGATTGACGCCGGGTTGACAGCAGATAAGAATTCTAAGCTGTATCGCATTGCCGCCGAGCTGGATGATGCAGAGGATAGCGGCAAAACTATATCCAAGCGGCAGCTGGGAAAGCTGGCTATGGAAATGCAGACCAGCGATGATGCTGCGACTACGCAGGCTCAAAAGACCGTGCTGGAGGACGCTGTGCGCCAACGGCTGCAAGACAGCGGCGTTAAGAACGTGGACAAGGCCGCCAATCGCTTTGTGAGCAGCTATTTTGACGGCGAAGGGAAGATTAAAGGGGACAAGACCACAAAGGCCTTGTACGCCGAGCTGCAGGACAATAGCACTGACTGGGCACAATCCACTACCCGCAGTATGGCCTATGAAATGCTGCGTGGCGGTTCTTCTGCTGCATATATGAATGAACTGCTTGTAAACCCAAAAGCAAAAGGGTATAATGAGTTCAAGGACACCTATGGTGGTATCACTGAGGCTAAAATTGCCCAGTTGGAGCAGGAACGCTTAGAACAAGAACCTGCCGAACAGAGAGAGACTGAGCACGGCTCTGCGGACACGAGTTATAATGCGCTGGTCACTGAAGCTGCCGCGCCGGTGGATTTGCAGCGGGCAGAGCCTGTGCCGGAGAGCCAGGTGAAAGGCGTTCTTAAGGTGCAGGACGGCCATACCGTGGTCGAGCTGCAAGACGGCACGAAGACCACCACGGATTATGTGCAGTTCAACAACCCCAACACCAAGGCGGTTTACAAGAGCGCTGCCAAGTTTGGCTCCCTGGGCGCTTATGCGCTGGTCAATAATTACGACAGCAAGGTCAACCCTTATTCCTATCTGCACGCGGCGGAGAGCTTTTACAACGCCGGTGCGTCAGGCAAGATTACATTTGACCAGGCAGCCAATACACTGTCTGCACCGATTGAAATGGGGATTATGGACCGTGGTGCTGCCAATGAGTTGTTCCTGAGCGGTCAGGAGCAGTCTAAGGAGATCGGCACCACCAAGACCGCTGTTACCAAAGCAAATAAGAACCAGGGCGGCGTTGTAACACTGACCGGAGAAGCTACGGTTACCCCGCAGGAAAAGGAAGTCCTGGATCGTGTGGCGGCCAAGACCAAGCTGGATATTGTGCTGGACGGCAGCCTGGAAAGCAACGATAACGGCTATATTGATCCTGCCAACGGCAAGGTGGTGCTGAACCCGGACAGCGGGCATATCTACGCCACGCTTATGCACGAGCTGGGCGAGTACACTCATGCCTACAACACGGCGGAAATGATGGACGCCTGCCGGCCCATCGTGGAGTATATGCTGGCAACCGGCGATTATGCGCACGATGACAAGATTGACCTGCTGCAGAAGTATGTAGATGGGTACAGCGAGAACGGCAAGCAGTATTCTATTGAAGATGCCGTCAGCGAGATGATCTTTGACTTCATCAGTGGTGAAGCCAGCACGCAGGAGGGCGGCGAGAAGTTCGCCAAGTGGCTGGCGGAAGATACCGATCTGACCCAAAAAGAAAAGAAGTCCGTTGTGGAAAAGATCAAGGACTTCTTTACAAAGCTGCTGGACGCTGTGCGCAGCGTGATTGAGGGACAGGGCACACTGAATACCACTGCGCGAGCCGGTCAAAAGGCGGCGCAGCAGGTGCCGGTGCTGGACGACTTCTTTAACGCACTGGACAATGCTATTGACAACCGCCAAAGAATGTTAGAAGGTAAGCATGGCGGTGAAGCAGAAAATAGTCAGTCCGAAATTCGCCATTCTATTGAAATTACAGAAGACGGCGAACCGTGTGTCGTTATTGATAATGATGTACTGGCTGGCGTGCCCAAGTCGCGGTGGGCGACAAAAATCAAAAATATTTTGTCTGAATATAAATCAGGTGTAGATTTGTGGGGTGGCGTAGTCAAAGTAAATGCCATTAGCAAAAATGAGTTTTTGAATTCAAAATACTCTCAGTACCTTAAAGCAAAGGAAAAGACAGCCTACAAAGATAAACTGCTATCCGCACAGAATTTGGAAGAGATCCTGAAATCCGGCAAAAACAAAAAGATTGAAGACTTGAAGCACAGCCGAAATGATAGCTTCAAGCAGTTTGCACATTCTGATGTGCTCCTTAAGGTTGGTGAAAACGGATATACCGCTGATGTGATTATTGGCATAACCACACAGAACGCGATGGTGTTCTATGATATCGTGGATATGCGGAAGGCAGATGTGAAAATAAAAAACGCAACCCCTCAAGGCTATGCAAATAGCAGGAAGCCTTTTAAGCAAGGGATTGCGTCTGACAACAAGGTAACACAAAATGGACCTGATGTCAATACTCATTCTATGCAGAATGGGCAAAAAAATGCACAGAACGGCAAAAACAACACCAGGCATTCCTTGGAAGTGGACAGTCAAGGCAACGAACTGACGGAGGCGCAGCAGCGGCGGTATAAGCATGTGGCGCCGGAACTGCGGGACGAGGACGGTAAGATCAAACCTTTCTACCACGGTACTGCCAGAGCGGACCGGGTAGGTTATGTGTTTGATCCCAAGCGGGCAACCTCCGGGCCGATGGCGTATTTTACGGACGATCCGGATATTGCTACAAATTACAGCAGGGATAAAGCAGATACTTCTCTTGCCTATGATAGCGATTATGACAGCTACGAGACCCAGTTCCAGGTGAACGGCAAGCCGGTTACAGAATACTGGAACACCTTGACCGCAGCTGAAAAGAAAGCAATGACCGAGAAGATCAAGCAGGTCACATTGGATGACAACGATAACATTGTCTTGAAGCCTGGCAATCAAATAGGCATTGGTAGCTTTAGCGACTACGAACTGCACCGTGCCAAGGGCAATGCGCTGTCCGTACTGGTAGATATGTGGCTTGGTGATGGAAATCTTTGGAATGAAGAAAGCCGTTTCTTGGATGTGCTAAAAGCGGTGGGTATTGATCATGCCCAGTACAACGACCCGGACTACCGGGAAGAAAAGGTGTATCAGGCTTATCTGAATATTACCAATCCGTACAACACCGGCAAGCTGGATCAGTCCTTTATTGATGATTTGCAGTCGTATGTGGACGATGCAGACATGAGCCGGTACGACACAGACAATGCCCAGGCGGATATGTGGGATAAGAACGGCATTCCTATTGAGGATTGGCTGGAGCGGTTGCAGGACGATTTGGACAACGGCACAACCCATGCTTGGACCACGGTCCCGGATGTAGTCACAGACTTCTTGAAGGACAGCGGCTATGACGGCATTGTAGATCAGGGCGGCAAAAACGGCGGCGATCAGCACACCGTTGCGATTCCGTTCTACTCCAATCAGATCAAAGAGGTTACCAATGGCAATCCTACCGACAGTCCGGATATTCGGTACTCAAAGCGGGTTGGGTTTGATAATGCTCTGACCGGTGCTGAAAAGAAAAAGTATAACAGAGCGTTGCAGACAGGTGAAGACGCCGGACTGCGCATTAGTGACAACTCTATACTGGTGGAGTGTGAGAACGACTCCAAGTACCAGTACAAATATGTGGTCTATGATGATATGGAAGATGGGCCTGTTATCCGTGATGTGTACGCCATTGGTAGGATTGACCCAAATGTGGAGGACGATGTTGCTTCACAGTGTCATAACATAGCAAGATATATCAACGATGTAAAGGAGTTACACTATGATAACCAGCAAGTATATGAATCTATACTCAGATCTCGCGTTGAAGGTACTGCATACCTACTCGCCGGGTACAATAATCGAAGCAAACGATTTCATGTCATCGGACGAGGCAGTGTTGAAAATGGAACAAATACTCTCAACAAATCCGTCAGAGAGCGAACTGCTGGACAAGATACACGAGCTGCAGGAGAACTGACGGACAGCCGCAAGTCCAAGAGCATTGACGACACCGGGCGTACCTCTCTGCTGCGGGATGACAAGCGGTTGGACGAGATGAACATTACCCTGCGCCAGGTGTTTGACGGTCAGGAGCTGGAGACCGGGCACCATACTTCCCAAACCCAGGTACAGCGTGTGGCTCGACAGCTGAAGAAGTCTACCGGCAGCAAGATGGACACTCCCCGCTTGATGGTGCAGCTGAAAGGGCTGTTTGACTATATCGGCAACAACGATGATGTGACCTTTTCGTCTGTCATGGACCAGGCGAAAGAAATTGCCCATGAGCTGCTGGACAGCACCCCGGAACACACGGTGCGTGACGAGTACGCTCAGGAGGTTTTGGACACGCTGCGGGGTATGGCGATCACGCTGTCCGATGAGCAAAAGGCGGAGACGGCTTATCACCATGATCGGTACGGCAACTACCGCAAACGACTGTTTGGTGCGGTCAATCTGGCTAAGAATGGACAGTCTTTGGATAGCGCTTGGCAGGAGCTGGCTGAACTGTACCCGGGCACTTTTGATGCTGAGGAGAACAGCCAGAACATGCCGGAGCGACTGCTGGAGATCGTGGAGGAGTTGAAGGATTCTTATTATTCCTATGACGGTATGGACATGGACGATGCTGCCACTACCGTGGCCTATGATATTTTTGATGCGTACATGGACACTCCGGAGTACAAGACCTACGCCCAGCGACAGAACGATCGCTTTACTGCGATGCAGAACAAATACCGCAAGCGGCTCCAGTCCGTTAAGGATGATTACCGCCAGCGGTATGAAGAGAAGTTGAAGGCGGTACAATCCAAGAGTCGGCAGGACAAAGCGGATATGCGCACCCAGTACGCCAATCAGCTGAAAGCCCAGCGGCAGCTATACGCAGAACGGCGGCACCGCGATGTGGAAAAGCGGCGCAAGACGGTGCAGAAAAACAAAATTAAGAAACAGATACTGGACTTGATGAGCCTGGCGGCAAACGGCGGCAAAGAACGCCGGGTGCCCAATGGACTTCTGGACAGCGTGAAAGAACTGGGTCGGGCTGTGGTGCTGGACGGCAAGGCTGGGGAGAGGCTGGACAGCTACCTGAATAAGGTGCGGGACGGCTTTGACAAAATAGAAGGCAATGATAGCCAAAAGACCGAGTATGCCACTCTGGTGGAGGACTACAACAATCTGTTTAAGGGACAAATCCTCCAGTTAAAGGAGAGCATTGGCGACAAGTCCATTAACGACATGACCGCTGATGAGCTGGAACTAACCTATCAGCTGATCCGGTCGGTCAAAAAGGCTGTTACCAACAGCAACCGCCTATTCAAGGCGGAGAAGACCGCTACGGTGGAGAGCCAGGGCCAGCAGATCATTCACGAACTGAAGGGCAGCAAAAAGGATCCCAATGGTAAGAAGACCAACGAGCGTATCGAGTTTATGAAAGGCTTTGGCTACAACGCCTTGAAGCCGGAGTATTTCTTCAGAATGCAGGGCTCGCCTACGCTGGAGAAGCTATACCACAACTTGCGCGGTGGTCAAGACACCTGGGCCCGGGATTGCTACGATGCGCGGCAGTATTCTCAGCGATTGAAAGAGAAGTACCATGCCTACAACTGGAACCAAAAAAGGACCTTTACTTTGGAGACCCAGTACGGCGAAAAGCTGAAATTCAATTTGCAACAGCTGCTCTATCTGTATGCGCTCAGTCGGCGCGAACCGGCAATGCAGCACTTGACCCAGGGCGGTATGGTGTTTGACAAGGTATCTACCCGCTCCAAGCGGGGCAAGCGCATTGTGGAGCTGACGGACAACACGGCACACCCGCTGACCGTAGAAGACATTGCAAAGGCCACGGATATGCTCACCAAGGAGCAGAAAGCCTACGCCCAGGATATGCAGCGCTATTTGGCGGATACAATGGGCGCTAAGGGCAACGAGGTATCTCGGGTGATGTACGATATGGACCTGTTTACGGACAGCGACTATATCCCCATGCGTTCCGCCGGTGATTATGTGCAGTATATTCAGGATAAGGCCAACGGTGACGCCAAGATCAAGAACAGCGGCTTTACCAATCAGCTGAATGTACACGCCAACAATGCCCTGGTCATTTCGTCTTTTGACGATGTGTGGGCCAATCATGTAAATGATATGGCGTTATATCATGCGTTCACGCTGCCGCTGGAGGACTTTCAGCGGGTGTACAACTACCACACCCAGGTGGGCGAAAACGGTACGGTTTCGCAGGCGGTGCGTGGCTATATGGACACGGAGTCCAAACGGTATATTGAGCAATTCATCCGCGACCTGAACGGTGGTGTGCGACCGCACAATGGCTCACGGTATGTGAACAAGGGTATCAGTCTGTTTAAGAAGGGCGCCGTGTTTGCGTCTGCTTCTGTGGCTATCCAGCAGCCATCTGCGATTGCCAGAGCGATGGCGGTTATTCCGGCTAAGCATTTTGTGGCCACGACTGTTAGCAAGCGGGATTATGCGCAACTGAAAAAGTACGCCCCGGTGGCTATTGTCAAGGAGATGGGCTATTTTGATACCGGAATGGGCAAGACGGCCACGGACTGGATCAACGAAGACAAGCCGCGCGGCTTTGGCCAAAAGCTGCGAGCGCTGGTCACGGACAGCGACTACCGGGACAGCGTGCTGTCTGCGCTGCCGGAAAAGGCGGATGAACTGACCTGGGCACATATCTGGAATGCCTGCGTACACGAGGCCAAAACAGATTTTCACCTAACCGGTGAGGCTGCATACCAGAAGGCCGGGGAACGGTTCTCTGAAGTGGTGGACCGCACCCAAGTGTATGACTCTGTATTTTCCCGATCCGGTATGATGCGTTCGTCTGATAACGCTATGAAGATGGCAACGGCCTTCATGGCTGAGCCCACCACTTCTCTGAACATGCTGGTGGACGCTGTGTACCAGGTGAAGAACGGAAATGCCCCCAAGTCCTATGGCACAAGGGTTGTTGGATCGCTTGTGGCAGCTGCGGCGCTCAACGCTATTCTTCAGTCTATCGTTACCGCAGCACGAGACGATGATGACGACAAGACTTACCCGGAAGTGTACCTCGGTCAGCTGCTGCCGAATATGTGGAGCAACTTGAACCCGGCAGGGCAAATTCCGATGCTGAAAGATGTAGTCTCTATTTTTCAGGGCTACGATGTGAGCCGGGCAGATATGAACCTGTTTGCGGATTTGTATGACGCTGTACAGGCTATGGATAGTGATACCATCAGCACTGGCCAAAAGATCAACCGCTTGGCCGGCGCCTTGTCCGCCTTTGTCGGTCTGCCATACAAGAATGTGGCCCGGGATGTGCAATCTGTATTCAATGTGATCCACAAGGCCACCTTGGATATGCACACAGGCGCAACCGGCACCAAGGAAGTGTTTAATGACGAGATGAAGGGTCAGCTGCTCATTGATGATCTGCTGGAGAAGTTCGGCATTGAGATGTTCCCGGATACAGATAAGTCCGCAAAGCTCTATAAGGCTGTTTCTACCGGCGATCAGGAGACCGTTGATCGTATGCAGAGAGAGGCCGGAGACGATGAGACCTTTAACCGTATGCTGGTGGCTGCGGTCAAGGCCAATGATCAGAATGCCGGCAAGGCTGCGCAGGCTCATTTGGAGGGTGACTATGACGGCTTTGATGCTCGGCTGCAAGATATTATCAAGCTGGGCTTTAGTGACGAGATCGCTGTTAAGGCAGTAGATGGTATTGAGTCCGCCGCCAAGGCATTGGTCACGGCCAAGGAGAATGACGACGGCACAGAAGAGTATAAGGCGGAGTACAAGGAAAAGTTCGACCAAGTGGTAGCCACCGGCTTTGATGCCAAGGCGCTGGAGAAGTATGTGAGCGATCATGTAGACACCAGCAATGAGCCTAAGGGCAATATGAAGTCACGCTATGATTACAGCGATGTGGCGCTGGCGATCAGTAAGAATGACAACTCTGGCATCAAGCGTATGCGCCAAGATCTGATAGACACGGCTGTCAAGAACGGCTATACCAAGGACAAGGCTGAGGATATGGTGGACAAGGCCATACGCCGAGAGTTCGCCAAGTCGGATGAACGGCTGCTGCGTGCTGCGGAAGCCTATAAGGTTGGCGCGTTTGATACATACGAGGCGAATGTGCGGGCCATTGCTTCGGATGACTACTTCACGATGGATGAAGTGGCAACGATGGCTAAGGGCCATACCAACAAGACCGGCATACCGTACAGCAGCTCCGATGTGGTCAAGGCTATGGATACCAGTTCCGGCAAAGTAAAAAGCATTATCTCACAGCTTGAGAAAGCCGGAAAAGCGGGCAAAGACGGTGCTTATATCAAGAGCCGCATTACCGCTGCGTACAAGGATAAGTACATTAAGGGTGATGAAACCACCCGCCGAAATATTCGACAGAAGATGTACAATACCGGACTGTACACGGCAGACGAGATCTATAAGCGTACTAACGCCTGGCTGAAGAGCAAATAACCCGCAATCGGGGGGGTGACGAAAGTCACCCCCCTTTTGCTATACTCAATGAGAGGTGAGAACATGAACATGGTACAGATGTATATATCTCTTGATGTGTGCAGACCTGGTTTGCAGGAAACTGTATATGTGACCGGCGGAGATCAGGCGTCAAGAGAGCTGTGCATTTCGCTGAATGTGGGCGGCGTTCCGCTGGATATGCAATCCGGCGAGGTAACAGCTGCTTATTACTCGATGATCAATAATAGTCCAGTGTTAGGTGAGTGTCGGCTGGAAGGCGGGCGTATCATTCACGAACTGACGGCTATTGAGTGTGCCAACACGCATACTGCCAATATCCGTGTACAGGATGCAGATGGTGCGGTACTGTATTCTCCGCAGTTGCAAGTGGTGTCCAGCGCACCTATTTACAGTGATAGAGCCCTATCACGGAGTGATGAACTGTCCGCTCTGACCAAGGCCCTGGCAGATACAATGAAGAGCCAGGTTGCAGGTATCACAGAGAGTGCGGCTAACGGTGTACACACCTATACGGTCACATTCGGTGATAACAGCACGAGGACTTTCACTGTGCAAGATGGAGCAGCCGGGCCGCAGGGCATTCCTGGCACGGACGGCAAAGACGGAGCGCCAGGCGCAGATGGTGCGCCCGGTAAAGATGGTACGGACGGTCGCGGTATCAATACCGCGTGGGTGAATGACAATGGAGAGCTGCAACTGGAGTATTCTGACGGCGAAGAGGATAACTTGGGTAATGTTAAGGGACCGCGTGGTGCAAAGGGCGTAAAGGGCGACACCGGTGCACAAGGACCTGCCGGTGCGGATGGCATTGGTATCACCGATGCACAAATCACAGAAGCCGGAGAGCTACAGATCACTTACACAGACGGTACGACTGTACTTCTGGGTGAGGTCGTAGGCCCCAAGGGCGATACAGGTGCCGCAGGCAAAGACGGCGTGAACGGTAATGATGGTGCCAAAGGCGACAAGGGAGATAAGGGGGATCCCGGTGAACCCGGCGCATCTGGTGTTGAAACCTGGGAGATCGTGTTCACAAAAACATTCGATGAAGACACCACGGCCAACCAGCAGTGGGACCTTGCCAATCCCTGCCGCAAGATCAGACTGCGCATGGCGGTGGCGGGCAGTGCTTCTAATTCAGCGGCCGGTGATACCACTGTGTATCTGAATTCCTACACCTCCAAGTGCTTCCTGCCGAATGTGTTCCGGTATGAGACGGACGCGGCGAAAGGCTCTCTTGCGGTGGCGGAAGTTGATATCACCGGCAACATGGTGCGCGTGCAAACGAATAAGACGAACATATCCAGTAACTTCAACGCGACCAATGTCCTGGCAGGGAACGCAATATGGAACGCAAGCGGGATCACCTTCAACATTATGAGAGATGTGGAAAACCATGGTGCGATCAAAGCCCTGTCGTTTCCAACGAACGGCAAGACGATTGGCAGCGGCACACAAGTTGAAATACTGGGGGTGGCAAAATGAGCATTGAAACAGAAAGCCGCATTGCGTTTTTAAAGTCCGAGTTGGCGGAGACGGATTACCTCTGTCTGAAGTACACGGACGGCGCTTTGTCTGAGGATGAATATGCGCCGATCCGCAAGCAGCGGGCAGCATACCGGGCAGAGATCAACGCCCTGCAAGGGGGTGAGACCGATGTATAGCGCATTCGTCACGGCCGCCCTGACCGCTGCCGTGTCAACGGTGGTGGGCAGCGCCGTGTCCGCTGTGATTGCTTCATTGATTGCAAGAAAAAAGAGCAAAAAAGCAATTGACGAAGTCACCACAGCCCGGTACATAGCCATCGAAAACGGCTTGCAGTCCATTTTGCGCGCCGAGATCATACGGCAGCACGACAAGCACACAGAGCGGGGCTACTGCCCCCTGTACGCCAAGGAAGCCATGGTCAAGGTGTATGACGCATACCACGCCCTGGGCGGCAATGGTATGATGACCAGATTTTATAATGAGATTATTGCGCTCCCGGAGGAGCCACAAAAGGAGGATTAACTATGAAAGTAAACGCAGGAACCATTGCGAGAACCGCTGTGCTGGCGGTATCGCTGCTGAATGTACTCTTGAATGCCTTTGGCAAGAACCCGCTTCCGTTCAGCGATGATGA
>OLOS01002227.1_pt1 | contig 13770 bp, 7 predicted proteins | sample 1672631 | NCBI WGS metagenome assembly OLOS01 (sample SAMEA3136707, study PRJEB25190) | human gut metagenome | biome: human gut; feature: human-associated habitat; material: faeces | place: Austria | collected 2013 | reverse complement strand
ATCGTTGAAAGATTTAGAAGAATTCGGCATTGAAGTAGAAGGTGAGCGCAGCGGGAGAGGATACCGCTATCATGTGATAGGCAGACAATTTGAACTGGCTGAACTGAAACTTCTTGTTGATGCGATACAGTCGTCAAAATTTATTACAGAGAAGATGACGAACCGGTTGATAGGAAAACTGGAAACTCTTGTCAGTCAGCATGATGCGGCGGATCTTCGGCGGCAGGTGTTTGTTTCAGGGCGGATTAAGACGATGAATGAAACTGTTTATTACAGCGTCGATACGATTTATAATGCAATTTCACAAAACAAAAAAATTAAATTTCAATATTATCAGTGGAATGTGAAAAAAGAACCGGAGCTTCGTCACGGAGGAGCGTATTACCATATCAGCCCGTGGGGGCTGCTATGGGATCATGAGAATTATTATCTGATCGGATATGATTCCCGGGCAGAGCAGATCCGGCATTACAGAGTCGATAAAATGCTTCATATTTTGCTGTCGGAAGAGATACGGGAGGGAAAGGAGGAGTTTCAAAAGATCGACATGGCGTCGTATTCAAAAAAGAGTTTTGGCATGTTCGGGGGAAAAGAACAGTCGGTAAAACTTCTTGTTGAAAATTCGCTGGCAGGTGTTATTGTAGATCGTTTCGGGAAAGATGTGATGATGATTCCGGCGGATGCCGATCATTTCACTGTGAGTGTAGACGTTCAGGTAAGCAGTCAGTTCATAAGCTGGGTATTTGCGCTTGGCAGTCAGGCAAAAATTGTCAGCCCGAAGAATGTTGTAAATCAGGTGCGCAAGGAGATTGAGAAACTTGCGGAGCAGTATGCGCTTCCTATAGAAAACAGAAGGGAGAATTGAAACATGGATGAGAAACTAAAACCTTTATTTACTCCGTGGCGTATCGGAAACTGCGAGATAAAAAACCGTATCGTATTGACTTCTATGGGAGGAACCGATCTGTTCGGATGGATGGAGAAAAACCATTTTGACAAAATGGGTGCGCGATTTCTTAGGGAGGCTGCAAAAAACAATGCGGGTCTTGTCCTTCCGGGGTGTCAGCCGGTATATAATCCTATGTTTGGACAATGGCTGTACAAGAATAAAAAGATGTATGAAGATCTGAAAGAGTGGATGCCGGAGTTTCATAAAACAGGAGCCAAACTTTTTGTTCAGTTGACAGCGGGTTTCGGCCGGTCGTTTACGATCAGCGAGATGATGGAAAAATTATATACGAATAAGGCGCTGCGCGTTTTATCAAAGCCGTTTATGGATCTGGATAAGATTACTGCGACGGCAAGCCCGTCTCCGAACCGCTGGTCAGATAAAGTTCCTTCCCGGGAGATGACTGTGGAGGAGATTCAGGAGTTCATCACCGCATTCGGTAAGACTGCAAAATTATTAAAGGATGCCGGGGTGGACGGTGTGGAGATCCATGCGGTCCATGAGGGCTATCTGTTGGATCAGTTCACCATCGCCAACATGAACTACCGTACCGACGAGTACGGCGGCTCCTTCGAGAACCGCTACCGCTTCCCCGTGGAGATCGTGCAGGCGATCAAGGCGGTCTGCGGCAAGGATTTCCCCGTGGCTCTGCGCTACTCCGTGGTGTCCAAGACCAAGGGCTTCGGACAGGGTGCCGTCCCCGGCGAGGAGTTCACCGAGTTCGGGCGGGACATGGCGGAATCCGAGCGTGCCATCAAGTATCTGGAGGACGCGGGCTACGATATGTTCGACTGCGACAACGGCACCTACGATGCGTGGTACTGGGCGCATCCCCCGGTCTATATGCCGGAGAACTGCAATCTCTCGGAGGTGGAGCACATCAAGAGCTTCACCACCAAGCCCGTGGTCTGCGCCGGTAAGATGAACCCGGAGAAGGCGGCGGAGGAGATCGCCGCCGGCCGTCTGGACGCCGTGGGCATCGCCCGCCAGAACCTTGTGGACCCCGAGTGGGTCAACAAGATCATCGAGGATCGGGTGGAGGACATCAAGCCCTGCATCAACTGCCACAACGCCTGCTTCAGCTTCAACAAGTCCAGGAGCACGCCCAATATGCAGCCCATGGACGACTCCCTCCATCTGGCGCGCTGCGCCCTGACTCCCTCCACCATGCAGCACAATAAATATAAGATCGTCCCCACCCGCAAGCCCAAGAGGGTGGCGATCATCGGCGGCGGCATCGGCGGTATGGAGTGCGCGCTGGTGCTGAAAAAGCGTGGTCACACCCCCGTCATCTTCGAAAAGACCGGCGCGCTGGGCGGCCTGTATATCACCGCCTCCGCCATGAGCTTCAAGGAAGCGGACAAGGCACTGCTGCGCTGGTACGAGCGGGAGCTGATGAAGAACGACATCGAGGTGCGCTTCCACATGGAGATCAACGATCCCGCCACCCTCCGCCGGGAGTTTGACGAGATCCTCGTCTGCACCGGCTCCGCCCCCAAGACGCTGCCGGTGAAGGGCTTCAACAAGACCATCAACTTCACCCAGCTCCTTCTCGATCAGGTGGACGCCGGTGACCGCATCGTGTTCTTCGGCGGCGGCCAGTCCTCCTGCGAGGCGGCCTACGAGATGGTGCTCCGGGGCAAGCACCCCATCATCGTGGAGTACGCCGACGACCTCATCGCCACTCCCGGCACCTGCCTTGCCAACGCCTCCTTCCTCCGGGAGATGCTGGCGTTCAAGAAGGTGCCCGTCTATCTGAACGCCACCATCACCGAGATCGGCGACGGCTTTGTGCAGGTCAAGCAGAAGGACGGCACCGAGCTTCGCCTCGAGTGCGACAGCGTGGTCAACGGCATCGGCTTCGTGCCCGCCCCCATCGCGCCGGACGACAAAAAAGTACACCGGGTGGGCACCTGCGAAAAGTGGGGCAACCTGCGGAACGTCATCTGGGGCGCGTGGGATGTCTGTATGCACATCTAAACGAAATATCACGAAAAAACAGAACCGTGCCGGGAGGCACGGTTCTGTCTGCTTGTCGATAAATCCCCCGGTGTGTGCAGTCCTTCTGCATTACAGGGGGAGCTCGAGGGGGCAAAGCCCGCCTCGAATCGGATCAAATGCCGCGCTAAGCCTTGCTATGCAAGGCGTGCGTGGAGCGAAGCGACTATTTTTGTGCCGCTTCGCGGCACGAAAATAACGGCATTATTGTCTCCGCTGCGGGGGAGACGGGAAATGAAGCGAAAAATACCCGTAGTACAACTTGAACATCAACCCCTTGTACAATACAATGTTCTACTGGACACGGCGCAAGGTACATATACAAAATCGCAGTTTTTTCCGTATCCCACTTCCAAAATCCGCCGCGATACGCTATACTGAAGGGTAAGAAAAATTACAGGAGGTGACGCTGTGGAACTGCATATTATCACGGGCCGCGCCGGTGCGGGCAAGAGCCGTAAGGTGCTGGAAACCGTTGCGGCACAACGCTTTCAGCGTCCGCAGGTGCTCCTCGTTCCCGAGCACGCCACCCACGAGGCGGAGCTGGATCTCTGCCGCGCACTGGGGGATACCGCCAGCCGCGACGCGGAGGTGCTCAGCTTCCAGAGCCTTGCCACCCATGTTTTGTCACAAACGGGAGGAATCGCCGATATTACGTTAGATAATGGTGGAAAAGTACTGACAATGCGCCGCGCCTTGCAGGATGTTTCGTCATTTTTGACGGTGTTTGCCCGCCCCTCCCAGCGTCCCGCCTTCCTCCGGGAGCTGGTGGCTCTGGCGGACGAGCTTTACGCCTACCGAATCCCGCCAGCCCTTCTGCTGCAACAGGTTCGGGACATTCCGGGTGCCGCCGGAGACAAGCTGCGCTCCACCGCGCTGCTGTTCTCCGCCTACGATGCGCGCCTGCACAGCGGCGATTTTGACGCCCGCTCAAAAGTACAGAAACTATGCGATTCTCTGCCGGATTCCGGATATTTGGCGGGAAAAGATTTGTATATTGACGGATTCTCCTATTTCAACCGCACGGAGGAGGACATACTCGCCGCCGCCTTGAAGCAGGCGCACAGCGTCACCGTCACCCTCCTGGGCGACGACAGCGATCCCCAGCTGTTCAGCAACGGCGTCCGCCAGTGCCACCGCCTGCGAAAGCTGGCGAAGGAGTGCTGCTGTAAGTGTGAAGTGAATAACCTTGTCAACGATTGCGGCACAGTGTTTTCGCACCTTGAGAAATACTTCCTCGGCGCGGACGAAACGTGGCAGGGGGACGCGCCGCCCATCGCTTTGTACCAAGCGAATACCGCCTATTCCGAGGTGGAATACGTCTCCGCCCAGCTGCGAAAGCTGGCGCAAAACGGCGTTCGCTGGCGTGATATGGCGGTGGTGACCCGCAGCATGGAGGTTTACGGCCCGCTGCTGGAGGCGGTGTTCCGCCGCGACCAGATCCCCGCCTACATCAGCCGCCGCAGCGACATTTTGGAGCAGCCCGTTCTGACGCTTCTTCTCTCCGCTGTGGACGCCGTGACGGGCGGTTTTGAGTATGAGGACGTGTTCCGCTGCCTCAAGACCGGTATGACCCAGCTGACGGCGGATGAGTGCGATTTGTTGGAAAATTACGTGATTCGGTGGGAAATTCGCGGGAATATGTGGCTCCGCGATACCGATTGGACGGCAGACCCCGACGGGTACAGCGGGGAGATGACCGCCTATCGCCGGGAGCAGCTGGCGGAGATCAACCGGCTGCGCCGGAAAGTCCGCTCCCTGTTTTTGCCCCTCAGCGACGGCATGAAAGCGTGCAAAACCGTGCAGGGTAAGGCGGAAGTGCTTTACAGGTTTGCGGAGGACGCCGGCACACCGGAGCTGCTGCGCCAGCGGCAGGACGCCCTGCGAACACACGGACAGATGCAGGCGGCGGAGGAGTACGCCCAGATCTGGCATATTTTCTGCGACGTGCTGGATCAGTTCGTGGAGCTGCTGGGCGACACGGAGGTGGACGGCGAGGAGTTTGCCCGTCTGCTCCGGTTGACCTTGAGCCAGTACGCAGTGGCGACGATCCCTGCTGCGCTGGACGAGGTAAAGGTAAATCCCTTGACACGAAATGACCGTCATACGGTGAAGCATCTCTTCCTGCTGGGTGCCAACGACCACGTGCTGCCCACGGTGGAAAAAAGCAGCGGCATATTGGACGAGCAGGAGCGTGAGCTGCTGCAGCAGCAGGGGATATTGCTCTCGGACGCCACCTTCGACCCGCTGAGCAACGAGCTGCAAAATATCTACGCCGCGCTGGTGCAGGCGACGGAGTCGCTGACCATCTCGTGGTGCGCCGGTGACGAGGCGGGCGCGAAGCTGCTGCCGTCCTTCGTGGTGGAGCGCGTCCGGAAGCTGTTCCCGCAGGCGGCGGTGCAGCGGGAGGACGGCGCGTACCGGCGCGAGCTGCCCGCACCGGCTCTGGCACTGGCGGGGCAGAAGCCCCACGGCGCGCTGTGGCGGTATTTTGAGGCAAACGGTGAAAGCCTTGTGCTGCAACGGATGGCGGCTGCCGCCGCCATGGGGCGCGGGCGGCTGTCGCCCCAGGCGGTACGCAGCCTCTATGGCAGCACCATCGCCATGTCTGCCTCCCGGCTGGACAGGGTGAAAAGCTGCCACTTCGGGTACTTTATGGAGTACGGTCTGCGCGCCAAGGAGCGGACGCGGGCGGATTTTCAGGCTCCGGAGGTGGGCACGTTTATCCACTATCTGCTGGAAAATATCCTCAGAGACGTGGAGCGGCTGGGGCAGCGTCCGCCGCGGCGGGAGCTGTCCGCCATGGTGCGGAGGTACACCGAGGAGTACGCTGCCACGGTCATCGACGGCTATGGTGAGAAGTCGGCGCGGTTCCGCTATCTGTTCTCCCGGCTGCGGGAGACGGCTCTTGCCATCGTGGAAAACGTGCTGGATGAGTTGGACAACTCAGATTTCCGCCCCCTTGCCTTTGAGCTGGGCTTCGGCGGACGGGCGGGCGCGCTGCCCGCCATCACCGTGACGGCGGGGGACACCACGCTGTCCGTCACCGGCAAGGTGGATCGCGTGGACGGCTGGCTGAAGAACGGGAAGCTGTATCTGCGGGTGGTGGACTACAAAACCGGCAAAAAAGCCTTTGATCTGGCGGATGTACGGTACGGTCTGGGGATACAGATGCTGCTGTATTTGTTTGCTTTGCGGCGGTACGGCGGCGCGTATTTCGGCGCGGAGGTGGAGCCGGCGGGCGTGCTGTATCTGCCGGCGCGGGACGTGATAAAGAAAGCGGACAGAGCCATCTCGCCGGAGAAGCTGCACACGCTGCTGCAAAACGAGCTGCGGCGGACGGGCATGGTGCTCTCCGACCCGGAGGTGCTGACCGCCATGGAGCACAGCGCGTTGGAGTCTCCCTGCTATCTGCCGGTAGCGGTGCGGAAGGACGGCACGGTCAGCGGTCTTGCCGCCGGCGTGCTGGCGGACACGGCGCAGATGGGGAAGATGGGGCGGTACGTGGACAGCCTGCTGCGCCGGGTGGCGCAGGAGCTGGGCAGCGGCAACATCGACGCCGATCCCTGCCGCCGGGGACCCCAGGAGAGCGTGTGCGACTGGTGCCCCTTTGCCTCGGCGTGCTGGTTCGACGAGAAGCGGGACAAGCCGAAATATCTGCAAAAGACGACGGCGGAGGAGTTCTGGACTTTGGTGGATAAGGAGGTGGAGGACCGTGGGTGACATTCAGCTGACACCCCAACAGCTGGGCGCGGTGGAGGATCGCGGCGGCAGCCTGCTGGTGTCTGCCGCCGCCGGGTCGGGCAAGACGAAGGTGCTGGTGGAGCGTGTGTTCGCTTATTTGCGGGAGGAGCACTGCCACATTGACGATTTCCTCATTATCACCTTTACCCGCGCAGCTGCCGCGGAGCTGCGGAGCAAGCTGGCGGCGGAGCTGGCGCGGAGAGTGGCGGCAGAGCCGGAAAACGGTCATCTGCGGCAGCAGATGTTCCGGGTGTATCAGGCGGACATCAAGACGGTGGACGGCTTCTGCGCGTCGCTGCTGCGGGAGCACGTGCACCTGTTGGAGCCGGTGGACGGGCGGAGCCTTACGCCGGATTTCCGGATATTGGACGAGTCCGAGTGCACGCTGCTGAAGGAGCGGGCGTTGGAGCAGGCGTTGGAGCACTTCTACCAGCGGATCGAGCAGGGGGACGAGGGATGCAGGCTGCTGGCGGAGACGCTGGGCTTCGGACGGGACGACAGGGGGCTGGCGTTGCTGGTGCCGGAGGTACACGCCAAATTGCAGAGCCATCCGTACCCGGAGAAGTGGCTGGCGCAGGCGGCGGAGGGCTGGCGGGAGCTGCCCCAGCGGCTGGCGGACAGCGTATACGGCAGAACCATCATGGACGACACCGTGCGCCGCGCCCTGTACTGGGCGGGGCGGCTGGAGCGCGCCGCCAGAGATATGGAGGGCTGTCAGCCGGTGTTCGACGCCTACGCGGATCGGTTTTTGGAGGCGGCGGCGCAGCTGCGGGAATACGAAACGGCGGCGCAAAAGGGCTGGGATGAGATCTCCCGCGTGGACGTGACGTTCCGGAAGCTGGGCGCGGTACGCGGCGAGGAGAACGGCGACAGCAAGGCCGCCGCCAAGGCGGTTTGGGACAAGTGCAAGGCGGCGGTGAAGAAGCTGTCCGCGCCCTACCAGACGGCGGAGAGCGAATTGCTGGACGACCTGCGGGCGATCGCCCCGGCTATGGAGGCGTTGCTGGAGCTGACGGCGGACTTTGACCGGCGGTTCCAAGCGGAGAAGGTACGGCGCAACGCCATGGATTTCTCCGACCAGGAGCACTATGCCGTGCGCCTGCTGGCGGGGGAGGACGGAACGCCCACGGAGCTGGGCGAGCAGGTGTCCCACCGCTATCGGGAGATCATGGTGGACGAGTATCAGGACACCAACGAGGTGCAGAACTGCATTTTCCGCGCTGTTTCGCGGCAGGGGGAGAACATCTTCGCCGTGGGCGACGTGAAGCAGAGCATCTACCGGTTCCGGCTGGCGGAGCCGGGGATATTTCTGGAGAAGTACCGTACCTATCTCGACGCGGAGGATGCCGCGCCGGGACAGCCGCGGCGGCGGGTGCTCAGCCGGAATTTCCGCTCACGGCGGGAGATATTGGACGCTGCGAACTTCGTGTTCGCCGCCATTATGTCCCGGGAAATGGGGGAGCTGGACTACACGGAGGAGCAGTATCTCCACTTCGGCGCGGCGTACTATCCCGACGCGCCGGAGCGGGAGACGGAGTTCCACTATCTCAGCGTGGAGGACACGCCGGAGCAGCGGTTTGACAGAGCCGAGGCGGAGGCGCGTTTCACGGCGCGGCGGATCCGGCAGCTGTTGGACGGGGGGTTCCCCGTCCGGGGCGGGGACGGGGGACTGCGTCCTGTGGAGCCGGAGGACATCGTGATCCTTATGCGCTCGCCCAGCGCGCGTCTGGCGGTGTTCACCGCCGCGCTGGAGCGGGAGGGCATCCCCTGCGACGGCGGGGAGAGCGAGGACTTTTTCTCCGCCATGGAGATCGCGGTGGTGCTGTCGCTGCTGGAGATCGTGGACAACCCGCGGCAGGACGTGCCGCTCATCGCGGTGCTGCGCTCGCCGCTGGTGGGCATGAGTGCCGACCGTCTGGCGGAGATACGGGCGTTGCAGCCGGAGGGGGATTACTACGAGGCGTTATGCCGGGACGAAGGCGAGGACGCGCAGGCGTTTCTGTCGCTGCTGCGGGAGCTGCGGCACGCCAGCCGGGAGATGGCGGCGGACAAGCTGCTGTGGTACTGCTATGACCGGTGCCGGGTGGAGGCGATCTTCGGTGCCATGGCGGACGGCGCACAGCGGCAGGCGCGGCTGACGGCGTTATACGACTATGTGCGGCGGCTGGTGCAGAGCGGCAGGACGGGGCTTTTCGACTGCGTGAGCCATCTGCGGCGGCTGCTGGAAAACGGCGACGCACCCGCCATCACCGCCGCCAGAGCGTCGGGCGGCGTGCGGATTATGAGCGTGCATAAATCCAAGGGATTGGAGTTCCCCGTGGTGGTGCTGGCGGATCTGAACCGCAGCTTCAACCGGCAGGATCTGGATCGCCCGGTGCTGGTGCACCCGCAGCTGGGCGTAGGCGCGGAGCGGGTGGAGACAGAGCGGCGGATTCGGTACGACACCGTGTCCAAGTCTGCCCTGGCACTGACGCTGGAGCGGGAGGCGAAGGCGGAGGAGCTGCGGATCCTGTACGTCGCCATGACCCGCGCACAGGAGAAGCTGATCATGGTGTGCTCCCGGAAGAATCCGGAGAAACACCTGCGGGAGCTGGCGGCGTTGACGGAGCTGCCGGTGCCGCCGGAGGCGGTGTCCGGTGCCAACTGCCCCGGCGACTGGCTGCTGCTGACGCTGCTGAATACGTTTCAGGCGTCGGAGCTGCACGGCTTCGCCGGTGTGCGCCCCTCGGAGCTGACGGAAGCCCCCGCCGGGGTGACGGTGCACCTGCACCGCATCGGCGGGGAGGAGACGGAGGGGGCGGCGTCCCCGGCGGAGGAGGACACAGGGGGATCTCCCGACACGACGCCGGACACGGCGTCGCTGGGGTTCGTGTACGGGCACAGAGCCGCCACGGTGACGCCCTCCAAGGTGACTGCCACCCAACTGAAGGGACGCGCCATCGACGAGGAGATTGCCGAGGGGACGCTGCCACGCCGGAGGGAGAGTACGCCGGAACGTCCGCGGTTCTTGCAGGAAAAGCGAGGGCTGACAGGCGCGGAGCGGGGCACCGCCATGCACCTTGTAATGCAGTTCCTGCCGCTGGACACGGCGGCGGAGCCGTGGGCGGTGGCGGAGGTCATCGACGGTCTGCGGCGGCGGAGGCTGTTGACGCCGGAGCAGGCGGCGGCACTGGATGTGCCGGCACTGGTGCGGTTTTTGGCGTCGCCGCTGGCGGAGAGGATACGAAATGCGCCGCGGCTATGGCGGGAGTATCGCTTCGCGCTGCTGACGGACGCGGGGATCTACGACGGCGACGCGGCGGGAGAGGAGATGCTCCTGCAGGGCGTGGCGGACTGCGTATTCGAGACGGAGAGCGGTCTGGCGGTGGTGGATTTCAAGACCGACCGGGTGCAGACGGCGGAGGTGCAGCGGCGGGCGGAGGTCTATCGGGCACAGCTGGATGCCTACGCCGGGGCGTTGTCCCGCATACTGGAAAGACCGGTGACGGAGAGTATACTGTACTTCTTTGCCTGCGGTGAGGAAATTTCTTTGTAAAAATAGCGAAAAATGCTTGCAATCGCGGGAAGAGTGTGCTATTATCACAGTTGCGTTTGCGGCGACGCCGCGGCGACGAGTGAACCAGAAAGGGGTGAACAAGAGCAATGAAGGAAGGAATCCATCCCAATTATCAGCAGACTACTATTAAATGCGCCTGCGGTAATGTGATTGAGACAGGTTCTACGAAGAAGGATATTCGCGTGGAAGTCTGCTCTAAGTGTCACCCCTTCTTCACCGGCAAGCAGAAGCTGGTGGATACCGGCGGACGCGTTGCCAAGTTCAACAAGCGTTTCGGTCTGGACAAGTAAGGACACATCACGTGCGAAGCCTGCACCGTTGGGTGCGGGCTTCGTTTTTTTGTTTTACTTTTGGGGCGGAAGCGTTTATAATGGGGAAAAACATGACCGAGAGGGCTGTCTATGGAACGAAAAACCATTGAAGAAAATAAGAACGGCGTGCGGGACTACGCGGTGCTGGTGGGGCTGCGCTCCCCGGTGCTGGGCGCGGACAGCGCGGACGAGGAGAGCCTTGCGGAGCTGAGCGCGCTGGTGGAGACGGCGGGCGCGGAGTCCGTGGGGACGATATTGCAGAACCGGGAGAAGCCCGACCCCCACAGCTTCATCGGCGAGGGCAAGGTGGAGGAGGTCAAGCGCATGGTGGAGAACAGCGACGCCACCATGGTGATCTTCGACAACGACCTGTCGCCCTCCCAGATACGGGTACTGACGGAGCTGTGCGGCGTGCAGGTACTGGATCGCAGCGGACTGATCCTGGACATCTTCGCCCAGCGGGCGAGGACGAAGGAGGGCTGCTTGCAGGTGGAGCTGGCGCAGTACCAGTATCTGCTGCCGCGGCTGATCGGTATGTGGTCGCACTTGGAGCGGCAGGGCGGCACCGGCGGCTCGCCCATCGGCACGAAGGGCCCCGGCGAGACGCAGCTGGAGACGGACCGGCGGCACATCCGGCGGAAGATCGACAAGCTGAAGGAGGAACTGGAGGAGGTGCGGCGCGTCCGCGCCACCCAGCGGCAGCGGCGGCAGAAGAACGAGATACCGGTGGTGGCGATCGTGGGCTATACCAACGCGGGAAAATCCACGCTGCTCAACGCCATTACCGGCGCGGGGATCCCCGCCAACAACCGGCTTTTTGACACGCTGGACACCACCACGCGGCTGCTGACCGTCAGTGACACGCTGGACGTGGTCATCTCCGACACGGTGGGCTTTATCCGCAAGCTGCCCCATCAGCTGGTGGAGGCGTTCAAGGCGACGCTGGAGGAGCTGGAATACGCCGACCTGCTGCTGCATGTTATCGACCTGAGCAACCCTGAGTGGCAGGAGCAGGCACGGATCGTGGACGCGCTGATCAAGGAATTGGGCGCGGACGCCATACCCTGCATCCGGGTATACAACAAGTGCGACTTGGCGTTTGCCTCCGGACGGGAGAAGGAGGACGACGCGGTGTATGTGTCCGCCAAGACCGGCGAGGGGCTGGATGCGCTGCTGTCCGCCATCGACGGAAAGCTGGACAAGGGCACAAAGCGCGTGACGCTGCACCTGCCCTATGACAAGGCGGGGGCGTTGGACAGCCTGTACCGGGAGGCGAAGGTGGAGTCCGTGGAGTACGGCGAGACGGTGGACGTGGTGGCGGTGTGTACGCCCCGCGTGATCGGACAGCTGAAGGACTACATCGAGGGCTGGACGGAGCCGAAGGAGGAGTGGGAATGAGCGATTTCCGCGTACCCTTCGGCGCGGCAGAGACGGAGTTCACCGAGAAGCGGTCCCGGTTCATCGGGCACCTGCTGCCGGTGGACAGCGAGGAGCAGGCGCGGGAGTTCATCGCCCAGATAAAGAAGAAATACTACGATGCGCGGCACAACTGCTGGTGCTATCTCATCGGCAGCGATACGCTGCGCTACGGTGACGACGGCGAGCCGCAGGGCACGGCGGGGCAGCCCATGCTCAACGTGTTCCGGCGGGAGAACGTGACCAACGTGGTATGCGTGGTGACGCGGTATTTCGGCGGCATCCTGCTGGGTGCGGGAGGGCTGACGAGGGCGTACTCCAAAAGTGCCCGCGATGCGCTGGCGGCGGCCGGCGTGGCGGAGATGGGGCGGTGGGCGACGGTGGACATTCCGTGCCCCTATGCGCTGCTTGAGCGGGTGAAGGGGCAGGTGACGTCCCTGTGCGGCACAGTGGACAACGCCGATTACGGCGCGGACATACGGCTGGGCGTCTCCCTGCCGGCAGAGCAGGTGGACACCATGCAGGCGTGGCTGACGGAGGCAACGGCGGGGAGCGTTTCCCTGACGGTGACGGCGGAGGAATACCGCCCCGGCCCAAGGATAGAGATATAGCGAGGGACACCCCGGAGGATCTGGCTCCGGGGTGTTTTCACGTCCGGGGCACCGGGGGCATACCATGGGGTGAGTACAAAGGAGGTGCCACAATGGAGGAATATCTCATCACCGCACGTTCCGTCACCCATGCACAGCGCATGGCGCAGGTGCTGGAGCGGCGGGGGCTGCGGGTGGCGGTAGCCCGCGCGCCCATGGGGCTGACGGGGAAGGGCTGCGGCTATGTGCTGCGGCTGCGGGGAAGGCCGCGTATGGAAGCGGCACTGCGGCTGCTGCGGGAGGCGGGCTTCGTGCCCACACAGGTTTTTCGCCGTCGTGACGACGGCTATGAAGAGGTGGAAGTATGATCTATTTTGACGCGGGAGCGACCACGCTGCAAAAGCCGGAGGCGGTGGCGCGCGCCATGTACCGGGCGGTGGGGTCGCTGTCCTCGCCGGGGCGGGGCAGCTATCCCGCCACACGGGCGGCGGAGGAGACGGATCTCGCCTGCCGCAGTCTGGCGGCGGAGCTGTTCGGCGTGGACGACCCGGAGCGGGTGGTGTTCACGTCCTGCGCCACCCACGGGCTGAATATCGCCATCGGGACGCTGGTGAAGCCGGGGAGCCGCGTGGTGATCTCCGGGTATGAGCACAACGCCGTCACTCGACCGCTCCACGCCATCGAGGACGTGGAGATCGTCGTGGCGGACGCGCCGCTGTTCGCTCCGGAGGAGATGGTGAGGCAGTTCGCCGCCGCGCTGGAAACGCCCGCCGACGCGGTGATATGCACCCATGTGTCCAACGTGTTCGGCTACCGCCTGCCGGTGGAGCGCATCGCGGAGCTGTGCCGGGAGCGGGGCGTGCCCTTTGTGCTGGACGCCTCACAGTCCGCCGGGATGGTGCCGGTGGATATGACCGCGCTGGGCGCGGCGTTTGCTGCCATGCCGGGGCACAAGGGGCTGTACGGCCCCCAGGGCACGGGCTTGCTCCTGTGCCGGGAGAGCGGGACGCCTCTGCTGGCCGGGGGCACGGGCAGTCTCTCCCGCCAGGCGGAGATGCCGCCCTTTCTGCCCGACCGGTTGGAAGCCGGGACCCACAACGTCCCCGGCGCAGCGGGTCTGCTGGCGGGTCTGCGGTTTCTGCGCAAGCGGGGGCTGGAGTCCATTCGCCGCCAGGAGGCGGCCCTCATCCGCCAGGCGGCGGAGGG
>OLOS01002224.1_pt1 | contig 13793 bp, 10 predicted proteins | sample 1672631 | NCBI WGS metagenome assembly OLOS01 (sample SAMEA3136707, study PRJEB25190) | human gut metagenome | biome: human gut; feature: human-associated habitat; material: faeces | place: Austria | collected 2013 | reverse complement strand
GCGACAGCTATGAGCTTGTTGAACAATAACTGAGTTTTGGTCGCCTTTTGAAAAGGCGTGGATAGAAATGGCATATCTTGGTATAAAAAAGCCATGAACACGCCGTCGCCCTCCCCACGGAGGGCGTGGATAGAAATCTACTTTTGCGCCCTTCTGCTGATTGCAAAAATAAGTCGCCCTCCACCCGGAGGGCGTGGATAAAAAAGAAAAAGCCCCGCCGGTGCTACCAACACCGACGAGGCTGCCCGGCGAACCGGGTGGACAATATAGTTCTCGACAAGCTATATTGTACCACCTGACCCGGGCAAAAGCAATAGCCCGGGCATTTTTATGCCCAATTTTAAACGCATATAATTGAGAACGGATAAAAATAGGAGGTACATAAACAATGAGATACGCGATATATCTGCGCAAAAGCCGTGCGGATGATACGTCCGAGCCGCTGGAGGTGACCTTGCAGCGCCACCGCCAGATGCTTGAAAAATATATGCAGCAGCACGACATCGCCGTGCAGGACGAAGACGTTTTTGAAGAAGTCGTCTCCGGCGACAGCCTTTACGCGCGTCCGCAAATGCTGCGTCTGCTCGAGGCCGTCGAAGCGGGCACATACACCGGCGTTCTGTGCGTGGATATACAGCGCCTCGGGCGCGGCTCCATGCAGGACCAGGGCATGATCTTAGACGCATTCAAGTGGTCTGACACGAAGATTATCACCCCCACGCGCACCTACGACCTCTCGAACGATATGGACGAGACCTACACCGAATTCGAGAGCTTTATGGGGCGGCAGGAGTACAAGATGATCAAAAAGCGCCTGCGCCGCGGATTGAACGCGACGATCGAAAACGGCGGCTATATCGCGAACGCACCGTATGGCTACGATAAAACCAAAATCGGCAAAACGCCCTCACTGAAGATCAATGAAGCCGAAGCAAAGTTTATCCACATGATCTTCGACCTCTACCAGGGCGGCATGGGAGCATTGACGATCGCGACGACGATCGATCGGCTCGGTGCAAGGCCGCGCCGCGGCGAGCATTTTGCGCGCTCCACAATACTCAAGATACTCAAAAACGACGTATACCGCGGTAAGATCGTCTGGAACCGAAAGACGTGCGTGCGCCCCGGACAGCGCGGAAACGAGCATCACCTCACGATCTACAACGCTCCCGAAAAGTGGACTGTTGTTGACGGGCTGCACCCGGCGATTATCGATAACGAGCAGTTTGAAGCCGTGCAGCGGATTCTTGCAGGGCACTATCACCCACCTTCAAACACCGGCAAGCGCATAAACCCCTTAGCCGGTCTCGTACTTTGTGGAAACTGCGGGCGGCCTTTGCAGCGCATTGCAATCCAGTCTGCCGGAGGGCCCTTGCTTGGCTGTCAAGTGCCCGGGTGCATCGTGTCCAGCAAGCTCGAATACGTCGAGCAAGTCGTTCTGCTGGAAATCCAAAAGGAGTTTGATAAGCTCTGCGCCAACGCGGAGCAGAAGCAGCAGGAAAGCCAAATTGACTACGCAGCCATGGCAAAGTCCATAGATGCCGAAATCAGTACGGCACATCAGCAGCTCGGTCGCCTGTACGATCTGGTGGAACAGGGCGTGTACACCATCGAGGTGTTCAACGAGCGACGCGGCGCCTTGCTCGGCCGCATATCGGCGTTGGAAGATGAACGTAAGAACCTTGTCCCGCCCCAACAGCTCGACCTCGAAAAAATGCGTGCCAACATTGAAGCCGTGTTCGACGCCTACCCCACCGCCGACTTCAACACAAAGAACCAACTACTGAAATCCATCATCGATAAGATCGTATATAACAAGCAAAAAGGCGTTCAACCAAAAGGGTTTACCCTCGAGGTTTTTTTACATTGCCTGTACTTATAGCTTGCTCAATGTTATGATAAAGACTGCTTAGAGGATTTACGTGTGCTGTTTCCCGCCTCGGTGCAGCCCGTTGTGGACGCTTCCGCTAATGTGCGGGTGCGGGACGTTGATGTAATCTCTGTGTACATTGATATGCAGCCGATCCCCTTTAACCGCGGGTATTATTCCATTGATCTCACGTTTTTCTTTGACGTATCTTTGGAGTTGTACGGCGGCGCGACAGTGGGCTGCGAACGCGTGAGCGGTATTTCAATTTTCAATAAGAAGGTCATTCTCTACGGCAGTGAGGGCAACGTGAAGATGTTTACAAGCGAGAGCTGCCGCGACGAAGCCGATTTACAGGGCAATAAGGTCTTACCCAAGGCGACTGTGCAGGTCGCGCAGCCGGTGGCGCTTTCCGCGAAGCTTTGCGAGCACTGCCGCTGCGGCTGCGAGCCCTGCTGCGTGATCCCGGACTGCATTGCAAGCCGTTACGGCGGCGCGTTTGAAACGGTAGAGCAGAAAAACACCGTATACGTGACGATCGGCCTGTTTACCATCGTGCAGATTGTGCGGAATGTGCAGATGCTCATTCCCGCGTTTGATTTCTGCATTCCGGATAAGGAATGCGTCACCTCCGGCGACAACCCCTGCGAGCTGTTCCGCAAGATTGATTTCCCGACCGATGAATTTTTCCCGCCGAAAGCGAGCGACTGCGGCTGTGGCTGCGGCAGACAAAATTAGAACCGCATTTGAATAATATAAGCCGTGCACTTTGAAAACAGGTGCACGGCTTACTCTTTTTATACTTTTGTCAGTCTTGCGAAGTTTGCAAACAGCTTTTTAGTGCCGACTTTATCAAACGCGACTTCGAGCAGCGTATCGTTCGCCATCGGCGTGGCGGAAACGATGAGACCTGTGCCGAACGCCTTGTGTAGGACAGTATCGCCTACGCGGTATGTACCGGCAGGCGCGGGCTTTACGCGCGGCTTCGGCGTGAATCCGCCGGTTTCCGCAACGGATTTTGTTTTCGGTGCTTCCCCGAACGGCTTCGCGCCGCCGAAGCTCGGCATAGAGACCGGGCGCGCGCTGTAATCGCGGGAGCGGGTGTGCTCGATGAGCATCGCTGGGATTTCTTCCACAAAGCGTGAAACGCGGTTGCGGTTCGTCATGCCGAAGATCATGCGGGATTCCGCGTGGAAAATGTACAGCTCCTCTTTTGCACGCGTGATGGCAACATACGCTAAACGGCGTTCCTCCTCCACTTCGGACGGTACATATACGCTCGCCATGCCCGGGAAAATGTTTTCCTCCATGCCCGGCAGGAACACCACCGGGAATTCGAGACCTTTTGCGGAGTGCACCGTCATGAGCACGACAGAATCGGCGTTATTATCGTAATTATCGATGTCCGTAATGAGCGAAACTTCTTCGAGAAAATCCGAAAGCGTGCCTTCTGGGTTTTCCTCCTCAAAACGGCGCAGGTTGGAAGCAAGCTCCTGCACGTTCGCGGCGCGGTCTTCTGCGGATTCCGGGTCATCGGTCTTAAGAAAATTCAGGTAATCGATGCGCTCCACAAGCTCGTCATAAAGCTCGCCGAGCGTGACTTCTTCGTCGTTGTTGAGCTCGATGAGTCCCTGCATCTGTGCGGCGAAAAGCGTCATTTTGTTTGCGGCACGGGACAGTGCGGGATAGTCTTTCGCGTGCGAGACGACCTCAAACAGTGTCTCACCCGTCTGCTGACCGATCTGCGCCGCGACTTCGACCGAGCGGTCGCCAATGCTGCGCTTCGGCGTGTTGATAATGCGGCGCAGGCGCATTTCATCGCTCGGATTGTTGATAACGCTCAAATATGCGATCATCTCGCGGATCTCACGGCGCTCGTAGAAGCGCGTGCCGCCTATAATTCTATGCGGTACGCCGGATTTTGCAAAATTGCGTTCAAATGTCAGCGACTGTGAGTTCATGCGGTACAAAACAGCGTAATCAGAGAATTTTCGCCCCGCAGCAACGCCGTCTAAGATGATCTTCGTGATGCGCTCGGCTTCGTCCGTTTCATTTTCCGCCGTGTGCAGGTGGATCATGGCGCCGGTGCCGTTCTGCGTCCACAGCGTTTTGCCTTTTCGCTCGGTGTTATGCTCAATGACGGCGTTTGCGGCGTCCAGAATATTCTGTGTCGAGCGATAATTCTGCTCCAAACGAATGACCGTCGCATTCTGAAACGTATTTTCAAAGCTCAGAATGTTTTCGATCGTCGCACCGCGGAATTTGTAGATGCTCTGGTCGTCGTCGCCGACCACGCAGAGGTTACCGCTTTTTTCGGCCAGCATGCGCACAAATGTGTACTGCGCATGGTTTGTGTCCTGATACTCATCAACCATTAGGTAGCGGAAACGGTTCTGGTAGTATTCCAAAACGTCCGGGCACTTTTTGAAGAGCTCCACTACTTTGTTGATGAGGTCGTCAAAGTCCATAGCATCGGCGTCTTCCAAACGCTTTTGGTACGTTGTATACGCGCGGGAGATAATCTTTAATCTAAAATCGTCGCCGACCGTGAGGGCGTACTCAGCAGGCGAGATTAAAGAATCCTTTGCCCGGGAAATCTCGTTCAAAATCGATTTTGGCGTGATGTTTTTTTCCGAAATATCGAGCTCTTTTAAGATGCTTTTCATCAAGCGGCGCTGGTCGTCGGTATCGTACACCGTAAAGTGTAAGGAATACCCGATGCGCTCGCCGTCACGGCGCAAAATACGCGCGCAGGTGGAGTGGAACGTCGATGCCCAAATGTCGTTGGCGGTCTCGCCCAGCATGGCACACAGGCGGTCTTTCAGCTCGCCTGCAGCCTTATTTGTAAAGGTAATAGCCATGATGCGCCACGGCGCGCAGGCAGAAACACTCAAATGCTCCTGCGATTCCGTTGTGAGCGGCGTGTCGTTTTCAATATAAGCTTTGCACGCGGCAATATCATTTTCATCGAGATCGTCACGCAGATAGGTGCTGTTGTACGCGTCGCCGTAGCGCAAGATATTCGCGATGCGGTTGATGAGCACCGTTGTTTTTCCGCTGCCTGCGCCTGCCAAAATGAGCAGCGGGCCGTTTACGGTGAACACGGCTTGCTTTTGGCGGTCATTCATGCGTGCAAAGTCTTTTTCCAGCACTGCGCGGCGCAGTGCAAGGATTTCCGATTTATCCATAGGTTCAAATGATCTCCGTTCTGTTGGTTCTGTGTTTTCTCATTTTTCGGTTTCTATTTTACTATATCTTGCGAAAAAGTTCAATCGAACATAGAAAATTCCCGGGACGAGATTTAAACCGACCCCGGGAATTTTATGCGTAAGTTAATATGACTTTACAAAGCAACTCAACTTTGCAAAGTTGATGCGCTTTACACTACGCAAGCATCTTACGCACCATGTCATAAAGCACGGGTTTCATATTGTCTATTGTATCCGGCTTATTTTCAATCATCGTGGCAAAGCAAGTGGAACCGATGAGCTCAACCACCAAAAACACGCGCTTATATAAGACATCTTCTGTGCAGCCCACGGCGAGCGAGCTGCTCTCAATGGCAGTGACAAGCTTGTCCCACAACGGGTCTTCTCTTAGATCAAGCTGCTTTTCAATCATCGGCCAAGAGAAATTGCGCTCCAAAAGCCGCAGTGTCAGACGGCTCCTTTTAAAGTATTCCACGATGTAATCGACCACGAGGATGATGTCTTCTACAAAAACACCGGTCTTATGCTCTTCCGCATATTCATAGGCCTCACTCAAAACACGCGCGGAAATGCGGTATGTGAGCTGCTGCAGAAGCTGGGTTTTATCGTGAAAATACAGATAAAACGTACCCTTTGCGACGTTCGCTTTCTTTACGATCTCATCGACCGAGGTCTTGTTAACGCCCTTTTCAAGGAAAAGCTGATAGGCCGCCTCGAGCAGCCCCTCCTTTTTCTGTTCTTTTTTCTGTTCAACACCGCCGCGCATGGCTGTGGCCTCCCAACATTCAAATCTACCTGTGTAATCACTTCATTTATCTTATAGTATAAGGCGGATACACCGTAAAAAGCAAGCCAAAAACAACATTTTGTACAGATTTGAATAAAATGACTAATAGTCAATTTATTTTGCCTGCGCAGTTCGTCGTTTTTAATATTGACTATTGGTCATTTTTGGACTAAACTACATAACGAAATAAACGGGATGGTTCCCGAAGGAAAGGAGCGGTGCTAAATGGAGCACTTTGCACGATGGATCGTGAAGCGCAGAAAGCTGATTCTTGTTTTAGCGGTTCTGCTTTTGATCCCCTCGGTGTTCGGTGCGCTCGGCACCTACATTAACTACGATATTTTGACCTACCTGCCGAAAGATCTGGATTCCATGATCGGCGAGACGTATTTGGAGGATGACTTCAATATGGCATCGGTTTCCATGATTACGGTTGAAAACATGTCTACGCCTGATACCTTAAAACTGAAAAGCGATCTTGAAGGGGTCGAAGGCGTACAGAAGGTCATGTGGACGAGCGATTTTATCGATGTGACGACGCCGAAGGAAATGCTTCCGAGCGATATTCAGAAGTTCTTCTATAACGATTCCGGCGCAACGATGCTCATCGTTCAGTTCGATGCCCCGAGCGCAGATGCCAGAACGATGAACGCGCAGAAGCAAATCAAGAACATCTTGAATAAAGATTGCTTCATCGGTGGTATGTCGGCTATTTTGGAAGATACCAAGAGCCTCATCAATAAAGAAATGCCCTTGTATATCCTTTGCGCTGTGGGCGCTTCGTTGCTGATTCTGTTCCTCAGCCTGAAAGAAACGATTGTGCCGCTTATCTTCATGCTCGGCATGCTGTTCCCAATCGTCTATAACTTCGGCACGAACATTTTCCTCGGCCAAATCAGCTACATTACGGAAGCATTGGCAACGGTTCTGCAGCTCGGTGTTACGATGGACTTCTCCATCTTCCTGCTGCACCGTTACGAAGAAGAAAAGCTGACGGCGGCATCCGATGAGGACGCCATGGTGGCGGCTATTAAAAAGACGTTTTCCTCCATTACCGGCAGCTCCCTTACAACGATTGCGGGCTTCCTTGCCATGTGCACCATGCAGCTTACGCTCGGCGAAGACATCGGCGTCGTCATGGCAAAGGGTGTTCTGCTCGGCGTTATCTGCACCATCACGGTTTTACCGTCCCTTATCATGACGTTCCGTCGTGCCATTGAAAAGCATACGCACCGCACGTTCATCCCGAAGCTCAAGCGTACCTCGAACTTCGTTGTGAAGCACCGTGTGCCGATTTTGATTGCGTTTATCATAATCTTTATTCCGTTCTTCATTGCACAGTCAAAGACTTCCGTTTACTACACGATCTTTGATGCGCTTCCGCAGGACCTTCCCGGCATTGCGGGTACGAACCGCTTGAAGGAAGACTTCGATATGACAACGTCCCACTTCATCATTGTGGACGATACCCTTTCCGAAAAAAATCTCTCCGATCTTTCCGATGAGTTGAGCGACGTGGACGGCATTCACCAGGTTTTGAGCTATGAAAAGTTCGTCGGCGGCGCGATCCCGGAAATGTTTATTCCTGACGACGTGCGCGACATCTTCGAGGCCGGCGGCCACAAGATGATCCTTGCAAACTCCTCTTATAAGAGCGGCAGTGACGAGCAAAATAACCAGCTCTCCGAAATGATCGATATTGTGAAAAAGTACGACCCGAACGGCGTCATCACCGGCGAAGGCGCGATGACGAAAGATTTGATCGAGGTTGCGGATGTCGACTTCAATAACGTCAACATCACAAGTATCATCGTCGTGTTCGTCATTATCGCCATCGTGTTCCGCTCCGCTTCTGTTCCGGTGCTGCTCGTTGCGGCGATTGAAAGCGCCATCATGATCAACCTCGGCATTCCGTATTTCACCGGCACGACGCTGCCGTTTATCGCAAGCATCGTTATCGGCACCATTCAGCTCGGTGCAACGGTCGACTATGCGATCCTCATGACTACGCGTTTCCGTGAAGAACGTAACGCGGGTCACACTGTAAAGGAAGCGGCTCAAATTGCCGTTGAACAGTGCAGTCAGAGTATTTTAACAAGCGGTCTCACCTTCTTCGCGGCAACGTTCAGCGTGTCCCTCGTCTCCCGTATGGAACTCATCGGCGTGCTGTGCAAGCTCATCAGCCGCGGCGCACTCATCAGTATGGCAGTTATCCTGCTTGTGTTGCCGGCACTGCTCGTCATTACGGAGCCAATTCTCAGAAAGACCACGTTCCATTGGCTGAAAAAGCCCGAAATCACCGAGAAAAAGGCATAATCGATTCAGAGAAAGGATCTCGATCAATATGAGTAAGTATCTTACAAAATCCGTTGCGGCTACGATTTCCGCGCTTCTCCTCCTCGGCTGCGCTGCCCCGGCCTTCGCGGCGGATGCTACCGTTGAGAAAAAAGAAACCTCTTATCTCATCCTGAACGCAGACGGTTCCGTGCAGGAGCAGATCACCAGCGATTGGCTGCACAGCGATGACGGCTTTGATGCCGTTACCGACGAAAGCGACCTTTCCGATATCCAGAACCTCAAGAGCGATGTGATGCCGGAACAGTCCGGCAATACGCTCAAGTGGACGACGGACGAAACCGATATTTATTATCAGGGCAAGAACAGCGCACAGGCGCCGGTCGGCGTTTCCATCGAGTATGCGCTGGACGGCAAGGCGGTTACGGCCGATGAACTCAAGGGTCAGAGCGGCCACCTTGTCGCAACCGTTAAGCTGACGAACAACACCGGCGAAGAAGTGACCGTAAACGGTAAAAAGCGCACCGTCTATACCCCGTTCTTTACCGTTGCGGCGGCTGTGCTGCCGAGCGAAAACTTCAAGAACATCACGACAGAGCACGGTCTTGTGGAGTCTGATTCCAAAACGCAGGTTGCCTGCTACCTTGCGATGCCGGGCATGAAGGAAGCCGTCAGCGACCTGCTCCCCGACAGCTTTGATAAGCTCGACGACCTGATGCTCGATACCCTTACCCTCGAAGCAGATGTTACGGACTGCACCGTCCCGACGTTTCTCTTCGCCGCGGCTCCGAACCTTTCCGACCTCGACCTCGATGAGGCTTCCGACGAGCTTGGCGACACGATGAATGAGTTGACCGATGCAATCGATCAGCTGAAGGATGGTTCCGGCGCACTGGATGACGCTGTGGGCACACTTGTCGAAAGCCTTGACACGTTTGCTTCGAGTTACGGCCAATTCGATGCCGGCGTGGACAGCGCTTTGAACGGCACACAGACCCTTGCAAACGGCACGGAAAACCTGCTTGAAAACGCACAGCTCTTGGCAACGAAGACCGGCGAGCTTTCCCTCGGCGCTATTCAGCTGCAGAACAGTACCGCACAGCTTGCGGGCGTCATGAATCAGCAGCTTGTCCCGGGCCTTGTAGAGGCTTCCGAAAAGAAGACCGCGCTTGAAGACAAAATGACCGAGCTTTCCGGCAAGCTGGAGACCGTTGAAATCCCGGATATGACAGCACTCAAAGCACAGCTCGGCGCAGGCGTTGAACAGGTTTTCGATGGCGCGGCGAGCGGCGCAGCGAAAGCGGCTTCCGAAGCCGCTGCAAGCAATGCGGCAACAGTTGCTTCTCAGAAGACGGCGGAAGAGATCAAGAGCAACGTGCAGGCGGCTTCTTCCTCTGAAGATGTCACAAATGCAGCCGCAGCCCTTACGACACAGCTTTATCAGGGCGGCTACAGCGCAGGCTATCAGACATCGAAAGCTTATGTGGAAGCAGCTTTGAACAACGAAGCACTCCGTCTCACCGAGGAGCAGAAAGCGGCTATTTTGGCAACACTCGCACAGGCAGAACAGGCTTCTACCTCCACCCCGAGCGCCGAAGTTATCGGCAATGTGACCGCACAGGTCTCCGGCATGGTTACGAAGATCGCTTCCGGCATCGATCCCGACGCCATCGCATCGGTTGTCGGCCCGAAGGTTGCTGAACAGGTTGCCCCGATTGTTACAGAAGAAGTAACGTCTTCCGATGACCTTGCGACGGCAAAGCAGAGCGCTGTGCAGCAGGTTGCAGCGGCAATCCCGGACATTAACACCGATGAGCTCAAGAGTTTGATGGGTGAATTCAAAGACCTCTCCTCGCAGGCAGGCGAAATGATGGGCAGTGTTGATACGCTGACCGGCGCGCTGTATAACGCAGAGAATCCGGCAGATACCAACACGGTTGTCGGTGCGGCTAACGCGATTTCCGACGGTGCTGCAAAGCTTGGCAGCGGTGCTTCTCAGCTTGCAACCGGCACCTCTGCATTCGCAACCGGCGTAGGCACGCTCGATGCAGGCACCAACCAACTGCTCAGCGGCATGGAGACGCTCTCTTCCTCCAGCAAGACCGTATCGAATGCGATCGGTCAGCTCCAGACCGGCGGCGCAGAACTTAAAGACGGCACGTCCGAACTCAGCGACGGTATGACAGAGTTCTCCGATACAATCAATGATAAGCTCGACGGCCTCAGCGAAATTACCGACCCGGATTCCACGCTGGCACGCGTGATTGACATCATGAAGGATCGTGCGGACAGCTTCAAGGGCTCCGGACGCGCAGACGGTACGGATATGACCGTAAGCTACGTAATGCGCACCGCAACGGACTCGAGCAGCAACAGCACGAGCACCACGGAAGAAACCATGACCGAGACTGAAACCAAAGACAGCTTCTGGAACCGTGTGGCAAACCTCTTCTCTAAGTAATTTAAAATAAAGCAAAGGAAGCAGGAACACATCGAAAGGTGCGCCTGCTTCCTTTTTATTGCTTTTTTCGGTGAAACGGTGTATGATTATCGTGTTTAAATCAGCAGAAAATGGGGTTGAAAAATGAAAAAACTATGCACGCTGTTCCTCACATTTTTGAAGATCGGCGCTTTCACGTTCGGCGGCGGCTATGCGATGGTTGCCTTGCTGGAAAATGAATTTATCGCAAAGAAAAAGTGGATCGATAAAAAAGAGTTCCTCGACATGATCGCGATTGCGGAGTCTACGCCGGGCCCGATAGCTATTAACAGCGCAACGTATATCGGTTATCACATTGCCGGTGTGCCCGGCGCGGCGACGGCCACGCTTGGGGTGTGTATCCCTTCGTTTGTCATCATCTACCTCATTTCCCTATTCTTTGACCAGTTTTTGAGCTTAAAATTCGTTTCCTACGCGTTCCGCGGAATTCAGGTGTGCGTTGTGTACCTCATCTTTTCCGCCGGTGTGCGCATGCTGAAAAGTCTTGAAAAGACGGCGTTCAATACCGTGCTTGTCACAGGCGTAGCGGTTTGCATGATAGCGTTTTCCGTTTTCGCTGTTTCGTTTTCGTCCATCTACTTTATTTTGCTTAGCGGTGTGGTTGGTCTTGCGGCCTACTTCATACAGCGCCTGCGTGGAAAAGGCGGTGACGTGAAATGATCTATTTTAAATTATTCCTGACCTTCCTTGAGATTGGCGCAGTGTCGTTCGGTGGCGGCTACGGCATGATCTCCCTCATCCGCGAAGCCGTGCTCTCGAATCACTGGCTCACGGAAAGCGAGTTCATCAACTTCATTGCGGTGTCCGAATCGACCCCTGGCCCGCTTGCCGTCAACATGGCGACGTTCATCGGATCTTCGCAAGGCGGCGTGTTGGGCAGTCTGCTCGCGACTTTGGGCGTGGTGCTCCCCTCGTTCGTCATTATTTTGCTCATTGCGGCAGTGTTGAGTAATCTGCTGAAATACGCCGGTGTACAGGCATTCCTCTCCGGCGTGCGTCCGTGCGTGGTGGCGCTCATTTTGGCTACGGCGCTGACGATGGGCCTCAGCACGCTATTCGGCTTTACGACCATACGAAGCGCCCCCGAGGTCGATCTGCGCGGTGTTGTGATTTTGCTGCTGCTGATTACTTTGCACTTTGGCTATAAGCACTTTAAAAAGAAAGCACCCTCGCCCATTTTGATGATCGTGCTTTCCGCCGGTCTCGGCATTTTGTTCTACGCATTTTAAATTTTGGGAAAAGAAAAGACCTCTGCTCGAGCCAAACAGTCTTGAGCGGAGGCCTTTTCTGTACAGAAAATAGCGTTTAGCCGTTATTTCGGCTGCACTTTTCGGCGTCGATTGCAAGCACGATCATCAAAACGCACAGTGCGTCTGCGGGGTCGTATATGTTCAAAAGGTACGTGTCCGTCCAGTTGAACAGCTCTTTGGAGATGCTTGCCACATCGTGACCGCTTCCGGAAACAACGGTATAATCCCACTCCAAAACGTTGCCCTCCACATGCCAGCCGTTGCATTCTACGTTGTATTTCGGCTTAAAAAGTGCAAATTCGCGGCTGATGCAACCGACATATTGGTTTTTAAAATACATCTCGAATTTCGGCATGAACGTGAAGATGCGTTCTTTTACCGTGCCGATTTCTTCACCGTAAGCGTCAAAAATTTTCAGGCAGTGTCCCCAGGAGAGCTGCCCTTTGACGACATACACCGTGTTGCCGTTCTCATCGTAAATATCGTAGCTGTCGAACCATGAAAAAAAGCGCTGTTTAAACCGTAAAATCATAAAAAATCCCCTACTTCTTGCCACTGTTTTCAATCGTATAGATCACACAGACGAACCCTGCGATGACCGCGAGCAGTATGGAGCCGCTTAACCCGTCGTTCATGGCAGCGCCGAGGAATAGCCCGACTATGGCGGCCAAGATGATTACAACGGCGGAACCGATTGTTTTCATGTTCGCGACAAAATCTCCTCCACGTACTTCTTTAAGCCGATTGTACCACGCTGCGTGTCGGTTTGCAATAGACTTCTGCAAAGATAAAAGAAAAGAATACGTTAAAAGCAGGTTAAAAACATGAAAAATATCCACATTTTTTCGAATTTTCTATTGACATTTCCTTTGCGGCTTTATATAATTCAATTGTAAATCTGTCAAGCGCCCCGCGGTCACCCATCCTTCGGCCCGGGGTGCTATTTTTCTGAAAATAAAAAAGGCGCAGAGCTCGATCGGAAATCCCGGCAGCCCTGCGCCTTTTGCAGATCGGTCTTTCCTGCTTCTTCCGCCGCGTCGAACTTCGCCGCTTTCGCTTTCAGCGTTTCATAGCACGGACATAAAGCAGAAAATATTTGAAAAACATCGTTTATTGATACATTAGCCCCGGCATTTTGACTTTATCTCTTCCGTCTGTGGGCATTTTTAAATCGCCCATGAGGCAGGCGTAAGTGATGGCGCTCTTGCCGAAACGACCACGGATCTCCTCCACAGCATCCTGGACTTTCTCCATTGCCATGCGGTGCTGGACATTATCAAACAGCGTGAGCTGCTCGGCACTGTCTTTGGGCGAGAGTTCAATGGCACGGACGGTGACCGCTCTGACCTTCGTGTTCCAAGAATACCGCTCTTTAAAACTCCGAAATGCGGCAGCGGCGATCTCCGAGGGAAGCTGTGTCTTGAACGGCAGCTTACATTGATACTGTGAGCCGAACAGGTCATTGTCCCGGACATGGACTTGGACGGTAGATTGCTACCAAACAGAATTTGTGAATGCAAACCTCAAAGCAGTTTGCTTCCTGCACGCTTTCTATCCCGCGGCCTGCGTCAGTACACATGCTGTTGTGCTTTGCGACATGAACGGCAGACAAACGCCGCTCTCACCTGCGCCGACCAGCAGCTCCGTGCCGCTCGGGCTGATCAGGAGAGGATACTTCTCACACAGATACACCGGGCCGTCCGTGACACCGTAGCTGTTACCGCCCACAAGCGACAAGCTGAGCGTCACATAGCTTGGCCCGTCCGGAATCGTTTGAATCGCCCAGAAACCGCTCCACATCTCCTCAATGTCGTCGCTGTCTTCGTATGTCCACTCCAGATCGACTGTACCCCCCGTCTCATCCTCGAGATAGAAGCGCAGCGAG
>OLOS01002223.1_pt1 | contig 13798 bp, 13 predicted proteins | sample 1672631 | NCBI WGS metagenome assembly OLOS01 (sample SAMEA3136707, study PRJEB25190) | human gut metagenome | biome: human gut; feature: human-associated habitat; material: faeces | place: Austria | collected 2013 | reverse complement strand
TATAAGCGTGGGTTCATCATATTTGGTGTGGTATCTTTAACTATGGGAAACTCCGCTTTCCCATTTGCTCACCGCCTGGCGGGAGACCTGCAGCTGCTCGGCGAATTGCTCCTGTGTCAGTCCATTGCCGCGCCGTACCGCTGCCAGCCGATCACCAAATGCCATATGTGCCCTCCTTTGCTTTCAGTGCCGTCAGTATACGGGACACCGACGGAAAAGTCTATCACGTTCAGGTTGCATTTCCGTAAAATTGTCTGCCAATGTACCGCGCATGGTGCAACCTCAGGTTTACATTCCCCATTATAGCGTAAGTGGCCCCGAAAAGCCACCGGAAATTTAGGTTGCGCGCCCTGGTATTTTTCGGTATACTCTTTGGTAGTCAAGAAACCGAGGTGTATCCCATGATAACTTACGAGATCCCCTGCCTGCTGGGGTTGGAAAAGCTGGTGGCCGACGAGATCAAGCGCCTTGGCCTGGCCGACGTGCGTGCGGAAAACGGCCGTGTGCTCTGTCAGGGCAGCTGGGCGGACTGCGCCCGGCTGAATATCAATCTGCGCTGCGGCGCCCGGGTCATCGCCCTGCTGGGACAGTTCCCGGCGCGGAGCTTCGAGGAGCTGTTCCAGGGCGTGCGCGCCATCCCCTGGGAGGAGTTTCTGCCCCGGGAGGCGGCCTTCCCGGTAAAGGGCTACTCCATCTCCTCTCAGCTGCACTCCGTGCCCGCCTGTCAGAGCATCATCAAAAAGGCCGTGGTGGAGCGCCTGAAGGCCCACTACGGCATGGAGCAGTTTCCGGAGACAGGGACGAAATACCAGATACGCTTTTCTGTGTTCAAGGATCAGGTGTCCATCGGCCTGGATGCCAGCGGCGAGGGGCTGTACAAGCGGGGCTACCGCGCCGTAGGCGTGGAGGCGCCCCTGCGGGAGACGCTGGCGGCGGCACTGGTGACCCTCAGCCGCTACCGGGGCCGCGACCCCTTCTGCGATCCCTTCTGCGGCAGCGGTACCATCCCCATCGAGGCGGCGCTCATCGCCAAAAACCGCGCCCCCGGTCTGGACCGGCGCTTTGACGCCCAGAAGTGGGCATTTCTGCCGCCTGCGTGCTGGATGGACGCGGCGGACGAGGCCCAGGACAGGGAATTTCATGGGCAGTACGATATCTGGGGCGGCGACATCGACCCCCGCGCCGTGGACATCGCCCGGGACAACGCCCGCAAGGCCGGCGTGGACGACTGCGTCCGCTTCCAAGTGGCCGACGCGGCCCAATTCCACCGGGACAGCCCCTATGGCCAGCTGGTGACCAACCCGCCCTACGGCGAGCGTCTGCTGGAGAGGCAGGAGGCCGAGCAGCTGTACCGCGCCTTCGGCAAGGCGTGGCGCACGCTGCCCGCAGGCTGGCGCACACTGGTGCTTTCGAGCCACACGGAGTTCGAGCGCTGCTTCGGCAAGCCGGCGGACAAAAAGCGCAAGCTGTACAACGGCATGATCAAGTGTGATGTGTTTATGTACGGCAATGTCTGACGGCCATCTTTTCCGCTGATGCTTTGTTGCGGCGGCTTGCCGTACACAAAGTACGCCTACGCTGCCGCGCCGCGCCTCAGCGAAAAATCTGAGCCGTTAGGGGGACATCTTTTCCGCCCTGCCTTAATAAATCCCCGGCATATGACTTTATTTTCAATTTGTTCACTTTCTTTTGCAGAAACATGATACAATTACCCGTATGCTTTCGAAATAAATTCAACGAAATTCTAATATGTTGATGAGGAGGAGAGCCTCGATGAAGCATATTTTTATCATCAATCCCACGGCGGGCAAGACCGACAGCCGGCAGAAGATCTACGATATGGCGGAGTCGCTGCGGCAGAAGCACGGGCTGGACGTGCAGTGCATCCTGACGAAAAAGCAGGGCCACGCCACGGAGCTGGCGAAGAAGCTCTGCGAGACGGGCGAGGCACTGCGGTTCTACGCCTGCGGCGGCGATGGGACTGTCAACGAGGTGGCCAACGGCATTATCGGCTATGACAACGCTGCCATGACAGTGATCCCCGTGGGAACCGGCAACGATTTCCTCAAGAACTTCGGCGATGATATGGAGAAGTTCCGGGACGCCGAAAACCTGTGGGACGGCCCGCAGTTTCCTATGGACGCCATCGACGTCAACGGCCGCGTGGCGCTGACCATCGCCTGCTCCGGCATCGACGCGCGGGTGGCCCGGGACGTACATAAATACAGCGAGAGCCCACTGCTGGACGGCAAGGGCAGCTATATCTACTCTCTGGCGGTGAATTTCCTGTTCAAGGGCATCGGCACCCACTGGACCATCACCCTGGACGATGTGACCACGGAGGGCGACTGGTCGCTGGTATCTGTTTGCAACGGCCGGTACTACGGCGGCGGCTTTATGCCCGTGGCCGAGGCCCGGATGGATGACGGCGTGCTGAACACCCTGGTGGTCAGGGAGGTCAACCGCCGCACGTTCCTGAAATTTGTGGGGCCGTACTCCAGGGGCGAGTACGCCAAGTTTCCGGAATACGCGCACTGCTCCTGTCCCAAGGTGGTACATATCCACTCGGAGAAGCCGGACATCGTCACCTGCCTGGACGGCGAGAGCGTGGTCAACAGCGATGTGACCATTAAGCTGCACGACAAAAAGCTGAACTTCTTCGGCCCGGAGGGCTGCTCCTGCAACCGGACGGCCCGCGGCTGAGAACAGCGCTTGAACATTTTGTGAATTTTTCAAAATTTCTCCGTTTCCCCCTTGCAAATCCCGTATAGTGTGGTATGATAATCAGCGTTAGCACTCAAGCATTTTGAGTGCTAACGCTGAAACTGTTTTATCAAAAATAGAAATACAAGGAGGAACCAACTATGAAGCTGACACCGCTTGCTGACCGCGTGGTGCTGAAGATGACCGAGCCGGAGGAGACCACCAAGGGCGGCATTATCCTGACCGGCTCCGCCAAGGAGAAGCCCTCTGTGGCAGAGGTCATTTCCGTGGGCCCCGGCGGCACCGTGGACGGGAAGACCGTGGTCATGTCCGTGAAGGCCGGCGACAAGGTCATCACCGACAAGTATGCCGGCACCAAGGTGACGCTGGAGGACGTGGAGTATATCATCGTCAAGCAGAGCGACATCCTGGCTATCGTGGAGTGATGTGCTTTGCCGCGTACACGCCGTGGCAAATGCTTTAAGTTTGCGTGTTCTCTTGTAAATCATTCTCAATTTTGGAGGCATTAGATATGGCAAAGATCATCAAGCGCGGCGACGAGGCCCGCAAGGCGCTGGAAGCCGGCGTCAACCAGCTGGCGGATACCGTAAAGGTCACCCTGGGCCCCAAGGGCCGCAACGTGGTGTTGGATAAGAAGTTCGGCACACCCCTCATCACCAACGATGGCGTTTCCATCGCCAAGGAGATCGAGCTGGACGATCCGTTCGAGAACATGGGCGCGCAGCTGGTGCGCGAGGTGTCCACCAAGACCAATGACGTGGCCGGCGACGGCACGACGACCGCTACATTGCTGGCACAGGCCATGATCCGCGAGGGCCTGCGTAACCTGGCCGCCGGCGCCAACCCCATCGTGATGAAGAAGGGCATGGCCAAGGCCGTGGAGGCCGCTGTGGGCGCCATCAAGGAGCAGAGCCAGAAGGTCAATGGCACCGCCGATATCGCCCGCGTGGGCACCGTGTCCTCCGGCGACGAGACCATCGGCAAGCTGATCGCCGAGGCTATGGAGAAGGTCAGCGCCGACGGCGTGATCACCATCGAGGAGTCCAAGACCGCCGAGACGTACAGCGAGGTCGTGGAGGGCATGATGTTCGACCGCGGCTACATCACTCCCTACATGGCCACCGATATGGAGAAGATGGAGGCCGTCGTGGACGATCCCTACATCCTCATCACCGATAAGAAGATCTCCGTGATCTCCGACATCCTGCCCCTGCTGGAGCAGATGCTGCAGAGCGGCAAGAAGCTGTTTATCATCGCCGAGGACGTGGAGGGTGAGGCCCTGTCCACCCTGCTGGTGAACCGCCTGAAGGGCGTGCTGAACGTGGTGTGCGTCAAGGCCCCCGGCTTTGGCGACCGCCGCAAGGAGATGCTGCAGGATATCGCCATCCTGACCGGCGGCCAGGTCATCAGCGAGGAGCTGGGCCTGACGCTGAAGGATGCCACCATTGATATGCTGGGCCGTGCCCGCCAGATCAAGGTGACCAAGGAGAACACCATCATTGTGGACGGTATGGGCGACCAGCAGGCCATCAAGGACCGCGTGGCCCAGATTCGCGCGCAGATCGGTGTGACCACCAGCGAGTACGACAAGGAGAAGCTGCAGGAGCGCCTGGCCAAGCTGGCCGGCGGCGTGGCGGTCATCAAGGTCGGCGCGGCCACCGAGACCGAGATGAAGGAGAAGAAGCTGCGTATCGAGGACGCCCTGAACGCCACCAAGGCCGCTGTGGAAGAGGGTATCGTGGCCGGCGGCGGCACCATCTATGTGAACGTGATCCCCGCTGTTACCGCGCTGCTGAACAGCACCGAGGGCGACGAGCGTGTGGGCGTGTCCCTGGTAGCCAAGGCCCTGGAGGCCCCCATCCGCCAGATCGCGGCCAATGCCGGCATCGACGGCTCCGTGGTGCTGGAGAAGGTGCGCTCCGCCGGTAAGAACGGCTACGGCTTCGACGCCTATAAGGAGGAGTACTGCGATATGATCGCCAGCGGCATCGTGGATCCCGCCAAGGTCACCCGCAGCGCCCTGGAGAATGCCGCCAGTGTGTCCGGCATGGTGCTGACCACCGAATCCCTGGTGGCCGACAAGCCCCAGCCCCCCGCACCGGCAGCCCCCGCACCCGACATGGGCGGCATGGGGATGTATTAATAAATTGACGCACGGGGGACACGGCGCCAGCCGCGTCCCCCGTATTTTCTCCCGGTTTTGCAAAAAAGCTGTTGACAAAGGGAGCTGAAATATGGTATAGTAACTCGTGCCTGTCGAGGATGACATGGCGGCGTAGCTCAGTTGGCTAGAGCATGCGGTTCATACCCGCAGTGTCACCGGTTCAAATCCAGTCGCCGCTACCACACCGGAGAGATGCGTCAGCATCTCTCCGGTATACCCCTCGAAAGACGGCCCGTTGGTCAAGAGGTTAAGACACGGCCCTTTCACGGCTGTAACATGGGTTCGATTCCCGTACGGGTCACCAGTGCAAAGCATCAAAATCTTACGTTTGTACGTTTGATTTTGGTGCTTTTCTTTTTCTGCATTGTACGCATACCACACTTTTACCACACTTCGGGAAATTTGTCAAGCGGCGGCGGGGCTTCTGTTGTTCCCGCGCACAGTATAAAAGCGAAGCTGACAGCCAGTAAAGGGGCTTTCGCGGCATATCCTCGCTTTACAAATTGGGCTGCGGTATTCCACGTTCCCCTTGACTGTCCGCCCTCTTCGTTTTTCGGGCTAATCGCGGAACAAACAGAAAAAACTATCCCGGTGGGATACAAAATTTCAATTTGAAAAAATTTCAGAAATAAAGAAATCCCTCTGCCCGTAACAGGCAGGGGGATTTTTGTGCGTAACTTACAAATTAGGAGAAAGTGCAGCACCAAATAGTTTTGCCATCAATAGTGTAAAAACAGCAAATACCAATTTGCGTAAAATTGGGGTTCATAATAACGGCGTAATGGCTGGGGCTGTTTTGCCAACCGCTACAAACTTCGGATGCACTCTTTTGACTTTGAGCGAGAATTTCGGGGGTCTGCGCTCCATCGTGGGACAACGTATTATTTTTTAACTGGTAGTCACATCTACTATAAGCAATGCTGTCAAGACTGCTACTGGCGGACAAAGCAGAAAGGCCACCAGCCGCGCGCATGGCATTGATATTGTTGAGTACAGCCCAATAGGGGGAATCGGCTTGGTCGATGTACCACCACGTTCCATCGTTCGCATTACTAAACGGAATTGCACCATATTCAAAGCTGGAAGAAGCCGCGGCACTGGAATTTTGTGTCTGACCGCTGGAAGCGGCAGAAGAACCGTTATTGCTGTTGCCTGCTGTGCTGGCGGCTTTTGAGCTGACCGTGACCTCACATTCAGCCGTCACGCCGTTTACCTCAACTGTAATAGTGGCCGTACCGTCAGCAACAGCGGTGACATTGCCCTCTGCGTCCACCGTGGCAACGGCTTCGTCACTGCTGGTATAAGTAACATTGTCGGCAAGGGCTTCTTCGGGGGCAACGGCATAGGTAAGTTGTGCCGTGCTCTCTGGCCGTAAGGAAAGCGTGGTATAGTTTAGTTCTACACTTTCAATGGCGGGCAAAACCGTGACCTTGCAAGCGGCAGAAAGCGTCGTGCCATCAACAGCGGCAGTAATAGTCGCATCGCCAGCCGCCACCGCCGTGACCTCGCCCACATCGCTGACCGTGGCAACTTCATCATCGGAAGAAGTGTAGCTGATGGCAACGTGTGTCGCATCATCGGGCGCAACGGCGGTTTCCAGCGTTGCGGCTTCGCCTGCCGTTAGCGTCAGCGCGTCCGTTGTGGTAATGTCGGTAGGCGTGACAACAACCTCAATCATTTTGCTTGCGGTGATTTTGCCGTCCTTGCTGGATAGTGCGACCTCGGCAGTGCCTGCGCTGACCGCCACCATATTGCCGTTTTCGTCAACAACCAGCACGGCGGGGTCACTGGAAGTATAGCTCATATCCAGCGCGTCCAGCTTTTTGGTAAGAGCGGCGCTTTCGGGTGTCGCACCGTCAAAAGTGTATTCCGGCGTGGCGGTGAGGGTCGAGCCCTTTTCTATGCTGTCCGGGAGATTTAGCGCAACACCTGTCACGTTGACACCACAGCCCGCCAGACTGACCACCAGCGCACAAGATACAGAAAGCGCTAGGAGCTTATGCCGAATAGATTTCATAATAATACGTCCTTTCCTTTTTTGATTGATTGTAACATGTTGGAGTGGGAGATTCAATATATAAATAGGGGCATTTGAAAGAAAAGTTAAGGGAAAAGAAAAAAAGTGTCGGGCGCGATCAACGCGCCCGACATGGTGTAAATTAGAAAGAAATTACTTTATGAGTTTTCTCCCGGTGGGCAAGAAAATTTATATGCTTGAAATTCTGTACCATCCGAAGAAAGAAAACGACCCGGAATCTTAGGTAAATTGGCGGCATCACCATTGCCAAGGATTGTAATACTGCTTTCTTTGTCAGCGCAATGGGAAGTGATGCGAATTTCCATATTAGCTTTTAGAGCACCGGGGATACTACCAACATCACTACGCTGGCAGACGCAGATAAGATGCACATGGGCGGCACGGCCAAGGCGCGTTATAGTAAGTAGGCACTCTATGACCTCTTGAATAAAGTCTTTTCCGGCCTTGCTTTTACCCGTTGGGTCGAGCAGACAATTAGCTTCATCGATGATAACAAAAATCGGAGATTCCTGCTCAACGCCGGGCAGTTTATTATAATCGGAAATGTTAGAGACACCAGCTTGTATACAAAGTTCCATACGGTGGGTGATGTCTTCCACAACGGATTTCAATGCGGCTAGGATTTTTTCGTTGGTATCAAGGCAACGGCAGTCTTCGCGCAAATCTTGATAATCCACGAAACCTTTTAAGTCAATTAGGTAGACAATGGCAAACTTATTGACAAGCTGATATATAATCCAGCGGACAAGAATTGTTTTGCCGCCACCTGTCGCACCAGTAATTAGCATATGCACCAAACGGTTAAAATTGATGCAATATTCGCCGGAAAAAGAAATGCCCAGTTTAATGACGAAATCTTCCAGTGAAAAGTTTGGAGCGGGTACATTGGTCGGTAAAGCACCTTTTGCGGGAACAAATTTGACTTCAAAAAGGTTGTCAGAACCGTCTGCATAGTTGATGCTCAAAATGTGGCAATCAAAAGCGGCTTCTAAGTCCTCTTGACGTTCTCTCCAATAGTTTAAGGGCATCCCTTTGCATTGAAAATTGTAGGTAATGACACCGCCCGAAGAAGAACGGCAAACAAGCCACGGACATGCCCCGGTGCTGTTGCAAAAGTTTATTGTTGAAAAACTATAAAGAGTGGAAATCCGTTTCCAGTCAGAGAACAGAAAGACCAGCGTCAAAGCAAGGGCAATGTCTATGAAAATGAAGTAGGGCAACAGGGAAAGAAGCAGGGGGGTTGAAACAGACAGAAGCTGAAAAGTGGGAGCAAAAAGAACAAGGACAAGGTAAAGTAGCTTTTTAGGGAGTGATGATGCTATGCAATGTGCACCATCGGTAAAGGTGCTGACAATGTAATAAAACATTGTGCCGATTTTAGTGGCGGTCAAAGTTATCATCAGTTATTCTCCTTTTTGGTAAGGGGGCTGCGGTTAAATCGAACATGGAAAGCTGTGTGCCAGTAGGAACAATGGGCGACGGAGAGCCAAAAAACTTTATAAGGGGGTCATTTTCTGCGAGATTGAGGAAAGGCTGATAATCAATCCACTCAAGACGGCCCGTCGCTTCATCGTTTTTAAGCGAAACACATTCCTCGGTCAACCTTTTAGCAAGCAAACGAGTATGTGCAAAGTTGAGCCGCAGTTGAGATTGCGCGACTTCCTCGGCAGAAATAAGAGAATCAGGCTTAATATCTATGTAATGTGGGGTAGTATCATAGACGGCGTTCATATGTTTTATAATCTCGGCGGGGCGGTGGTCACAGCTGTTAATATAAGTCGTGATATTCATAAGACATTGACTTTCGGTTGCTTTTTTCTTACGGTCAAGGATAGGCACATAAGATTCTTGATGCATTGCATGTTTCGCCTTAGTGACGGCGGCAACGGAAAGCATATAGTCGTTATAATCGTTCAGTTGCTTGGAATAGTCGGAAGAGTTTGGAAAGTAGTATGTAGCAATTCGGGTTGCACGTGAGAGTTTGCGGGAGCACCAGTAACGAGACTTAAAGGGTGTAGAGCCAATCTCTTTAGATACATATTTAACAACATAACTGGACGCTTTATCTAGGTCTGAAATCGGTTCAAAGGTATTAAAACCAAATAGCTTTTCCCATGTGGGGCTATGGAATATTTGCTCCCCGGCGCGTACCTTATCACAGATTTTTTTCGGCAAATTTTTGGAACTGTTAACATCGGCCATTGTATAGGGGATACATTCTGCAAGGGGCATATCGGAAACAAAGCCGTGCAAATGAATTGCGCCATCCTTGTGCATTTCGGGGATTAGCAAGTATTTGAAATCGGGGCAGTATGCCGAACCATTTTTACGTTTTCTACGCCAGCGGCGAACCATAGATTTAATGACATCTTGCAGACCATCAGGAGTATAACGGTTTTGCCAATTTGCAGGGGCGAGAGTTATCGTAACGAAAAATTTCCACGGATTACACGCAGCTAATTCACGCACCATACGGACGGAACGGCTGATAGATGTGCGAATAGATTCTGCTTCGCGTTCGTCCTGTGTGCGTTCATCTGGAAGTGCCCAGCCGGATGCAACATTATAATCATGTACATAGTGGGTATCTACGCCGGGAGCAATGCAAGCAGGCCGATAGATAACCTTAGTTGTATTACCCATTGCATACACCATGATGACATTAGTCTCCATGTTAGGGATGCAACGAGAAACAGGAATAGTCATGTCTTGCCCATTTTTGTATTTATGTGGAAGGGTAGTCAAAAGAGGGGTTGAAACATAATAATAAGAATCCATAGAAAGCACCGAGAAAAATGGTTCTAAGTTGTTACACTGTCAAGTCCATCAACGAGGGGGCGACAGACCGCCCCAAAAAAGACGGCGGGCGCACTCTGCACCTTAGGGGCACATAGTACGCCCGCCCTTATTAACGGTGAGTGTTAGTCGAGCACCTCGATAGTATCTACTTTTCCATAGCGGGTGTAATAGATTTTTACCTCATGCCCCAGCAGGGAAGAAACATCAATGTTTCCCATTCCTGCAAGTTTCTTTTCGGTGAGGTAGATGCGTTCTGCGGAATTTCCTTGACCGTGTTCGGGGGAAATATCATCAATGACGTAGACGTTGAAGCCTTTAACTTCTTCGCCGTTTTTGGGTGTGAAATCAGCTTTGCGGTAACCAATAATTTTCATGGTTGTACTCCTTTATATGTATATAAGTATTAAAATGTTGGTGACGGACGCGATAAATCAGCCCATAGGACATTCCCCCTTTCGGTGACTTCTTAATCACTATACTAACTTTGTGTATTGTCATTCATCGGCTACGCCGATCAATGACAATATCTGTTTTTTGCCCCTGTTGTATTGGTCGTTCAGACCCTGCTCAAGAATTGGAACAACTTTGTCCATATCGCCGGCAAGGGGATGACTGTAAACACCTTGCGTTATACCAGAATGAACGTGCCCCATGAGTTCATCGAGAATCCAAGTTTTTAGAAGCGTTTTATAGATGGATGCAAAAGTGTGGCGCAATTCATAAGGGGTAACGTATGCAATGCCGTTGTGTGCACAAAATCGTTTCCATCTTGCACAATATGTGATTTCCGAATAGTCCCCAAAAACTCGGCTTGTTGGATTCAGTGTGGGAAATAATCTTGCCTGCGCATTGAATATGCCACGTGTGAAACGAGTTTGAGGCAAAAAACGATTTGCAAAGGCATTTTTTCCACTTGTTTGCATACCCTTAGCGTTAATGGCGCGTTGGATGTGTATATAGTCATCGGTTATATCTCCCCATTGCAACCCCATAATTTCTCCGGGACGAAGACCAAGGGCAATGCCAATTCGATAGGCATTGACTAAATCATCGTAGACTTCCTCGTTATTCAGAACTGTGTAGTCACAGCTAAAAACAAGGTAGATACCCTCAGCAGTTAAGGATTGCTTATTAGACTTTTTAGCATTTTGAGGAATCCTAACGAAACGTGTACTCAAATCGTTGCGTATATCGCACTCGTCTAAGTAGCCGCAGAAGCCGGAGAGAACGCCGCGAATATTGCTCAAGGTTTTTTCACTTAAGCCTTTGCGGTAGGCTTCGTTAATGACACGGCGGAGGTCGTTTCTCGTCAACTTAAGAACGGGGATTTTTCCAATTATAGGACCGATATGATTTTTATAGTAATTTCGCAGGTTGTAAGTATCGCTAGTAATAGCTTCTTTGTCTCTAAAAAAGTTTTGAAATACTGCGTCTGTTGAGACAGTACAGCATCTTTTAGAATTGTCGCCGTTAATCCATACTAAGGCCTTTCTCGCACAATCGCGGCGGCCTGTGTCCCCCTTTTTGGTGCTGTAAAAAGTCTTGCGCATATTATTAACCTGTAAATCCAAACGGTATCCACCGGTATGGCGTGGCTTGACTTTATCCATCAATTCCTTTTGAGTGTAAATCTCGTACGTCATTGTGAGACTCCTTTGATAGAGCCTAACGGCTCAATAAAAAATTTGTAATATTCATCTTGGCTGAAGTTAAGTTCGCGCCCAATTAGAAGCATTTCCCGCGCGTCAAAAGGGCACTTACCTTTCATACGGGCAGACATTTGTTGCTGTGACAGACCAACTTTTTCACCAATACTGGAGTCTGTTTCGCCGTATAAATATATCCGTGCATGTAGTGCCCGATAGGGTTTAGAATGTAACTTCATCATTGGGGTACCTGCCTTTATTGAGGTTCTCTTTTTTCTTTCATCACTATCACTATACTAATTTCGAAAATTAGAAAACCTAAAAAACGGCAGTTTTAGTGGTTCAAATATTACAAAAAAATTACAAAAACAAAAAAGAGCATAAAAAATCCCCCTTTCTGTACAAAAACAGAAAGGGGAAAAATTGATGGAATATACCACACTATTTTACCACACTGGATTGATTTATAGGAATGTTAAAAACAATTTCAAATTGTTAATTTTACGATAATATGAATAAAATGAACACATGCAAGCATAAAAATAACGATTCGATTCCCGTACGGGTCACCAAAAAGCACCAGAATTTAGCGTTTTGTTAGATTTTTGTGCTTTTTATTTTTGCTCTGCTAAAAATATGATGCTATATAGTGAATTTTTGAAATTACTTGTGGTATAGTTATACTAGATTTAAAATTAGGATATTCCTCTTACCCAAACGTGCAGCACCAAATGGTCTTACCGCCAATCTCAAAATAACAGCAGATACCAATTTGGGTAAAATTCGGATTCATAATAACAGCGTAGTGGCTGGGGCTATTTTGCCATCCGGTGCAAACTTCCGATGCACTCTTCTGACTTTGTGCAAGAATTTCGGGGGTTTGTGCTCCATCGTGGGACAACGTATTATTTTTTAACTGGTAGTCACATCTACTATAAGCAATGCTGTCAAGACTGCTACTGGCGGACAAAGCAGAAAGGCCACCAGCCGCGCGCATGGCATTGATATTGTTGAGTACAGCCCAATAGGGGGAATCGGCTTGGTCGATGTACCACCACGTTCCATCGTTCGCATTACTAAACGGAATTGCGCCATATTCAAAACTGGAAGAAGCCGCGGCACTAGAATTTTGTGCCTGACCGCTGGAAGTGGTAGAAGAACCGCTATTGCTGTTGCCCACTGTGCTGGCGGCCTTGGTGGCGACCGTGACTTCACATTCAGCCGTCACACCGTTTACATCAACTGTAATAGTGGCCGTACCGTCAGCAATAGCGGTGACATTGCCCTCCGCGTCCACCGTGGCAACGGTTTCGTCACTGCTGGTATAAGTAACATTGTCGGCAAGGGCTTCTTCGGGGGCTACGGTATAGGTAAGCTGCGCCGTTTCCTCGGGCTGCAGGGTCAGCGCGGTGTCGCTCAATTCGACGCTTTCAATCGCAGGCAGAACCGTGACCTGGCAGACAGCCGCAAGCTCCGTGCCGTCCACAGCGGCGGTGATATCCGCTTCGCCCGCCGCCACGGCTGTGACCTCGCCCGCGTCGCTGACCGTGGCAATGGCATCGTCGGAAGAAGTGTAAGTAATGGCAACATGGGTCGCGTCCTCCGGGGCCACGGCGGTTTCCAGCGCGGCGGCTTCACCAGTGGTCAGGGTCAGCGTGTCCGTGGTGGTAATGTCCGTCGGCGTGACAACGACCTCAATCGTCTTGCTGGCAGTGAGAGTGCCGTCCTGGCTGGACAGCGCTACCTCGGCCGTGCCCGCCTTGAGCGCGGCAAGGTTGCCGAAGTCGTCTACCATTACGACGGTGGGATCGCTGGACACATAGCCTATGCCCAGTGCGTCCAGCTTTTTGGCAAGGGCGGCGCTCTCGGGCGTTGCACCGTCAAAAATGTATTCGGGTTCGGCGGTGATGACCGCGCCTTTTTCCAGGCTGTCTGGCAGGTCCAGCGCTACGCCGGTGATCTGGACGCCGCAGCCTGCCAGACTGGCCGCCAGCACGCAGGAAACGGAGAGTGCAAGTAACGTCTGATGAGTAGATTTCATAGCAAATACGTCCTTTCTGTTTGCAGCTTATCAGTAGGTTCACTCTCTATATAGGGGCACGGCGGCGAAAAGTTAAGACAAATGCGAAAAAATTTCAGGCGGGCGGCGTGTCCGCCTTTTTGCTTGCACTTTGGCGCAAATGCGTGTACAATATTGCATATATTCTTTATAAAAAAGGGGGCGGCAGTTTGGCGGCACAAAAGGTTCAGCTACGCACGGCGGGGGGCATTGCCTACACGCTGACGCGGCGGCGGGTGCGCAATATCAACCTGCGCGTGCGGGCCGATGGTTCCGTGGCGGCCAGTGCGTCGGTGCGGGTGTCGGTAAGCTATGTGGATGCCTTTGTGGCCGCACGGGCCGATTGGGTGCGCAGCGCACAGGCCCGG
>OLOS01002220.1_pt1 | contig 13803 bp, 10 predicted proteins | sample 1672631 | NCBI WGS metagenome assembly OLOS01 (sample SAMEA3136707, study PRJEB25190) | human gut metagenome | biome: human gut; feature: human-associated habitat; material: faeces | place: Austria | collected 2013 | reverse complement strand
CCCGACCAGCTCGAAGAGGAGTTCAAGGGCTGCCTCGACCTTGCCAAGTACTGCCTCGGCACCGTCGGCCTTCTTGACAAGTGCACGTTCCGCTTCTCCCAGTGGGATCCCGCGAACCCGAACAACAAGTACGAGGGCACGAAGGAGCAGTGGGATCACGCCCAGAGCGTGATGGAGCGCATCCTCAAGGACCTCGACGTCGACTACACCGTCGGCATCGACGAGGCCGCATTCTACGGCCCGAAGCTCGACATCCAGTATAAGAACGTCTACGGCAAGGAAGACACTCTCGTCACCATTCAGATCGACATGTTGCTCGCCGAGCGCTTCGGCATGTACTACATCGACGAAAACGGCGAGAAGAAGCTGCCGTACATCATCCACCGCACTTCTCTCGGCTGCTACGAGCGCACGCTCGCCTACCTCATCGAGGAGTATGCCGGTGCGCTGCCGACGTGGATGGCGCCCGAGCAGGTGCGCTTCCTGCCCGTCACCGACCGCGCCGCCGACTACTGCGCCGAGCAGGCCAAGAAGCTCGAAGACATGGGCTTCCGCGTCGAGGTCGACTACCGCAACGAGAAGATCGGCCGCAAGATCCGCGACGCGCAGATGGAGAAGGTCCCCTACATGGTGGTCGTCGGCGACCGCGACATGGAGAACGGCACCGTTTCCCCGCGCCACCGCGCGGACGGCGACCTCGGCGCGATGAGCATGGACGAGTTCTCCGCGCTTCTCAAGCAGGTCGTGGACAACAAGGAAAAGAAATAATAGCATACCGATTTTGCATAATTAGCATTTGAGCCTTTCATAAAATCAGGGCGGCGCTTTGCCGCCCTGATTCTTTATACCTAAAGAAAAAATTGAAAACCTGACAAACGTTTAACGAAATAATCGGTCGAATGATGACGGAATTCAACGATAATTTGGCGAAATATCCAAAAAAGTAAAAACGTCTTGCAATAGACCTGTCATTCGGCTATAATGAGACTGCCTGAAAGAGGCAAGTAAATTTCGGAATTCAACGCTTCTCCAACGTAGGTGCTCCGAAGCGCCCCCACGCGGCGGAGCATGTGCCGGTGAAGCGGTGAATGCCGGAAGAATCAAAAAGGAGATTGCGTATGAAAAAGTTTTTAGCTCTGATCCTCTCTCTCGCGATGGTCTTCGCGCTGGTCGCCTGCGGCGGTGAGAAGACGGATGACAGCCAGAACAACGACGGCGATTCCAGCTCCCCCGTTGCGATCACTCTGGCGACCGGCGGTACCTCCGGTACCTACTACGCTGTCGGCGGCGTTCTCAAGACCGTCCTCGACTCCAAGCTGACCCTTTCCACCCTCAATGTTGAGTCCACCGGCGCTTCCGTCGCGAACGTCAACATGATCACCGACGGCGAGGCTCAGATGGCCATTCTGCAGTCCGACGTTATCAACTACGCGCACGAGGGCACCAACTCCTTCGACGGCGCTCCCGAGACCGACGCTCTTTGGGTCGCCGGTATCTACAACGAGACCGTTCAGATCCTTGCCAAGCCCGGCATCAACACCGTTGCCGACCTCAAGGGCAAGACCGTCTGCGTTGGTGACGTTGGTTCCGGTACCGAGATCAACGCCTGGCAGGTGCTCGGCGCTGCGGGTCTGACCAAGGACGACGTCAATGCGGTGAACGGCTCCTTCCAGGATGGCGTTGACCAGCTCAAGGACGGCAAGATCGATGCCGCCTTCACCGTCGCCGGTGCTCCCACGACCGCTATCGTCGACTACGCCACCACCAACACCCTCAACCTCGTCTCCCTCACTGACGAAGAGCTCGCCGCCATTCAGGAGGCCTATCCGTTCCTGATCCGTGACGACCTGCCCTCCACCACCTATACCGGCATGACCGGCGATGTCGTCTGCGTCGCCATTCAGGCTACTCTCGTTGCTTCCAAGGATCTGAGCGAGGATGTCGTTTATGAGTTCGTGAAGGCCATGTTCGACAACAAGGACGCTCTGACCGAAGGCCACGCCAAGTTCGGCTTCCTCGATCCCGAGACTGCCTCCGCTGGTGCTACCGTCACCATGCATCCCGGTGCTGAGAAGTACTACAAGGAAATCGGCGTCCTGTAAGCAGGATCGCTACCGTGTATTGACGTGAATTCTCATCTGCGGAAATACATAATTGCGGCCGCTGCAATAATAACGATTATTGCAGCGGCCGCCGTGCTTCTTCCTCGCTCCGGCTACTATCTGACCCTGCGCAACCGCGACACCGGCGAGGTCTACGCCCGGTACAAAATGGGCGAGGGAGACCGCTTTTCCGTGACCTTTATCCATTCCGTGAACAAATACCCCCTGACCGATACCTACGAGATCGAAAACAAAACGATCTATGTGGAGGAGACGACCTATTGCTCCTTTGGCGCAGGCGTGCAGACGGAGCTCAACCCCGGCGAAACGCTTGACAAGGTCTATGTGGACCGCCCCGATTACAAGGGCTGGGCAATGGTCATCCGAAACATCCATCAGGACAGGACAAACGTCGGCTACATTGTCGGTACGGTCTCTGACCATGTACTCAATGTAAACGGCGAGGATGTCAGTCTGCGTGATTTGTGTGGAAAAAACGCGCCTGTGCGTTTTAATTACGAATTCTGGCTCGTCTGAGCGCACGGACGCTCTCAAATAGAATTAGGAGGAAATTGCATCATGGCTGAAAACGAAAAGCTCAACAATGTTGCAGTCGACAACGACGTCGGCACCATGGAAGACGTCGATGCGATCATGAAAAAGTACGACCGTGAGTCGAACACGCGCGTCTGGGAGGGGACTCCCCGCAAGATTCTGCGTGTCCTTACGGCACTGTTCGGCATTTTCCTGATCGTGATGAACATGTGGATCAAGATGGACGAGCGTGCGCGCCGTCCGCTCTTCCTCGGTCTGGTCATCATTCTCGTGTTTATCTACTACCCCATCAAGAAGGGCTCTCAGAAGGTCAACTACATGCCTTGGTACGATATCGTCATGGCGGCAGTCGGCGCGTTCTGTTTCTTCTTCTACCCCTTAAACCTTGAAAAAATCGTTACCGCCGGTACGCGAATCCAGAAGGTTTTCGTCGTGCAGATCGGCAGCGTTTCCATTCCCCTTCTGATCGTATTTGCGATCGTCGGCACTTTGATCCTCGTCGAGTGCTGCCGCCGCGTGGTCGGTATGCCGATCATCTGCGTGGCGACGGTGTTCGTGCTCTACGCCTTCTTAGGCGCGGGGAAGGACTTAAAGACCGTTATGTATAACCTCTTCTACACCACGACCGGTATCCTCGGCACCCCGATCGGCGTCTGCTCGACCTACATCGCGCTGTTCGTCATCTTCGGCGCCTTCCTGGAGGCCACGGGTGTTGCAAACTTCTTCATCGACTGCGCGAACGCGCTGGTCGGCTGGGCTTCCGGCGGTCCTGCAAAGGTCGCGGTCGTTTCCTCTGCCCTCTGCGGCATGGTCTCCGGTTCCTCCGTCGGTAACACCGTTACCACCGGTTCCGTCACCATCCCGATGATGAAGAAGACCGGTTATCCCCCGGAGTTTGCCGGCGCGGTCGAGGCTGCGTCTTCCACCGGCGGTCAGATCATGCCCCCGATCATGGGCGCTGCGGCGTTCCTGATGGCGGAAATGGTCGGCGTTCCCTATGCTGATATCATCGTGCGTGCAATCCTGCCCGCATTCCTGTACTTCCTCGGTATCTTCCTCGGCGTGCACTTCAAGGCCAAGAAGCTCGGCCTCAAGGGCCTGCCCCGCGAAGAGCTCCCCAAGTGGAAGATCCTGTTCCCGCAGATCTACCTCATCCTCCCGCTGGTCGTTCTGGTCTACATGATCATGATCGGCTTCACGATGGCCACCGCCGCCGTGTACGCGACCCTTTACTGCGTGGTCGTCGCCATGATCAGCCGTGAAGAGGGCAAGAAGAAGCTCGTCATGGCCATCCCCCTGATCCCGCTTCTGTTCATGACCCTCATGAGCCGCAGCTTCGAGCCGGGCACCTTCATGGGCGAGAACGGCAGCACGCTCTGCCTTGCCATCGCCTTCGCGCTGCTGGTTATCAACTACGCCATCAGCAAGCCCAACGTCAAGAGCCTGCCCACCATCATCGACGCGTTTGAAAACGGCGGCAAGAACTGCCTGAGCGTCGGTATCGCATGCGGTATGGCTGGTATCATCGCCGGCGTCGTCACCATGACCGGTCTCGGCCAGGTGCTCATCGGCGCGATCGTCGGTCTGTCCAACGGTCACCTGATCATCGCTCTCGTGCTGACGATGCTCTGCTGCATCGTGCTCGGCATGGGCGTTCCCACCACCGCGAACTACATCATCATGGCCACCACCTGCGCGCCGATCCTTGCCTCCGGCATGGGTCTCAACCTGATGGCTGCCCACATGTTCTGCTTCTACTTCGGTATCGTCGCAGACATCACCCCGCCCGTTGCGCTGGCTGCCTACGCCGGTTCCGCCATCGCCAAGGCTCCCCCGATGAAGACCGCCTGGAACGCGACCCGTCTCGCAATCGCGGCGTTCATCATCCCCTACATCTTTGCTTACAATAACGCCCTGATCTTCGTTGGCAACGACGTCAAGTTCCTGAGCGTTGCCTCCATCGTCATCTCCGCGACCCTCGGTATGGCGTCTATCGCCTCCGGCCTGATGGGCTACCTGATCCGCGACATGAAGGCGATCAGCCGCGTCGCACTGGTCATCGGCGGCCTGCTGATGGTCATCCCCGGCACGGTCACTGACCTTGCGGGTCTTGCGGTGCTGGTCGTCGTCCTCGTTCTCCAGCGTATCGAGAACAAGAAGGACAAGGCGGCTGCGTCCGTGTAACGCAAAGCATCCTGCTAATGAAAAAGAGACCGCTTCGGCGGCCTCTTTTTTTGCATGTGCGCCGCTTTTCAAGCATAGACTGGAAACGACGGGAGGTTTTGCACATGCCCAGAATTTATTTGAGTCCCTCCACGCAGGATTGGAACCCGTATGTCGACGGCAGTGGCAGCGAGGAATACTGGATGAATCTGCTGGCCGACACGCTCGAGCCGTACCTTTACGCAAACACCATCTCCTTTGTGCGCAACACGCCGGAGATGACCGCGGCCTCGTCCATCGCGCAGGCGAACAGCCTTGGCGGCTTTGACTTTTACCTTGCCCTGCACTCCAACGCCTCGGGGGAGGGGCAGGCGGGGAAGAACCGCGGCATCATCGTCTTTTACTATCCCACGAGCAGCGACGGAAAGCGTGCTGCCGAGCTCTTCGCCGCGCAGCTGCGCATGGTCTACCCGCTGCCTGCAAAGGTGACGACGCAGGCGACCACAACGCTCGGCGAGGTGCGGCGGCCCAGATACCCCGCGAATCTCATCGAGCTCGGCTATCACGACAATTACGACGATGCGCGCTGGATCGAAAATAACCTCGACGCCGCGGCGCAGGCCATCGCGCGGGGACTGACGGAGTATTTCGGCCTGCCGTTCATTTACCCGCAGCTCGTGCGCACCGGCGTCGTCACGACCGAGGGCTCAGCCCTGCGCCTGCGAAGCTACCCGGGCATCGACGGGGAAACAGTTGGCAGCATCCCGAACGGCGAGAGCGTGCAGGTCTACGGGAGCTATCAAGGCTGGTACTCCGTGGGCTACGACGGCCGACTCGGCTACGCGGCGCAGGCCTACATTGCGGTGTGATCTTCGCCCGTTTCCGATATTTTCCGGGCGCGACTTTTCCTTGACAGCTGGTTATAAAAAGTTTACAATGTTTTTTGGATTTATGGAGGGGAGAGAAGGGGAATCTCCCATTTATGATTCAAAAACCCAACGATAGATCAATCGCATCGATCAAAAAAAGCACACAGGAGGAATCGTATGATCAGCTATCTCTACGCTGCGCTTATCGCGGTGGGGACGCTCGTCATTGGCATTCTTCTTGGTATTTGGATTCGCAAGAGAGCCGCTAAACGCGCCGAGGAGAAGATCTCCAACGCCGATGAAGAGGCGCTTCGTATTGTCAACGAAGCGATCAAGAGCGCTGAAAACAAGAAACGCGAAGTTATGTTGGAGGCAAAGGAAGATATCCTGCGCTCCAGAAACGAATACGAGAAGGAAGTCAAGGAACGCCGCGCCGAGCAGCAGAAGCAGGAGCGCCGGCTCCAGCAGAAGGAGGAGAACCTCGACCGCAAGACCGACGCGCTGGAAAAGCGCGAGGAGGCCCTCAACCAGAAGCATGCCGCTCTGGACAAGGAAAACGAAGAAATCAAGATCATCAAGCGCAGCCAGACCGAAATGCTCGAACGTATTTCCGGTTTTACTGCAGAAGACGCCAAGAAGTACCTGATCGAGCAGGTCGAGAGCGAAGTGACGCACGAGACCGCGCTCAAGATCAAGGAGCTGGAGCAGCGCGCCAAGGACGAGGCCGATTCCCGCGCCCGCGAGATCGTCGCCTCTGCCATCCAGCGCTGCGCTGCCGACCATGTTGCCGAGATCACCGTCAGTGTGGTGCCCCTGCCCAATGACGAGATGAAAGGCCGCATCATCGGCCGCGAAGGCCGCAACATCCGCACGATCGAAACGCTCACGGGCGTCGACCTCATCATCGACGACACGCCCGAGGCGATCACCGTCTCGTGCTTCGAGCCCGTGCGCCGCGAAGTTGCGCGCCTGGCGCTCGAAAAGCTCATCGCCGACGGCCGCATCCATCCCACGCACATTGAAGAGATGGTCAACAAGGCCCGCCGCGAGGTGGACGCCATCATCAAGTCTGAGGGCGAGCGCGCCGTGCTGGAGACCGGCATCCGCGGCCTGCACCCCGAGCTTGTGAAGATGCTCGGCCGCCTGCACTACCGCACGAGCTACGGCCAGAACGTTCTGCAGCACTCCATCGAGGTCTCGCACCTTGCGGGCATGATGGCCGCCGAGCTGGGCGCGGATGTTTACGCCGCCAAGCGCGCAGGCCTGCTGCACGATATCGGCAAGGCCGTCGACCACGAGATGGAGGGTACGCACGTTGCCCTCGGCGTCGAATTTTTGCGCAAGTACCACGAAAAGGACGACATCATCCATGCCGTGCAGGCGCACCACAACGACGTGGAGCCGCAGACCATCGTTGCCTGCCTCGTGCAGGCGGCAGATGCGATCTCTGCCGCCCGTCCCGGCGCCCGCCGCGAGAATCTGGAGAACTACATCAAGCGCCTCGAGCAGCTTGAGGAGATCACCGGCAGCTATCCCGGCGTCGACAAGGCCTATGCCATTCAGGCCGGCCGCGAGGTGCGCGTGATGGTCAAGCCCGACCAGGTCAGCGAGGACCAGATGGTCATTCTGGCGCGCGAGCTTGCCAAAAAGATCGAGGAAGAGATGGAATATCCCGGCCAGATCAAGGTGCACGTCCTGCGCGAGACGACCGCCATCGAATACGCGAAATAAGAAAAAGGCTCCGCTTTTGCGGGGCCTTTTTTCATGCCTTTCTTGCGTTTTGTCCCGCGCCTTGCTATACTGGGGAAAACGCAAAGCGGAGGAACGCCATGCTCTACAATATTCTGGCCATCGGCGATGTGGTGGGCGGCTGCGGCGTCAGCTGCCTCGAGCACCATCTGCGCGCCGTGAAAAAACTCAAGAACATCCACTTCACCGTGGTCAACGGCGAGAATGCCGCGATGGTCGGCCTGACGCCGAACGACGCCGAGCGCATCTTCTCCGCGGGAGCGGACGTCATCACGCTTGGCAACCACACATTCGGCAAGATGCAGATCACCGACTACCTCGACGACTGCCCGTATATTCTGCGGCCGCACAATCTCGGCGCGCGCGTGCCGGGAAGGGGCTACGGCGTTTTCGACTGCGGGCGCGCCCGCATCGCGGTGATGAACCTCATCGGCCGCTGCGACCTCGCGTTCCATGCGGACAATCCGTTCAAAACGGCGGACGAGCTGCTCAAAAGCGGCGAAAAGCCGACGTTCACGCTGCTTGACTTCCACGCCGAGGCGACGAGCGAAAAGCTCGCCATGGCCTATTACCTCGATGGCCGCGTCAGCGCCATCTGGGGCACGCACACCCACGTGCCGACGGCGGACGAAGAGGTCTTCCCCAAGGGGACGGGCTACCTCACGGACCTCGGCATGACGGGGGCGGTGCGCAGCGTGCTCGGTATCAAGCCCGAGCAGTCGGTTGAGACGTTTCTCGGCGGTCTCCCGGGCCGCTACCGCGAGCCGGAGAAGAGCGCCGGCAAGATGCAGGGAGCGATTTTTACATTGGATGACGCGACGGGGCTCTGCGTGAGCGTCGAGCGCGTCGATGTGCGCTGAGAAAGCGCGAGATAGAAAGGAACAACGCAAATGTCCATCGAAAAAGTGAGAGCCTATTTTGAACATTTCGGCATCGCCGACCGCATCCGCGAGTTCGACGTGTCGAGCGCGACGGTCGAGCTGGCCGCCGTCGCCGTCGGCGTGGAGGGCGCGCGCATCGCGAAGTCCATGAGCTTCAAGCTCGCGGACGACGAGCCCATCATCATCGTGACGGCGGGGGACAGAAAGATCGACAACGCCAAGTACAAGGCGTATTTCCACGTGAAAGCAAAGATGCTGACCTTTGACGAGGCCTGCGCATTCACCGGCCACGCGCCGGGCGGCGTGTGCTCATTCGCACTGCCGGAGAATGTGAAGACCTATCTCGATGTGTCGCTCAAACGCTTCGACACGGTTTTCCCCGCGGCGGGCAGCGCGAACAGCGCCATCGAGATGACCTGCGACGAGCTTGAGAAGTATTCCTCAAACTTTGTCGCCTGGGTCGACGTGTGCAAGGAGAAAGCGCCCGCCCCGCAGGCATGAGAGGAGAGAACACATGAGCGTGAAGATCGTCCACGCGGCGGACTTCCATTTGGACAGCGCGTTCGGCGCGCTGAGCGCCGAGCAGGCGCGCCAGCGCCGTCGCGAGAGCCGCGAGCTGCTGACGCGGCTTTGCAATTACGTGAATCAGAACGGCGTCGATCTCGTGCTGCTCGCGGGCGACCTGTTCGACAGCGACACGACCTATCGCGAGACGCTGGAAGCGCTCTCTGAGGCGCTGGGCGCAATGCAGGCGCGAGTGTTCATCGCCCCCGGCAACCACGACCCGTACAGCGCGAAGTCGGCCTACGCGACGCTTTCCTGGCCGGAGAACGTGCACGTCTTCACGTCGAAGACGGTCGAGCGCGTGGAGCTGCCGGAGCTTCAGTGCGCCGTGTACGGCGCGGCGTTTACCGCGCCCGTGCAGGATGAGAGCCTGCTTGCGGACTTCCGCGCACCGGAGGACGATTGCATCCATCTGATGGTGCTGCACGGTGATATCTCCGCCACGGAATCGCGCTACGATCCCCTCACGAAAGAGCAGATCAAGGAGAGCGGGATCGACTATCTTGCGCTCGGCCACACACACCAGTTCGGCGGTTTCCTGCGCGAAGGGCAGACGACCTACGCCTACTCCGGCTGCCCGGAGGGCCGCGGTTTTGACGAGCTGGGCGAAAAGGGCATCCTTACGGGCACGGTGGAGCGTGGGAAGGCCGAACTTTCGTTTGTGCCGTTCGCGCGCAGACGGTATGAGGTCCTGAACGTCGATGTGACGGGAAGATCGGCGGAGGACGCGCTGCGCGCGGCCCTGCCGGATGCGACTGTGCGCGATATTTACCGCATTATTTTCACCGGAGAGACGGATGAGCGCGGGCTTGATCTCAAGTCGATCGAAGAGCAGTTTGCGCCCGACTTCTTCCACTTGGAGCTGCGCGATGAGACGCGCATTAGCGAGGACGTCTGGGCGCGAGCGCAGGAGGATTCGCTGCGCGGCCTGTTCCTGCGTGAGCTGCGCACGAAATTCGATGTTGCATCCTCGGACGACGAGCGCGCGAAGATCAGCCTCGCCGCGCGCTTCGGCCTCGCCGCGCTCGACGGGTGTGATTTGTGAGGAGGAGAACTATGTCGATCTGGTACAGCCGGCGGAAAAAGGAAGAAAAATCCCTGCGCCTTGCGGCGGCGGGGAAGTCCGCGTTCTGCTTTGCAGAGCTTCATTACAACGCGCGCAGCCTTACGCACGCCGCGGGCGTCGCGGCGGAGAGAGCGCTCCGCCTTTATCGCAAAATTGACCGAAAAAGATAAGAAAACAACCGAGAAAGGCCGAAAGGAAGCCCCTTTCGGCCTTTTTTGAGAGGATATTAAGTAAGAATTAAGAAACAATCGCTGTTTTTGTTTGAAAACGGCTGATACAATGATCAACATGAGGTGAGAAAATGTACAACATTCTGATTTGTGACGACGAACAGGACATTGTCAACGCGCTCAAGATCTATCTTTCCGGCGGGGACTACTGCCTGTTTGAGGCGAGCAACGGGCGCGAGGCGCTGGAGGTCGTGGAGAAGAACGACATCCATCTGATCCTGATGGACATCATGATGCCCCAGCTCGACGGCATCGCCGCGACGGCGAAGCTGCGCGAAAAGAGCAACGTGCCCATCATCCTGCTCACGGCCAAGAGCGAGAGCAGCGACAAGGTCCTGGGCCTGAACATCGGCGCGGACGATTACATCACCAAGCCCTTTGACCCCGTGGAGGTGCTCGCGCGCGTGCGCTCGCAGCTGCGCCGCTATACGCAGCTTGGGGCGAAGAAGGTGGAGGAGCAGGCGAACGTCTACACCGTCGGCCCCATCGTGCTCGACGAGGAGAAAAAAAGCGTGACGGTCGACGGCGACGAGGTCGCGCTCACGCCCATCGAGTTCAACATCCTGCGGCTGCTGATGAAGAACCCGGGACGCATCTATTCCTCCGCCCAGATCTACGAGCTGGTGTGGAAGGAGGATTCGCTGGGGGCGGAGACGTCGGTGAGCGTGCACATCCGTCACCTGCGGCAAAAATTGGAGATCAACCCCTCCGAGCCGCGCTACCTGAAGGTCGTGTGGGGGCTGGGGTATAAAATGGAGGACAAGAAATGAAGGCTGCGTGGATACGCAATTTCTGGACAAAGACGGTCGCTTTTTTGCTGGCGGCGGCGCTCGTGCCGGTGATCCTCACCTATGTTGTAGGACTTGCCTACTCCTACGGCGGTATGGGTCGGGACTTTTACACGAGCGACCTCTGCCTGACTGCGGTCGGCAAAAAGACGTGGGAGATCTGCGACGACTATATCGCCATGGAAGGCGGAAACTATGAGCTCGACAAGATCTACTCCAAGGGAGACAGCTACAGCAACATTCGCTTCCGTGTGACGGACGAGCAGGACAAGGTGGAGTTCAGCAACGTCAGCGACGACGATACCTTCTGCTACAGCACCGTTTACGGTGACAAGACCTTTGATGTCTACCTTGTGAAGGGCCTTCCTGCGCAGGACGACATTTACTGGGCGAAGGTTTTTTACGACAAGGCAGAAAACTGGGGACAGAACGCCCTGGAGATGCTCATCCTCTTTGGCGCGATGGAGCTGTTCCTGCTCATCTTCCTCGCCCGCACGGCGGCGCGGCGCGAGGACGGCGAGCTGCAGGGCGGCTGGCAGGAAAAGATTCCCTTCGACCTCTATCTTCTCGTTGACGGCACGATCATTGCGCTGCTGTGCGTGGCGGTGGAGGAGGTCTACTCCTATGTGAGCTTTTACACCCCGCCCTACGATGTGCTGCTGCTGGCGATGAGCTTTGCGCTGGCGGTGCTCGTCTTTGCCGCGTGGGTGACATTCTGTGCGCGCGTCAAGGTGGGCGGGCTGTGGAAGGGAACGATTGTCTACAAGCTCCTGTGCCTGTGCTGGAAGATCGTCAGGTGGTGCTGGAGAGTGCTCTGCGCCTTCTGCCGCGGCGTGGCGAATCTTTTGCACGCCCTTCCGATGATCTGGCGCACGGCCGCGCTCTGCGTTCTTGTCAGTGCAGCGACCGTGATCCTGGCGGATGCAGGCTATTACGACGGATACTTTAAGCTCGTGGCGCTTCTTTTTCTTCTCTCCGTTGCGGCGTGCCTTTTTTCCGCGCAGCTGCGAAAGCTCCAGAAGGAGGGCGAAGCCCTCGCCGCCGGCAATCTTGACGCGCAGGTGGACACAAAGTGGATGTATTGGGACGTTAAGCGCCACGCCGAGAACTTGAATTCCATCGGCGACGGCATGGCTGCGGCCATCGACAAGCAGCTCAAGAGCGAGCGGCTCAAAACGGAACTTATCACAAACGTTTCGCACGACATCAAGACGCCGCTCACGAGCATCATCAACTACGTTGATCTTTTGCAGCATGAGCACACTCCCGAGCAGGAGGAAGAATACCTCGCCGTCCTCAAGCGGCAGGCGTTCAAGCTCAAAAAGCTCACGGAGGACTTGGTCGAGGCCAGCAAGGCCACGACGGGTAACCTGCCCGTGAACGCCGTGCGGTGCAGCATGAACGAGCTTCTATCGCAGGTCGAGGGCGAGTACGGCGACAAGCTGAGCGCGGCGGAGCTGACGCTCGTGAGCGTGATGCCGGACAAGGAGCTCTTCTGCAATGTGGACGGCGCGTTGATGTGGCGCGTGATCGACAATCTGCTCTCGAACATCTGCAAATACGCGCAGAATGGCACGCGCGTTTATCTGACGCTCGAAAAGACCGGCGGCGACGCGGTCGTGACCTTCAAGAACACCTCGCGCGCGGCGCTGAACATCCCCGCCGAGGAACTGATGGAACGCTTTGTGCGCGGCGACAGCTCGCGCTCGACCGAGGGAAACGGCCTCGGTCTCTCCATCGCGCAGAGCTTGACGGAGCTGCAGGGTGGGAAGATGTCGCTCGCCATTGATGGCGACCTCTTCAAGGCCATCCTCCGTTTCCCGACGGTGGTGTGAGAAAAATACAGAAAGGTGCGGAAAGGCGTTGCCGTTCCGCACCTTTTCCGCGCCTGTGCTTGACAATTCGGCGCAAAAACAATACAATAACAGTTCAGAACTCTATCCTGAAACTGAGGGAGAACATAAACATGGCAAAAGATAAAAAGGTAGAACAGATCACGAATTTGGAAGACGATTTTGCCCAATGGTATACCGACATCTGCCGCAAGGCGGAGCTTGTTGAGTATGCCAGCGTCAAGGGCTTTACCATCCTGCGCCCCTATGGCTTCGCCATCTGGGAGAACATGCAGCGTTTGATGGACGCGGAGTTCAAAAAGACCGGACACGAGAATGTGGCGATGCCCGTTCTGATCCCTGAGAGCCTGCTCAAGAAAGAGGGCGAGCTCGTCAACGGCTTCGCGCCCGAGGTTGCGTGGGTCACGATGGGCGGCAGCGAGAAGCTCGAAGAGCGCCTTGCCTTCCGCCCCACGTCCGAGACGATGTTCTGCGACCACTGGTCCCGCGTATTGCAGACCTACCGCCAGCTGCCGATGCTCTACAACCAGTGGTGCTCCGTCATCCGCTGGGAGAAGACCACCCGCCCGTTCCTGCGTTCGCGCGAGTTCTGGTGGCAGGAGGGCCACACCATCCACGAGACCGCCGAGGAGGCGCAGGCCGAGACGATGCAGCAGCTCAACTGCTACGCCGACTTCTTCCACCACGTGCTCGCCATCCCCGTCGTCCCCGGCCGCAAGACCGAGAAGGAGAAGTTCGCGGGCGCCGAGGCGACCTATACCGTCGAGTGCATGATGAAGGACCGCAAGGCGCTTCAGGGTGCGACGAGCCACTATTTTGGCGACAAGTTCTCCCGCGCCTATGACGTGACCTTCACCGGCCGCGACAACAAGCTCCAGTACCCGTTCCAGACGTCCTGGGGCTCCACCACGCGCATGATCGGCGCGGTCATCATGACCCACGGCGACAACAACGGCCTTGTCCTGCCCCCGCGCATCGCGCCC
>OLOS01002210.1_pt1 | contig 13855 bp, 9 predicted proteins | sample 1672631 | NCBI WGS metagenome assembly OLOS01 (sample SAMEA3136707, study PRJEB25190) | human gut metagenome | biome: human gut; feature: human-associated habitat; material: faeces | place: Austria | collected 2013 | reverse complement strand
CCACGCGCTGCCGTGTTCCAGTTTGCTCCAGTGAACGCGATGTTTACCGATACCGTGGTGATGCACCATCGAACCGCCGAGGCGAATGGTTTCTTCGCAGATGATTTTGTTGAGCGGATTGTGGTACTTGTCGATTTCCTCTTCCGGCTTACAGTCAACGACGTTGTAGTCGTAGACGAAGTACATGTTGGTGCCGTTCTGGTAGCTGTGAGAGGAGTGACCGCCCAGCATGGTGATGTCGTCGGCGTGCGGGAACTCGGTGCGAATACGGTTAATAACGCTTTCGTAGATTTCGTGGATGCAGCTCCAGCAGCCGGACACTTCGGTGGTAAAGCCCATGTTGCCGGTTTTGAGGATCTGCACACGTTCGGCAGCTACTTTATCCGGTCCCCAGTTCAGGTTGTTAAACCAGGTTTCGATCAGCTTGCTGTCCACGCGCTGGCACTGCGGGTAGCGCGCCACGATTTCAGCAATCCCTTCACCCGTCGCCTTCGCAATGCGAGGGTTACCTTCAGCCATAAAGATCAGCACGCATTTGCCGTCGGCAAAATGGGTGAAGTGTTGGGTGCCATCTTCAGCATCATACAAACGAGCAATCGACGGACGGTACCCTTCCACCATGATTTCACGCAGGATGTTGAAGCCGGTTTTCATATCTTCCAGGATATAGCCGTAGAAGAGATTGTTTTCCGGCGTAAATTTGAAGATTTTCACTGTGACTTCAGTGATATAGCACAGTGCACCTTCGTTGCCGATGATGATATGACGAATGTCCGGGCCAGCCGCGCGACGTGGCACGTTTTTAATGCGTGTGACGGTGCCATCTGCCAGCACCGCTTCCAGACCAACGACCATATCTTCGATTGCGCCGTAGAGTGTGGAGAACTGCCCGATACTGCGGGTCGCCACCAAGCCGCCCATCTGCGCCAGCGGCTTTGACTGCGGAGAATGCCCCGTGGTGTAACCTTTTTCGCGCAATGCGTTTTCCAGCACCTCCAGCGGAACGCCACATTGCGCCGTGGCCTGCATATTCTCAATATCAATATTAATGATTTGATTCATGGCGGAGCCGTCGAGCACCACCGAGTTTTCCACAACGGTTTCCAGTCCACCTTCGGTGGCGGAAGCACCGGTACGTGGCACACCGTTAATTTTGTGCGCATTCATAAAATTCAGCACACGGGATACTTGTTCTGTGGAACCGAGTTTTACGACCGCTGCCGGAATCGGCAAAGTATAAATTCCATGAATATCCGGAAATTTACGAAAACGGTCAATACTGTTTTTCTTTAATACCGTTTCATCGGTAATAACGCGATCTGCACCAACAATTTCCTTTAGCTGGTCGACAATCGCTACGCGAGATAAAGACATAATAATTCCTTCCTGATAATAAAAATGGAATAGTTATTAATAAGAGAAAACAGAAACCACCGTTATGAATTAGCGCACTAAATAACCGCCATCAACCACTAATAAATGTCCGTTGACATAATTCGATGCCGGACTTGCGAGGAATACGGCTGCCCCCATTAAATCCTGAGTATCACCCCAACGGTTTGCCGGAATATGATCAAGAACACGCTGGTTAGTTTCTGGATTACTACGGGTCGCCAGCGTAATATCGGTTGCATAATAACCAGGAGCAATACCATTCACCTGAATATTATATTGGCCTAATTCATCGCAATAGGCTTTGGTGAATCCGGCAAGAGCATGTTTAGTGGCAGAATAAGCAGGTGACCATTGACCACCTAAGTAAGAGAACAATGAACAGATATTAATGATTTTACCGCTTTTCTGCGGGATCATAATTTTTGCCGCTTCGTAGCTTAACTCGAATGCGGCGGTCAGGTTCACGTCAATCATCGGGTCCCAGTCGGCACGACCAAAGTCCAACACCTTATTCAGCTTACAAATACCGGCATTATTGACCAGAATATCGACGGTGCCGAAACGTTCACAGCAGGCAGCGATAATCTTCTGCGGCGCGCCTTCTGCGGTGATATCCACCTGCATAAAATCAACTTCAACGCCCTGTTTTTCAATCATTTCCTTTGTTTCGCCGTTATCTTTGACGAAACTAGGAATAAAGACATTTGCGCCAGCTTTGGCCAACGCCATGGCAAATGCCTGGCCTAAACCGCTATTCCCGCCGGTAACAATTGCTGTTTTACCTTTCAGGGAGAAAAAATCCATTGAGAACGCATTGAGAGATTCGATTGACATAGTTAGCTCCAATTTCCGTAAGGCAAAAAAAAAGAAAGGTAACTTCCCCCGCGAGAGGGAAGTTACCTTTCTCATTATCTCTGGTAACTGGAGATAATTTTTAGCATAAGGACATAACTGCTAATGTGATCGTAATCACAGTGTGATGTTCGTATTGTCAAATAATTTAAAAAAGCAGAAGCGTGATTACTCTCACACAACACCTCTGCTTTCCATGTTATTTCTTATTGCAATTACTAGAGACCTGAGAAAAGTAATCCACCTGAAAGGGCGGCTTACTTTTCTCTTTTTTTTGTCTATTACAAATGGGAATACGATATGCAACACAACTCATATCGCCGTTGGATAACCCTCGCGATAATTAGTTTTAGCGGCGGCGTTAGTTTCGACCTGGCTTATTTACGTTATATTTATCAAATTCCCATGGCAAAATTTATGGGATTCAGCAATACCGAGATAGGTTTAATAATGAGTACCTTTGGTATTGCGGCCATTATTTTCTATGCCCCTAGCGGCGTTATTGCCGATAAATTTTCACATCGCAAAATGATTACTTCCGCGATGATCATTACCGGATTACTGGGTCTGTTAATGGCAACATATCCACCGCTGTGGGTAATGCTCTGTATTCAGGTCGCCTTTGCGATAACGACGATTTTAATGCTGTGGTCGGTGTCGATTAAAGCCGCATCGTTGCTGGGCGATCATAGCGAGCAAGGGAAAATTATGGGCTGGATGGAAGGGCTGCGCGGCGTCGGTGTAATGTCGCTGGCGGTGTTTACCATGTGGGTCTTTTCTCGCTTTGCACCGGATGACAGCGCCAGCCTGAAAACGGTCATTATTATCTATAGTGTGGTTTACATTCTGCTGGGCATTTTGTGTTGGTTTTTTGTTAGCGATAACAACAACCTACGCAGTGCCAATAACGAAGAAAAACAGTCATTCCAGCTTAGCGACATCCTGGCCGTTTTGCGCATCAGCACTACCTGGTATTGCAGCATGGTGATTTTTGGTGTCTTCACCATCTACGCCATTCTGAGTTACTCCACCAACTATCTGACCGAAATGTACGGCATGTCGCTGGTGGCGGCGAGCTACATGGGGATTGTGATCAACAAAATCTTCCGCGCGCTGTGCGGCCCACTTGGCGGCATTATCACCACCTACAGTAAAGTGAAATCCCCTACCCGCGTGGTCCAAATCCTTTCCATCATCGGTTTGCTGGCGTTGACAGCCCTGCTCGTCACGAACTCTAACCCGCAATCGGTCGCGATGGGGATTGGCTTGATTTTATTACTGGGATTCACCTGTTACGCCTCACGCGGGCTGTACTGGGCCTGCCCTGGCGAAGCGAGAACACCGTCTTACATTATGGGCACCACGGTAGGTATTTGTTCGGTGATTGGATTCCTGCCGGATGTCTTCGTTTACCCGATTATCGGCTACTGGCAAGACACCCTGCCCGCTGCAGAAGCCTATCGCAACATGTGGCTAATGGGCATGGCGGCGCTTGGCATGGTGATCATCTTTACCTTTTTGCTGTTCCAAAAAATTCGTACTGCTGATAGCGCCCCCGCAATGGCTAGCAGCAAGTAAGCCAGGAAAATTACAGGAGAAAAATCATGTCGAAAAAATACATCATAGGGATTGATGGCGGAAGTCAGAGCACAAAAGTGGTGATGTACGATCTGGAAGGTAATGTGGTTTGCGAAGGCAAAGGCTTATTGCAGCCGATGCACACGCCAGATGCCGATACCGCAGAACATCCTGACGATGATTTATGGGCATCACTATGTTTTGCCAGTCACGATTTGATGAGCCAGTTTGCCGGGAATAAAGAAGATATTGTCGGCATTGGCCTGGGCTCAATCCGTTGCTGCCGTGCGCTATTGAAAGCCGATGGTACGCCAGCCGCGCCGTTGATTAGCTGGCAGGATGCACGCGTTACACGCCCTTACGAACACACTAATCCTGACGTGGCCTATGTCACCTCTTTTTCGGGTTATCTGACACATCGCTTAACCGGCGAGTTTAAAGACAATATCGCCAACTATTTTGGTCAGTGGCCGGTGGATTATAAGAGCTGGGCATGGAGCGAAGATGCTACGGTAATGGAAAAGTTTAATATCCCCCGCCAGATGCTTTTTGACGTGCAAATGCCGGGCACCATTCTTGGGCATATCACACCACAAGCTGCGCTGGCGACACATTTCCCGGCTGGGCTGCCGGTTGTTTGTACCACCAGTGATAAACCGGTAGAAGCTCTGGGAGCCGGGTTACTGGATGATGAAACGGCGGTAATTTCTCTTGGCACCTATATCGCGTTGATGATGAACGGCAAAGCACTGCCGAAAGATCCGGTGGCGTACTGGCCGATTATGTCTTCTATTCCGCAAACATTGCTGTATGAAGGTTACGGTATTCGCAAAGGCATGTGGACGGTGAGCTGGCTGCGCGACATGTTAGGCGAGTCGTTAATTCAGGATGCCAAAGCACAGGATCTTTCACCGGAAGATTTGCTCAACAAAAAAGCGTCTTGCGTGCCGCCTGGCTGTAATGGTCTGATGACGGTGCTGGACTGGCTGACCAATCCGTGGGAACCGTACAAACGCGGGATTATGATCGGTTTTGATTCCAGCATGGATTACGCATGGATATATCGTTCGATACTGGAAAGCGTGGCGCTGACGCTGAAGAATAATTACGACAATATGTGTCATGAAATGAATCACTTTGCAAAGCATGTGATCATTACTGGCGGCGGTTCGAACAGCGATCTGTTTATGCAGATTTTTGCCGACGTGTTCAACCTTCCGGCACGCCGAAACGCCATTAACGGTTGTGCAAGTCTGGGGGCTGCGATCAATACGGCGGTAGGTCTGGGGCTATACCCGGATTACACAACGGCTGTCGATAAAATGGTTCGCGTGAAAGATATCTTCATACCGATTGAGAGCAATGCCAAACGCTACGACGCGATGAATAAAGGCATTTTCAAAGACCTAACCAAACATAATGATGTAATACTGAAAAAATCGTATGAAGTGATGCATGGGGAATTGGGGAATGCGGATTCGATCCAGAGCTGGTCGAATGCGTAAGTGAGATAAACAGTGCCGGGTAGATGATTAATCCCGGCATATTCACGTTTCCACTACAAAATACCGGGTAACCACTGCTGAATATTGTTCTCTCCTGAGCAGCGTTTATGCTTTAATTGCTAAACCGATTTAATTTGTTTAGCAGTTAGTATATTGGAGCCTTTATGAGCACAAGAGTATGGGTACTCGGTGATGCGGTTGTTGATTTATTACCCGAAAGCCAGGGGAGACTACTACAGTGTCCTGGTGGGGCGCCTGCTAATGTTGCAGTCGGTATCGCAAGGCTGGGGGGGAAAAGTGCCTTTATTGGCAAAGTTGGCGATGATCCTTTCGGTCGCTTTATGTATCAGACACTGAGTACAGAAAATGTTGATACACGTTATATGTCTCTTGATCCTCAACATCGCACCTCAATTGTGGCTGTAGGACTTGATGAGCAAGGAGAAAGAAACTTTACCTTTATGGTACGCCCAAGTGCCGATCTTTTTTTACAACCTGATGACCTTCCTACATTTGGGCCGGGTGAATGGCTCCATCTTTGTTCCATTGCGCTCAGTGCAGAACCTTCCCGAAGTACCGCATTTCTGGCTATGGAGAAAATACGTCAGGCTGGCGGAAACATCAGTTTTGATCCCAATATCCGCAGCGATTTCTGGCAGAGTGAAGCGCTGTTAAGGAAATACCTTGATCGTGCGCTTTCGCTGGCGAATATCGCCAAATTGTCCGAAGAAGAGTTGTTATTCATCAGTGACGAAAGCCAGGTTCAGCAAGGCGCATATTCATTAGTACAACGTTATCCGTTGACTTTATTGCTTATTACACAAGGAAAAAATGGCGTACTTGTGTATTTTCAGGGGCAGTTTATCCACTATCCCGCCAAACCTGTTTCTGTCGTCGATACGACCGGGGCAGGAGATGCTTTTGTCGCTGGATTACTTGCCGGTCTGGCTGATTCTGGAATACCAACAAATACCAGACAGCTTGAACGAATCATTGCACAAGCTCAGATTTGTGGTGCTCTGGCGACCACGGCTAAAGGCGCGATGACCGCCTTACCCCGACAACACGATCTCCCTTCACAATAGTGATCCTGCTGTTGTATCTGTAACCCGATTTGTCGTGCCTGTCACATTTACTAAATCGGTTTAGCGAAAATAATTGCTCTGGCTAAAAAGTCAGCTTTATTATCAACACCTAAACCGGTTTAGCATTTTAGCAATTTTTATAATTCTCTGATGGGACGCGACAAATTATGTATAAAAAAACAACTTTGGCAGTGTTAATTGCTTTGCTGACCGGTGCTACAACGGTACATGCGCAAACGGATATTAGCAGTATCGAATCTCGACTGGCGGCGTTGGAACAACGTTTAAAAAATGCGGAATCCCGCGCCCAGGCGGCAGAAGCAAGGGCCAAAACAGCTGAATTACAGGTTCAGAAACTGGCTGAAACACAACAACAAAATCAGCTAACAACTCAAGAAGTAGCACAGAGAACAGTTCAGCTCGAACAGAAATCCGCAGAAAACAGTGGTTTTGAGTTTCATGGCTATGCCCGTTCCGGGTTACTGATGAATGATGCCGCTTCCAGTAGCAAAAGTGGGCCGTATCTGACTCCCGCAGGTGAAACTGGTGGAGCTGTTGGCCGTCTGGGAAATGAAGCCGATACCTATGTCGAGTTAAATGTAGAACATAAACAAACACTGGATAACGGTGCGACCACACGCTTTAAAGCAATGTTGGCTGACGGACAAAGAGATTACAACGACTGGACTGGCGGCTCCAGTAACCTGAATATCCGACAGGCTTTTGCCGAACTGGGCGCATTACCAAGTTTTACCGGAGCATTCAAAGACAGTACTGTCTGGGCTGGTAAACGCTTTGATCGCGACAATTTTGATATTCACTGGTTAGACTCCGATGTCGTATTTTTAGCGGGAACGGGCGGCGGTATCTATGACGTAAAATGGAACGAGACATTCCGCAGTAACTTTTCTCTCTACGGACGTAATTTCGGCGATCTTGATGATATCGACAATAACGTTCAGAACTATATCCTCACCATGAATCATTATGCAGGCCCCTTCCAGTTGATGGTTAGCGGATTACGGGCAAAAGATAATGATGATCGAAAAGATGCCAATGGTGATCTCATTCAAACTGATGCTGCAAATACTGGCGTACATGCGTTAGTTGGTCTGCACAATGACACTTTCTATGGCCTGCGTGAAGGGACGGCAAAAACAGCACTGCTATATGGCCATGGCCTGGGTGCGGAAGTCAAAGGGATTGGCTCCGATGGCGCTCTGCTGTCTGAGGCGAATACCTGGCGCTTCGCATCTTACGGCACAACACCTCTGGGAAGCGGTTGGTATGTTGCGCCAGCAATTCTCGCACAAAGCAGTAAAGATCGTTACGTCAAAGGCGATAGCTACGAATGGGTGACCTTCAATACACGTCTGATCAAAGAGGTAACACAGAATTTTGCTCTGGCCTTTGAGGGTAGCTATCAATATATGGATCTGAAGCCAAAGGGGTATCAAAACCACAACGCCGTAAACGGCAGCTTCTATAAACTCACCTTTGCTCCAACTCTAAAAGCTAACGATATCAATAATTTCTTTAGCCGTCCGGAGCTTCGCCTGTTTGCCACCTGGATGGACTGGAGCAGCAAACTTGATGATTTTGCCAGCAATGATGCTTTCGGCAGCAGTGGTTTCAATACTGGCGGAGAGTGGAATTTTGGTGTCCAAATGGAAACCTGGTTTTAATACCAGACAGCCTCACGGATGTGAGGCTTTTACTGAAATAACAATGAATTAGAGGGTTATATGGATTTCGATAAAATCGCCCAATCGTTGCTTCCTTTATTAGGTGGTAAGGAGAACATCGCCAGTGCAGCACATTGCGCCACTCGCCTACGGCTGGTACTGGTTGACGACACACTTGCCGATCAACATGCCATTGGCCAGATTGATGGAGTGAAAGGTTGTTTTCGTAATTCAGGGCAAATGCAAATCATCTTTGGCACCGGCGTGGTTAATAAAGTCTATGCTGCCTTTATTCAGGTTGCAGGTATTAGCGAATCCAGTAAAGCAGATACCGCTCGACTCGCCGCTCAAAAACTCAATCCTTTTCAGCGAATAGCACGGCTACTTTCTAATATTTTTGTCCCCATCATTCCAGCCATTGTTGCTTCTGGTTTATTAATGGGGCTTCTGGGAATGGTGAAAACATATGGCTGGGTGAATGCCGATAATGCGATTTATATCCTGCTGGATATGTGCAGTTCAGCCGCATTTATTATTCTCCCCATCCTTATTGGCTTTACTGCTGCTCGTGAATTTGGTGGAAATCCTTATCTTGGCGCGACATTAGGAGGGATTCTGACTCACCCGGCACTCACAAATGCCTGGGGCGTTGCTGCGGGATTTCAGACAATGAACTTCTTCGGTTTTGAAATCGCCATGATTGGCTATCAGGGAACGGTTTTCCCCGTGCTTCTGGCAGTATGGTTTATGAGCATAGTGGAAAAACAGTTACGCAGGTTTATCCCTGATGCTCTGGATCTCATTCTGACGCCATTTCTGACTGTCGTCATTTCTGGCTTTATCGCTCTTTTGATTATTGGTCCGGCAGGACGAGCGTTAGGTGACGGTATCTCTTTCGTTCTCAGCACGCTGATTGCACACGCAGGCTGGTTAGCAGGGTTGTTATTCGGCGGGCTATATTCAGCGATTGTTATTACGGGTATTCATCATAGCTTCCACGCAATTGAAGCAGGACTTTTAGGTAACCCTGCAATCGGTGTTAATTTCCTGCTGCCTATTTGGGCAATGGCAAACGTTGCGCAAGGCGGTGCATGTCTGGCGGTATGGTTTAAAACCAAAGATACAAAAATTAAAGCAATCACCCTACCCTCGGCCTTTTCCGCAATGTTAGGGATTACTGAAGCCGCTATTTTTGGTATCAACCTTCGTTTTGTTAAACCTTTTATTGCGGCCTTAATTGGTGGCGCTGCCGGCGGTGCCTGGGTTGTCTCTGTTCACGTTTATATGACTGCCGTTGGTCTGACCGCAATACCCGGCATGGCAATCGTTCAGCCAACATCGTTGGTTAATTATATTATTGGAATGGTGATTGCTTTCGCTGTCGCTTTTAGCCTCTCTTTATTACTCAAATACAAAACGGACGAGGAGTAATGTCGATGCCTTCACAAATGCCCGCGATTTTACAGGCAGTGATGAAAGGTCAGTCCAAAGCACTGGCAGATGCCCACTATCCTTGTTGGCATCTCGCTCCAGTCACCGGACTAATGAACGATCCAAATGGCTTTTGCTGGTCTGGAGGCCGCTATCATCTGTTTTATCAGTGGAATCCACTGGCTTGTGATCATAAGTACAAATGTTGGGGGCACTGGAGTTCGACGGATTTATTGCACTGGCAGCATGAACCATTAGCGCTAATGCCCGATAAAGAGTACGACCGTAATGGTTGTTACTCAGGAAGCGCGGTTAATAATCAGGGCGTTCTCACACTTTGCTATACCGGTAATGTTAAGTTTGATGATGGCAGCAGAACAGCATGGCAATGTCTGGCCACCGAAAATAACCAGGGCGGGTTTGATAAACTAGGCCCCGTCATACCGTTACCTGATGGTTACACCGGACATGTTCGTGATCCAAAAGTCTGGAAGCACAACAGCCAATGGTACATGGTGCTTGGCGCGCAAGATAAAGAGAAACGGGGGAAAGTACTGCTGTATTCCTCTGTCGATCTCTATACCTGGTCTTTTCATGGAGAAATTGCTGGTAATGGTCTGAATGAAATAGATAACGCAGGATACATGTGGGAATGTCCTGATCTTTTCGCCCTTGATGGTGAATACATTCTCCTCTGCTGCCCCCAGGGAATGGCGCGCGAACATGAGCGCTATCTGAATACTTATCCCTGCGCCTGGCTACATGGACAGTTTGATTACGAGACAGGCAAGTTTACGCATGGCGCTTTCTCAGAGCTGGATGCGGGATTTGAATTCTATGCACCACAGACGATGGAAGCCCCGGACGGGCGACGATTGCTGGTCGGCTGGATGGGGGTTCCTGATGGCGAAGAGATGTTGCAACCAACCAGAAAGCATCATTGGCAGCATCAAATGACCTGTTTTCGCGAACTCTCATTCCAGAAGGGAAAATTGTTTCAGATGCCAATCAGGGAACTCGCGCAACTGCGTGAAGCTGAACACTTCTGGCAAGGAAAAGCGGATCATGCGCCGCATGTCGAAATTGAACGCCTGGAAATGGACATCATTCCGTCGGGTGAGCTGTATCTGAATTTTGGCAATGCGCTGGCACTGCATCTTAATGACGATGGTATTCAACTACAGAGGAGAAGCCTTGCAGGGCAAGAGAAACTAACTCGTTACTGGCGAGGAAGCGTAACGTCACTGAAGATTCTCTGTGACAGTTCCAGCGTAGAGATATTCATCAATAATGGTGAAGGTGTAATGAGTAATCGTTATTTTCCCCATCATCCAGCTTCGCTGATATTACAGGGTGAGTCTGACGTCACGTTACGCTACTGGTCGCTACGCGCCTGCATGGTAGAATGAGGGTTTTGAATTACGGATCCTCGTCGTGAGAAAAACCAAACGCGTTACTATTAAAGACATTGCTGAACTGGCGGGAGTGTCGAAAGCAACCGCCAGTCTGGTTCTCAATGGTCGTGGCAAAGAGTTACGTGTTGCGCAGGAAACGCGTGAGCGTGTGCTGAGTATTGCCCAACAGCAGCATTATCAGCCCAGCATTCATGCCCGCTCATTACGGGACAACCGCAGTCATACCATTGGTCTCGTCGTTCCTGAAATCACTAACTACGGATTTGCAGTATTTTCCCATGAACTGGAAACATTGTGTCGGGAAGCGGGCGTCCAGCTCCTCATATCCTGTACTGATGAAAATCCTTCACAGGAAACAATGGTGGTGAACAATATGATTGCCCGCCAGGTTGATGGGTTAATCGTCGCATCCAGTATGCTGCATGATAATGACTATCAAAAACTTAGCGAGCAATTACCTGTTGTGTTGTTCGATCGCCACATGAACGGCAGTACATTGCCATTGGTCATTACTGACTCTGTTTCTCCCACCGCCGCTCTGGTGGCAGATATTGCACGGAGTCACCCGGATGAATTCTATTTTCTGGGCGGACAACCCCGTTTGTCACCGACTCGCGATCGACTGGAAGGATTTACACAAGGCTTGCAGCAAGCCGGAGTAACGCTACAACCTGAATGGGTTATTCACGGTAATTATCATCCGAGCTCAGGCTATGAAATGTTTGCCGCGCTATGCGCTCGTTTAGGACGTCCCCCTAAAGCCTTATTCACTGCCGCTTGTGGATTACTGGAAGGCGTTCTGCGCTATATGAGCCAATATAATTTACTCGACAGTAAAATACACCTGGCGAGTTTTGATGATCATTACTTGTATGATTCACTTTCGGTAAGAATCGACACAATACAACAGGATAATCGCCAACTTGCTTTTCACTGCTTTGAACTTATTTCGCAACTGATTGAAGGTGAAACGCCATCCCCATTACAGCGTTATCTTCCTGCCAGTCTACAAAAACGCTACCGATAATCCCGTCACTATCTTGCATCGCCCCTGTAAAACGGGGCGATTATTTTCATCCTGAACGTTAAATATTAATGATGAATAATCAAATCAGGCAATATTCAAATATTTATGTGTCTGCATCGACAAACGCCAGTTGCGCGCAATGCAGGTATCGATACATAAACGCGTAGCATCTTCCTTCTGGCTAATTGGCTGAAGTGCAATGACTCGCGGTTTATCATCGGTCAGCGTCGCCAGCAATTCGTCCAGTGCTTCGATATCACGTACGCGTCCAACTGGGTGTTTGATTTCGTTAGCTCGCTCCAGGGCTTGCGACAATACTTCATAGCCGCCGCGCATGTTCAGCTTTGGCGATACGGTAACCCAGGTATTCGGTGTGCAGCGTACCTCATGAGTACCACTGGTTTCGATCTGGCAGCTAAAACCGTTCTTTTCGAGCAGGTCAGTCAGCGGCAGCAAATCATGAATGCAAGGCTCACCACCCGTAATCACCACGTGACGCGCGGTGTATCCCTGACGGCCAATGACAGCCAGCAAATCTTCACTGCTCGCCGACCCCCACTTATCACTCTCTTTGGTCTTCGCCAGAATGCTGAAAAGGGAGACTTCCCGATCCTCAAGCTTTTCCCAGGTGTGTTTGGTGTCGCACCAGGCACAGCCAACCGGACATCCCTGTAAACGAATAAAAATGGCGGGGACGCCGGTAAAGTAACCCTCACCTTGCAGGGTCTGGAACATCTCGTTAATCGGGTACTGCATAGCATTCTCTGTGAAGTGGATAATTGTTAATTATTGCAGATCCTGCCACAACAATCATGTCTTATTAACATTCTGTTACCGGCAGGTTTAAAGAAAAATGCGAAACATATCGTTAATAATAAAAGGGAGTGACGTATTATGTCAGAAAGAAATAAAGTAAAGGGATTTAATCATGTCAAAAACATTCACCAAAATTATATTTATCTTTTCTGTATTCATTTTTAATTATAACGAACCTCAAATTACCGATACCGCCGTCAATTTATTTATCCAGCTTTAATAGGACATTTATAATGCGCTATTTCATACTAATATTCACACTCGTGTGTTCCTTTGTTGCAGCCCAACCAACTATTGTCCCACAATTACAGCAACAAGTTACGGATCTTACGAGTAGCTTAAACTCACAAGAAAAGAAAGAACTGACGCGCAAGCTAGAATCTATTTTCAATAATACCCAAGTACAAATTGCTGTATTAATTATTCCCACAACCAAAGACGAGACAATTGAACAATATGCTGCAAGGGTTTTTGACAATTGGCGTTTAGGAGATGCCAAACGCAATGATGGGATACTGATCATTGTTGCCTGGTCGGATCGCACTGTCCGCATCCAGGTAGGTTATGGACTGGAAGAAAAGGTAACCGATGCTCTGGCTGGAGATATCATCCGTAGCAACATGATACCCGCATTTAAACAACAACAATTAGCTAAAGGATTAGAGTTAGCTATAATCGCTTTGAATAACCGACTCACTTCACAACACCAATATTCGGTTAATCCTTCAGAAAGTGAATCAGCATCTTCCAGCGATCATTACTACTTTGCTATTTTTTGGGTATTTGCAGTGATGTTCTTCCCTTTCTGGTTTTTTCATCAAGGCAGTAATTTTTGTCGCGCATGTAAAAGCAGTGTCTGTATTTCAGCAATCTATCTTTTAGATTTATTCCTGTTCTCCGATAAAACTTTTTCCATTGCTGTATTTTTCTTCTTTTTTACTTTCACCACCATTATGGTCTTTACCTGTTTATGTGTACTTCAGAAAAAAGCATCTGGTAGAAGTTATCATTCAGACAACAGCGGTTCCGGTGGCGGCTCAAGTGGCGGCGGATTTAGCGGCGGGGG
>OLOS01002196.1_pt1 | contig 13934 bp, 12 predicted proteins | sample 1672631 | NCBI WGS metagenome assembly OLOS01 (sample SAMEA3136707, study PRJEB25190) | human gut metagenome | biome: human gut; feature: human-associated habitat; material: faeces | place: Austria | collected 2013 | reverse complement strand
TCGGAGAAGCAGACAAGTGATTGGTGTAGTTATTTTCGAGACGCTATACTAGTATAACAAGATAAAAAACACTCTTGCAATCATTACAAGAGTGTTTTGATATTCCTAGAAATTCAGATTCAGTACAACTGCTAATACAATAAATCCAATGGCCAGAAACTTTGTGGCTTTCACAAGCGCACCTTCGATGGAACGTCCCTTGTTCTTTCCCCAATATGTTTCGGAAATACCAGCAATACTTCCAAGTCCTGCGGATTTACCTTCCTGCATTAAAACAATAACGGTCAATGCAATGCAGACAATTATGAATACAATCTGAAGAACCAGTCTTAAAATCTCCACTTCCTACACCTCCTATGCTGAACACAGTCAGTTTATCACAGAAGGAAATGGTTGTCAATTTATTTCCTCTTGAAGTTTTCAGTTACTCTTTTCTCAGGTTACCGGTCACGGATAATACTTTTTCTTCAATTCTCAGCAATTGATTGTATTTTGCTGTACGTTCACCTCTGCAGGGCGCACCCGTTTTAATCTGTCCGGCACCGCAAGCCACAGCAATATCCGCAATCATCGTATCCTCTGTTTCTCCCGACCTGTGGGAAATGATCGTACGGTAACCTGCACGATGGGCCATTTCAATAGCATCAAAAGCCTCTGTAAGAGTTCCTATCTGATTCACTTTAATCAGGATCGCATTCGCGGCTCCCAGTTCGATCCCTCGTTTCAGGCGTTCTGTATTTGTGACAAAAAGATCATCTCCTACCAGCTGGATTCTCTCACCCAGTACATCCGTCATCCTTTGCCATCCTGCCCAGTCATCTTCAAATAGTCCATCTTCAATGGAGACGATGGGGAATTTACTGACCAGCTCCTCATAATAACTGACCATTTCATCCGATGTCCTGTATACACCTTCTCCCGGAAAGTGATACCGGCCGCTTTCTTCTTCATACAGCTCACTTGCCGCAGCATCAAGCGCAATAACAATGTCTTCCTTCATGCGATATCCGCTTCGTTCCACCGCCTCACAAATCAGTTCGAGAACTGCTGTTGAATCCGGAAGATCCGGAGCAAAGCCGCCTTCATCTCCAACACCCGTGGAAAGATTCTTCTCTTTCAACAGGTGTTTCAAAGTGTGATAGATCTCTGAACATATCTGAAGCCGTTCCCTGAAATTATTTTCTCCAACAGGCATGATCATAAATTCCTGAAGGTCTACCGTATTATCCGCATGGCAGCCCCCATTTAAGATATTCATCATGGGAACAGGAAGTACATGAGCATGCATCCCGCCCAGATAGCGAAACAACGGAATTTTCAGCGCATTTGCTGCTGTTGCAGCGACTGCCATAGAAACACCAAGGATTGCATTTGCCCCCAGATTGGATTTATTTACTGTCCCGTCTGCCCTGATCAGCCGTCTGTCAATCTCTGCCTGCTCTAATACATTTTCACCGATGACAGCATCTGCCAGCACTGTATTTACATGATGAACCGCCTTCTCTACGCCCAGACCGCTGTAACGCTTTTCTCCATCCCGAAGCTCCACTGCCTCGAACTGCCCTGTAGATGCTCCGGATGGCACTGCTGCCCTCCCTACGATCCCATTTTCGGCCAGTACTTCTACTTCAACTGTGGGATTTCCTCTGGAATCCAGAATTTCGCGTGCATAAACATCTAAAATTGATATATATTGACACATAAAAAGACACACCTCCTTGCGGATAGTGTGTCCTTTCTTTTATTTTTCATCCATGATTTCTCTTACTTCATCTGTAATCTCACCTTCCACACGAGAGTGTATCAGAAGGTTTAGAAGACGATACAACTGTGGCTGTTCTCTATATACCTCATGCTTTTCCTGAAAATAAGGTGTCATTCTTTCCCTCAATTCCTCCACTTTTGAAGCCTGAAGCATTTCCTGGACAAGCTGCTCTGAAGCCTCAAGTTCCCGCAATGCAATGGAACATGCATAACAATACTCCGCTTCGGAAATCAACGGACTTTCTGTCAGGCAGTTCATTTTTATACGAACCGCCTGCTTTACGATATCCAATACCATATTATTTCTTCAGAAGAAGAGACTTTCCTGTCATTTCCTTCGGCTGCTCCATTCCCATCATCTCAATCAGTGTCGGTGCGATATCAGCAAGACATCCATTCTCTCTCAGAGTATAATCACTATCATAGTTTACCAGGATAAACGGCACCTGATTTGTCGTATGTGCGGTAAATGGTGCACCTGTCTCATAATCAACCAGCTGCTCAGCGTTTCCGTGATCTGCACAGATAAACATCTGTCCGCCTGCCGCCTTAAGAGCCTCAACGGTTCTTCCGACACACTCATCCACTGCCTCAACCGCCTTAATTGCAGCATTTTCAATTCCCGTATGACCTACCATGTCCGGATTTGCAAAGTTGATGATAATGACATCATATTTACCAGATCCGATTGCTTCTACCAGCTTGTCGCAGACTTCATATGCGCTCATCTCCGGTTTCAGATCATAAGTAGCCACCTTGGGAGACTTCACAAGAATTCTGTCCTCTCCTTCATTCGGCTCCTCAACTCCCCCATTGAAGAAGAAGGTGACATGAGCGTATTTCTCAGTCTCTGCTATTCTCGCTTGCGTCTTGCCATTGGCTGCCAGAAACTCACCAAAGGTATTTGTGATGGATACCTTGTGAAAAGCAATTGTCTTATTCGGAATCGTCTCATCGTATTCCGTGAAGCATACATAAGTCAGATCAAGTCTCTTTTCTCTTGCAAAACCATCAAACTCATCTGCACAGAATGCACGGGTGATCTCTCTTGCACGATCCGGGCGGAAATTAAAGAAGATTACGGAATCCTTATCCTGAATAACAGCTGTCGGCGCGCCGTCCTTTTCCACTACCGTCGGAAGTACGAATTCATCATTCTTTCCATCCTTATAGGACTGCTCCACAGCGCAGACGCCACATGCCGCCTTCTGTCCGATTCCTTTTACCATGGCGTTGTATGCCAGTTCTACTCTGTCCCATCTGTTATCACGATCCATTGCATAATAACGTCCCATAACGGTAGCGATCTCACCAACGCCTATTCTCTTCATCTCATCACTCAGCTGCTGTACATAGTCCTTTCCGGATGTCGGAGGTGTGTCACGTCCATCCAGGAAGCAGTGGACATAGACCTTCTCCAGTCCTTCTCTCTTGGCCAGTTCCAGAAGTCCATACAGATGTGTATTATGACTGTGTACACCACCGTCAGAAAGCAGGCCAAACATATGGAGTGCTGATCCGTTCTCTTTCGCATTATTGACTGCTTTGAGGAGCGCCTCGTTTTTGAAAAAATCGCCATCCTGAATCTCCTTGGTGATCCTGGTAAGCTCCTGATATACGATGCGTCCGGCGCCCATATTCAAATGTCCAACCTCGGAATTTCCCATCTGGCCATCCGGAAGTCCTACTGCCATTCCGCTGGCATTTCCCTTCACAAAGGGACACTCAGCCATAAGCCTGTCCATCACCGGTGTGTTCGCCTCAGCAACGGCATTTCCCTGGGTTTTATCATTCAGACCATATCCATCCAGAATCATTAACACTGTTGGTTTTTTATTCATATTCTTTCTCCTTTATAATATAATTTCGTAACTGTTCAGAGTTCATTTTCATAACCGCTTTTACAGACTTTCCAATTGCTCATATATGGCTTTCGTCATATACATTTATAAAATCTGCCTTCGGTGAGCGAACTCACCACGGCAAAGATTCATAAACCTGCATGGACCTTGTATCTGCGCTGAAACGATCTGCCATGAACAGTCACATTACCTTTCCTATCAATATATTTTACATGATTTCCTGCTGTTCGTCAATTTGTAACTGTTCAGAGTCATGCAGATTTATAAAAATTTGTAACTGTTCAGAGCCATGCAGATTTATAAATATTTGCCGTGGGGAGCTTGCTCACCAGAGGCAAATTTTATAAATCTATAGGGCTCTGAATAGTTACAAAAATTTGGTTACCACCTCTTAATACACTCTGATTACTGCTGAAATCTCTTTGATCATGGACATTCCTTTGAGCACTGCCAGTGAATCATTAAAATGACGCTCCTCTACCTGATCAGTAATAACTACGATTTCTGCCAGATCTCTGATTTTCGCTTTCTGGATGATCTGCGCAATGCTTACACAGTTGTTGCCAAATACACTGGCAATCCCTGCCAGAACACCAAAACGATCCTCTACCTGCATGCGGAGAAAATATTTACTCTTAATATCTTCGATCTTCTTCACAGGAAGCTCTTTATAGCAGGTACAGCTGATTCTCCCACAGCAGTTATAGCTGATATTTCTTGCAATATCAAGGACATCTCCCACAATCGCGCTTGCAGTAGGAAGCTCTCCTGCTCCTCTTCCATAAAACATGGCATCATCTACTGCATCCCCATGGACGAAAACCGCATTAAAGGAATCATTTACCGAAGCCAGAGGATGATCACTCGGAATCAGCATGGGATGTACTCTTGCTTCAATTCCCTCATCCGTGCAGCGTGCCACACCGAGAAGCTTGATCGCACAGCCCATTTCCCGGGCGTAACGGATATCTGTAGCTGTGATTCTGGTAATTCCTTCTGTGTATACATCATCAAACGTCACACGGGAATTAAAAGCAATCGAAGCCATAATCGCCATCTTACGCCCTGCATCATATCCTTCGATATCAGCAGTCGGATCCGCTTCTGCATAGCCAAGTTCAGTAGCCATAGCCAGAGCCTCTTTAAATTCCATTCCTTCAGAGGACATTTTACTCAATATGAAATTAGTTGTTCCATTCACAATCCCCATTACCTCTGTCAGATGATTTCCTGCCAGGCACTGCTTAAGCGGGCGGATGATCGGGATTCCTCCGGCCACTGCTGCTTCAAACAGCAGATCTTTCTGGTGTGATGCCGCCATATCCAGAAGTTCTTTACCATCTGCGGCAATCAGATCCTTATTTGCTGTAACCACATTTTTCCCGGCCTGCAATGCTTCCAGAATACAGGTTTTTGCCGGTTCCATGCCACCCATGACCTCGATCACGATCTCAATACTCTCATCCTCAAGAATTTCCTTCCAGCTGTTCGTAAGAATCGAAGGATCCTCCACCTTTGCCGCCGCCTTCTCCAGATTACGCACAAGAATCTTCTTAATAACCAGTTCTGCACCGATTTTGTGCACAATCTCCTGCTCCTGACGCTTCAGCACCTTATATACACCCGTTCCTACGGTTCCCAGGCCTAATAGTGCAATGTTTATTGTTTTCATTTTCTCCTCCTTACCCGGCATTAATGTAATGAGTTACCCGACAAATGAGCCTTTTTGTTGCTGTTCACTCTGTGTGCGGCAACACACTTTACAGACATCCGCCGCTATCAAGCTTTTCATTTGAAATGTTCAAAACAGCAGACGGGCTGTAGTCTGCTGTTCTGGACTGTTACACTTATGATAAATTTAAAATAACCGTATGTCAACCGGGTTTTATATCCGGGCTGCGCTGAGGCTTTTACACCTGTGCTATCATGTCCAGAAAATATTCATGAACACGCAAATCTTCATTCAATTCCGGATGGAACGCACATGCAAGCTGGTTTCCCTGCCTTGCAGCCACAATCCTTCCGTCCACCTCTGCCAGAATCTCTGCGGGTTCTGACACCTCAGCAATATATGGTGCCCGGATGAAAGTCATTGGAACACTTCCAAGCCCTTCCCATTCCGCTTCCGTATAGAAACTTCCCAGCTGTCTTCCGTATGCATTCCTCTTTGCCCTGATATTCATGGTTCCCAGGCACGGCTTTCCATCCTCTACCTCTTTTGCCAGGAGGATCAGTCCGGCACATGTTCCCAAAACCGGCATTCCATTCTCTATTTTCTTACGGATCGACTCATACAGTTCAAGCTCTCCAAGTAATTTTGCCATAACCGTACTCTCTCCACCCGGAAGGATCATCGCATCAAAGCTTCGCTCCAGATCTTTTTTCTGACGGATCTCAAAATGCTCCACGTTCAGCTTATCCAGCATATAGCCATGCTCCACAAATGCGCCCTGCAGCGCCAGGATTCCAATTGTCATCTCATTTTCCCCGCTCTGCCATAAGAATTTCTATTTCCTGCTCGTTGATTCCTACCATCGCCTCTCCCAGATCTGTGGATAATTCAGCAATCAGCTTCGCATCGGTGTAATTGGTCACTGCCTTTACAATGGCAGCCGCACGTTTTGCAGGATCTCCGGACTTAAAGATTCCGGAACCTACAAACACACCTTCTGCGCCGAGCTGCATCATCAAAGCCGCATCTGCCGGAGTTGCCACACCACCTGCTGCAAAATTAACAACCGGGAGCTTTCCATTTTTATGTACATACTCCAGAAGATCCACCGGAACCTGAAGCTGTTTTGCAGCCTCAAAAAGCTCATCCTCTCTTAAATTCTGGACTCTGCGGATTTCGGCATTCATACTTCTCATATGGCGTACTGCCTGCACCACATCTCCGGTTCCCGGCTCTCCCTTTGTACGTATCATAGATGCACCCTCTGCGATTCTTCTCAATGCCTCTCCCAGATCACGTGCACCACATACAAAAGGAACCCTGAAATCAGATTTTTTTATGTGATATACATCATCCGCCGGTGAGAGTACTTCACTCTCATCAATGTAATCAATTTCAATAGCTTCCAGGATCTGTGCCTCTACAAAATGTCCAATACGACATTTTGCCATGACGGGGATCGATACCGCTTCCTGGATACCGCGTATCATTTTCGGATCACTCATACGAGACACACCGCCTGCAGCCCGAATATCAGCCGGAATCCTCTCGAGCGCCATAACTGCACAGGCTCCTGCCTCCTCTGCGATTTTTGCCTGCTCCGGTGTCGTCACATCCATAATGACGCCACCCTTTAACATCTGCGCCAGCTGTTTGTTTAACTCATATCTGTTTTCTTTCATAATATCATACCTTTCCTATATGTATTTGTATGATATCAGTATACTCCAAAATGGCTTTTTGAAAATAGCCAGTTTTGGATATATCAGGCAGGCCAGTTTATCTTAAAGGAAGATGAGCCTCCCACTTCTGGAGATGGAGAACAGGATAAAATGAAAAATCCGATGAAGCATCAGTATATGAACATCGCATCCCCAAATGAAAAGAACCTGTATTTCTCTTTAACTGCTGTCTCATAAGCCCTCATAATATTTTCTTTTCCCGCCAGTGCAGACACCAGCATCAGCAGGGTCGATTCCGGAAGATGAAAATTTGTAATCAGGGAATCGATGACCTTAAATTGGTAGCCCGGATAGATGAATATATCCGTCCATCCACTCCCAGCTCTGACAACACCATTTTCATCGGAAGCTGATTCCAGGGTACGGCAGCTCGTCGTACCTACAGAAATGACACGTCCTCCTAAAGCTTTCGTGTCATTGATCAGCTTTGCCTGCGACTCATCTACCATATAAAACTCCGAATGCATATGGTGTTCGGTAACGTCCTCAACTTTAACAGGGCGGAAGGTTCCAAGCCCTACATGAAGAGTTACACGGGCGATCCTTACTCCTTTTTCGCGTATCTGCTCGAGAAGCTCCGGTGTAAAATGCAGGCCGGCTGTAGGTGCAGCTGCCGACCCGTCATGCATTGCATATACGGTCTGATAGCGGTTTTTATCCTTGAGCTGATGGGTAATATATGGAGGCAGCGGCATCTGTCCGAGCTGATCCAGAATCTCCTCAAAAATACCATCATAAGTAAACCGGATCAGACGGTTGCCCTCTTCCACCACATCGACAACCTCACCAGTCAGAAGACCGTCACCAAAAGAAATCCTGGTTCCCGGCTTTGCTTTTTTTCCCGGCTTTACCAGTGTCTCCCAGGTATCATTTTCTTTTCTTTTCAACAAAAGTACTTCAATCCTGGCATCCGTTCCCACCTTGCTTCCATAAAGCCTTGCAGGAATAACCTTTGTATCATTGATCACCAGACAATCGCCTGGATTCAGGTAATCAATGATCTCCCTGAAAATATGATGCTCTGTTTTTCCTGTCTTCTTATTTAAAACCAGAAGTCTGGAACTGGAACGATCCGCTAAAGGATCCTGTGCGATCAGCTCCTGTGGCAGATCAAAATTAAAATCTGATGTTTTCACAATTATTATCCTCTCTATCAAACATAAGCTACTTGTAACAGTCCATAGCCATGAAAATTTATAAATATTGGCCGTGAAGAGCTTGCCCGCCGAAAGCATATTTTATAGATCCATATGTCAAATGCTATACATAAGCAATAGAAAAGCCCGGAAGAGGCGATTTTGCAAATGGTCTCTGAACAGTTACAACTTTTTATCTGCAAATGAAACAGACGGATGCCGGTTTCAGAAACCACGTGTCCTTTTCATCTGGCATCACAATGTATGAGTATATCATCTGTATCTGCGTATTTCAACTGTTGCAAAATCATATATCATATTTTTTTATCTTCATCATATACTATGAGCCAAGGGACAAATGGACATAAAATACATGCTTGCATGTATTTTATGTCTATGGGTCCGCAAAACATGAGCAAGCAGCCATTTTTCGAAGATAAATGAGCGGATTTCGAATGTTTTTCGGATTTTGGGAGCGCGGGAGCGTGGAAAAATCCGAAGGCATCATGGAGTCAAAAGGGCATGTGTTTCATTCAGATTTAGGAGGTATATAATGAGATTTTTTCAGAAACAGCTATACTATGCAGATATTATATTTGGCATCCTCACGCTGATTGCCGGATTTTTTCTGCATTTTCTCTATACGTGGACAGGTGAAAACTACTTTGCAGGACTTATCGCACCTGTGAATGAGTCTGTATGGGAGCATTTGAAGCTTCTCTTTTTTCCTGTACTCTTTTTCTCAATCTTTGAATATTTCTATGTGGGACACTATTTTCCATCCTTTATCACGGCCCGTACTATTGGATGCACTGCAGGTATGCTGTTTATCATTATTTTCTACTATACCTATTCCGGTATCATTGGAACACATTTACTGTGGGCAGACATTCTCACTTTCTTTCTTGGGGTTGCCTTTTGCTATTGCCTCACCTGGCACCTGAACATAACACAAAAAGCAGGAAATATACACACAAATCTGCTGTGTATCCTTTTCCTGCTCTCTCTCATATCTGTCTTTTTCTATTTTACCGCAAAGCCGCCAAAGCTTTCTCTGTTTATATCCAAAACAGCCGTCCTTATACAGACACCTCGATCATGAGGTAAAACGGATATTTGCATTCTGCTTTGCTGCATGCTCATGATTTATGAATAATATACCTGATTCTCTTTTAAAAGGCGTATGCTCCCGTTATGGCTTTCCAGAATGGCTATGCTGCAGTTTGGAGATACTCCTCCATTCCAGAAATCTTTCATCTCAAAGGTTCTCAAAGCATTGAGAAGCGCCCTGCCTGCTGCACCATGAGTCGCCACCAGGATCGTCTCCTCTTCCAGTTCCTGTCTCGTCGTAATATCATGCAGAAAATCTGCCGTCCTCCTGTGAAGCTGTTCAAAGCTTTCCCCGCCCTCCGGCACCTGATAGCGATCAGGTGCCGTGAAAAATCGGGAAAAATTTTTATCCGGTATCTCATAATGATCTTTGGCACTGCAGAGTCCCTCGTAGACACCAAAGCTGATCTCAATCAAACGTTCATCTTCTACAATTGGAATATCTCTCCCGCCCAGAGCCAGCACAGCTGTCTCCTTTGCACGCTTCAACGGACTGGAAAAGGCTGCGGTAAACGGAACATCAAGGAGTGCGATTCCCGTTCTTCTGGCCAGCTCTCTTCCATTTTCGTTCAGCTCTGTATCTGAGCGCCCCTGCAGACGCTTTGCCGTGTTCCAGTCTGTCTGCCCATGCCTCATGATATAAATCAACATATTTACTGCCTCAGTTCAATACCCATGGATTCCAGGCCATTGTAGATCTTCTTCATAGCAGAAGTGATCTCATCCTCTGTCATTGTCTTATCCTTTGCACGGAACACAAGAGAATATGCCATGGATTTGAAGCCCTTTTTAATCTGAGCTCCCTCGTAAATATCAAAAAGCTGCAGACTCTCCAGATGCTTTCCTCCTCTCTGACGGATCATCGCTTCGATCTGACCTGCCAGAATCTCACGGGAAACAACCATGCTAATGTCTCTCGTCACTGCCGGGAATTTTGCGATTCCCTCAAATTTCCGGTCAAAGGAGGCATTTTCTACCACCTTCGGCATATCAAGCACCGCCACATATGCTTTTTCTCCAATACCATAATTGTCGGCTACTTCCGGATGGAGCTCACCCAGGTAGCCCAGGATCTCGCCTCCATAAATGATATTTGCCTGGCGTCCCGGATGAAGGAATGGCTTACCTGCCTTCGGGTCATAGGTTACCTGCTGATGCAGCCCTGCTTTCTCAAAGAACTCTTCCACAACACCCTTCATCACAAAGAAATCGCCTTCCCCATACATACCGAGCGTAAACTGCATCCGCTCCTCCGGCAGTTCCTTTAACGGAAGCTCTCCCGGAAGATATACATTCCCCAGTTCATAAAGGCGTACATTCTTATTTCTGTGATTGTAATTAAATGCCAGGGATGTCAGCATTCCATTCAGGGAGATGGTACGCATGATACTGAAATCCTCACCCAGAGGATTTGAGATTCTGATCGCCTTCCGATACGGAGAATCCGCCTCCAGCAACAGCTTGTCAAATACCTTCGGACTTTCGAAGGAATAGGTCATCCCCTGTGAAAAACCGCAGTATTCCGCGATATCTCTTGCTACCTCTTCGATGCGCAGTTTGAACGGAAGCTTTCCTGTCGTAGCTTCTCCTCTTGGCAGTGTCGTCGGAATATTGTCGTAGCCGTAGAAACGTGCCACTTCTTCTGCAAGATCTGCCGTGCGGAAAATATCGTGACGGAAAGTCGGTGCGATTATCTCATTTGCAGCAGCATCATACTCCAGACCGAGAGGCTCAAAGTATTTCAGCATCTGCTCTCCGGAAATATCCGTTCCCAGCAGCGCATTGATCTTATCCGGCTCAAACGTTACACGCACCGGCTCCTTCTTTGTAGTGTATACATCAACCATACCTCCTACCACTTCTCCGGCTCCCAGTTCCTCGATCAGCTGGCATGCACGGTTGATTGCCGCCTCGGCATTGTTGGGGTCAAGTCCCTTTTCAAATTTCCCGGAAGCATCTGTTCTGAGGCCGACCTTTTTACTGGACAGACGGATATTGGTACCATCAAAGCATGCTGCCTCAAACATCATGGTTTTGACATCATCAGTGATCATGGAATTCTCGCCTCCCATGATTCCGGCAATACCAACGGCTTTCTCGCCATCACAGATCATCAGTACGGAATCGTCCATCGTTCTTTCCTGTCCGTCAAGAGTGATGAATTTTTCTCCTTTTTCCGCACGGCGGACAACAATTTCATGACCTGCGATCGTATCATAGTCATAAGCATGCATCGGCTGCCCGTATTCTTCCATTACATAATTTGTGATATCAACAATATTATTGATCGGACGGATACCATTGGATGCCAGTCTCCTCTGCATCCACTTTGGTGAAGGACCGATTTTGATATTTTTAACAATTCGTGCCGTATAGCGTGGGCAGAGATCCGTATCCTTTACCGTTACTGTAATATACTCATGTGCGTCTTCATCGTTTCCTGTCTCTGTCACAACCGGAGGAACAAATTTCTTCCCAAAGGTTGCAGCTGCTTCTCTCGCGATTCCAAGCACACTGTAGCAATCTACACGATTTGATGTGATCTCATATTCAAATACCACATCATCCAGTCCCAGTACCTTGATGGCACTTTCACCTACCACTGTATCTTCCGGAAAAATATAAATACCATATTCCGGTGCTTCAGGATACATCTCGCGGTTCGAACCGAGCTCCTCGATGGAGCACATCATACCGCAGGATTCTACACCGCGAAGCTTTCCTTTCTTTATTTTGATTCCGCCCGGCGTCATCTTGCCATCATGGCCGCCTGCCACACGTCCTCCGTCGAGTACGACCGGAACCTTGTCCCCCTCCTTCACATTCGGGGCACCCGTAACGATCTGAACCGTTTCTGTGCCTACATTGACCTGACAGATAATCAGTTTATCTGCATCCGGATGTCTTTCGATCGAAAGAATCTGTCCAACAACGATTTTCTCCAGGTCTGCATCCAGTTTTTCAAATCCTTCCACCTTTGTACCTGACAAAGTCATGGCATCCGTATATTCCTGAGCAGTTACGTCCAGATCCGGAACGTATGCCTTAATCCAAGATAATGATGTATTCATGTTTCATTTCCTTTCTACTATCAAAAATAGTGTAGCCTTCATTTCGCTTGGGGCTTTCGCCCCATATCCATATACAGAAGCGATCCTTAGCAAGCTAGCTGGTTTCGTCCCTATACTCCGCCGTGCAAGCTCAATGTATCAGAATTGTCTAAGGAAGCGGGTGTCGTTTTCGTAGAGGAGTCTCATATCGTCGATCTCGTATTTGAGGAGGGCGATACGTTCAAGGCCTACGCCAAATGCAAATCCTGTATATTCCTCGGGGTCGATTCCGCACATTTCCAGTACGTGGGGATGTACCATTCCACAGCCCAGAATCTCTATCCATCCGGAACCTTTGCAGAAACGGCAGCCGCTTCCGCCACATTTGAAGCAGGTCACATCTACCTCAGCACTTGGCTCTGTGAACGGGAAATGATGGGGGCGGAATTTTGTCTTTGTCTCCGGTCCAAACAGTTCTTTTGCAAACTCCTCCAGGGTTCCCTTCAGATCTGCAAAGGTAATATTCTTATCAACCACCAGTCCCTCGATCTGATGGAAGGAAGGTGAATGTGTAGCATCTACTTCATCAGAACGGAATACTCTTCCTGGTGCGATCATACGAATCGGCAGTTTGCCCTGCTCCATCACCCGGGCCTGTACCGGTGATGTCTGTGTACGAAGCACAATATCTTTGTTGATGTAAAATGTATCCTGTTCATCCTTTGCCGGATGGTTTGCCGGGATATTGAGTTTTTCAAAATTATACAGATCATACTCTACTTCCGGTCCTTCTACGACTTCGTAACCCATACCTATAAAGATACGCTCTACTTCTTCCAGGGCAATTGTATTCGGATGACGGTGGCCTACATGATTCTTCTTTGCCGGGAGGGTTACATCGATCACCTCTCTTGCCAGCTGCTCTTCTCTTGCACGGGCTTCCAGCTTCTGTTTTGTCTCTTCCAGAATACTCTCAATCGCAGAACGCGTATCATTTACCATCTGCCCTACAACCGGTCTTTCTTCTGCCGCCACATCTTTCATACCTTTCAGTACTGCAGTCAGTTTTCCTTTTTTCCCGAGGAATGCAATACGCACATCATTTAATTTATCCAGCGCATCCGATTCCTGGATCTGTTTCATTGCCTCCTCACGGATTTCCTTCAGCTTTTCTTTCATCATCAATTCTCCTTTTAATAAAAAATCTCTCATTTCATCCTCCACAGGGACGAAAATGAGAGTTCCGCGGTACCACCCTTATTCCTGCAAAAGCAGGCGCTCAAATGTTTAACGTACATGACCCGGCATTTCCTACTGTTGTTTCAGAAATGCAGCTCCGGTGGGAAATTCACAGTATTACCTGAACTTAAGGAAGCTTCCAGCCGATGACTTCCTCTCTCTGTAAGAAAATAATATGCTACTTGCACCTTCTTTGCCTTTCGTTTCTTCGACATATACCAGTCTGTTCAAACACAAACTGCCATAAAACACATTATATCATATTCCCTCTGTCTGTCAACCAGAAACTTTCCGGCCGGATCAGATATAAGCCATTTATGATAATGTCCTAGTATACCACATATGAAAATGTCTCAGAT
>OLOS01002192.1_pt1 | contig 13948 bp, 14 predicted proteins | sample 1672631 | NCBI WGS metagenome assembly OLOS01 (sample SAMEA3136707, study PRJEB25190) | human gut metagenome | biome: human gut; feature: human-associated habitat; material: faeces | place: Austria | collected 2013 | reverse complement strand
ATCGGCATCATGGGCTGACCTCAAAAATTGCGCCGCATAAACAATGAAATAGCCTCATTAAAAAATCGGTGATAAATGTCGGCGACAAAAATCGGCGATAAATCCAACAAGCCTATAGTCCGACTTTGCAAGCACGTTTTATTGGACACAATTTCTGGTAAAGTAACACTAAGCAATAGAACGTAAAAAATGGAATCTGGCAGCGGTAGGTCTGTTACAAGGCAGAATTACAGAAAATACTATCATAAATCGTCGCTCGATGTCGCAAAGCAGATTGACATATGAACATCGATGAAATATACTTACGTATATTCGGAGGTGCAGTATGCTGAAATATCAATTTCCCGCTGTAAAGGGCTGTCAGGCCGGAAAAGATTACTATATATGCATGGTTCCCCTTGGGTTAATGAGTAAGATTTTTGCGACCGATAGCAGCGATGTCCCTGCCGAGTATCGCGCCCAAAGAAAGCTCAACGAAGCTCGTATTCCTGAAATCTGTGGATACATCTTGTCTAATCGAGATTCGTATGTCTTTTCAGCTCTGGCTGCATCTGTGGACGGTGACATGAAGTTTGTCCCTGCTGACAGCAATGAGAATGCAGGCCTTCTGGAAATCGATATGACCGCTTCCTTCCTGATCAACGATGGCCAGCATCGAAAGGCGGCCATTGAGGCAGCGATTGCCGAAGACGAGAGCCTGAAAGAAGAAACGATTTCGATTGTCCTTTATAAAGACCAGGGACTTCAACGGAGCCAGCAGATGTTTACTGACCTCAACAAGCATGCTGTTACCACATCAAAATCCTTAAATACACTATACGAGTCGAAAGATCCTGTGGCACTAATCACGAAGAATGTCGTCAACTCAATCAGCTTCCTACGTAAGTATACTGACAAGGAGAAAGACAACCTTAGCAAATATTCCTCTAACATCTTTACACTTAACACCTTCTATACAGCTAACAAGCGCATCTGTAAGGTGATCCATGATCAGGACAATGCTGAAAAAATCGTTTATACATTTTGGAATCACGTGGTTGTTAATATGCGTGAGTGGAACGAGATGGACAGTGGTGAATTAAGTAAAAAAAGTTTGCGAGAGGATTATATCACAACGCAAGGTCTGATTATCTTGGCACTGGGACGCTTGGGAGAATTCTATTGCGTGAATCCTCAGATTAACATGGCAAAATCGTTGAAGGGATTAAAGAAAATCGACTGGCTTCGAAATAATGAAGCGTGTTGGATGAACCGTGCAATTAAACCTAATGGAAAGATCAACAGAAATGAACAAGGTATCTTTTTGACATACATTCAAATTAAGCGACTTCTTTCTCTGCCAATCAGTGATGAGGAGGCAAAAAAAGAAAGAATCATGATGGGATAATCCTGGAGAACTCAAATGGAACAGAATACATTTAATTCAAATAACATCGATGCCGGAAGCAAAATTGCCAGTTTTCGAGTAAAACAAAGTATGCCATATGAATTCAAAGTGAATTATGCGCGCATAAGAGCATGGGAATTCTACAATGAATGTGGAAAAAGGGACTTGGATTGCTATGTTTCAGTAGGGGGACTTGACAGTATTACACTGTTCTTCTTCTTGAAATCAATAGGAATAGATGTGCCAGCGGTATCAGTCTCTTCGCTCGAAGATGTTAGTATCCAAAAAATCCACAAACAGATTGGAGTTATCTCACTACCACCAGCAGTTAGAGCTGATGGTACGCGATGGAATAAGCAAAAACTAATCCAAGAATTTGGTTTCCCTGTACTCTCCAAGGAAATCGCCCGTAAAATTGAATTGCTTCAAAACCCAACTCCCAATAACAAAACCATAAGGCATGCAATTGTTACAGGCGAAACTGGTGAATATGGTGGATTTCAAAAGCATTCAAAAATGAAACTTGCGCAGAAGTGGCTCGAAAAATTCGGTGGATTAGAAAATGAAGAAGAAGGCGTGAATTATCAAATTGCACCGTTTAAAGTCTCCTCGAAGTGTTGCTATTACCTCAAAGAAAAACCGTGCTCTGATTGGGCTAAAGAGCACAATTGTGTACCTTATTTAGGGTTGATGGCATCCGAAGGCGGAAGACGTGAGAAGTCTTTAATGCTAAATGGCTGTAACTACTTTGGAAAGGGAACCATTCGTTCAGCACCATTTGCAATTTTTAATAGACAGGATTTATTACAGTTGGCACTTGATTTAAAGGTCCCTGTCCCTGAGATTTATGGAAGCATACTGAAGGATGAAGATGGTCGTTTGTATACTTCTGGAGAGCAGCGAACTGGATGCTCGATGTGTGGATTTGGAATTCAGCTCGAAAAACGGCCTCATCGATTCGATCGGCTACGGGAACGGAACTACAAAGAATGGGATTTTTGGATGAATAGGTGTTGCTTTGATGAAAACGGAACACCGTATGGCTGGGGAAAAGTTTTAGATTATCTCGGAATTGGGTGGCGAGATATTCCGGATCCACATAACAGAAAAAAGTAAGGATGGGAATTCACAATGCCATATACAGGTAAGTTTCAAGTATTTGAAGATATTATCAAAGAAATTATGATCGTCTACAAGCACGACAGCCGTCCGTGGCTTATTGGCTACAGCGGTGGCAAAGATTCTACTTTGCTGGTCAGTCTTGTATATGAAGCCATGAAGCGGTTAAAGGATGCTGGCGCTAAGCTTGACAAAACCGTTCATGTCATTACATCCGACACGATGGTTGAAAATCCCATCGTAAAGAATTACATGCACTCATCCTCGGATAACATCAACCGAGCAGCGGGAAAAGATCGTCTCAACATCAAAGCCAGTGTGATCTACCCGGAGCCGGAACAGACATTCTGGAGCCGGGTCATTGGCCTGGGCTATCCTACCCCAGAGCCTCCCGGATTCAGATGGTGTACAGACAGGCTGAAAATCATGCCGATGAATAAGTTTGTCAACGAGCGAATCAAGGAGAGCGGCGAAATCATCATTCTTCTCGGCGTCCGCAAGGGCGAAAGTCTAACTCGAATGAAGACCATTACCGCACGGGAAATCGAAGGCAAACTGCTGAATATGCATAATGACATTCCCAATGCTTATGTCTACAATCCTATCACTGAAATCCCTAACGATTTGGTCTGGGAATTCCTCTTAAAAGGCGATTGCAGAAGTCCTTGGGGAGGTGACATGAAGTATTTGTTCAGCCTTTACCAGGGCGAAAACCTTGGTGAAGAAAAGAGCGTTTTGGGTGAGGTCGACCGTGAGAAAATTCCGATAACCGGCAACTCCAGATTTGGGTGCTGGTGCTGCACCATGGTGAAAGAGGATAAGTCGTTACAGAACTTCATCAACAAAGGTGCTGCGGAACTAATTCCGCTTAGAGAATTCAGAAACGAATTGCTCAGAATGCGGGAGAATAGTCAATATCGAGATTCTAAGCGCCGCAACGGTTCTGTCTATAAGAAGTCAGACGGAAGCTTTGGAATGGGACCGTTTACGCTTGAAGCGCGATGCCTCATTCTCGAAAAACTCCTCGACCTCGAAAACAGGACAGGCATGGAGCTGATTACAGAAGCTGAACTGAAAGCAATTGACAAGATGTGGGACGAGGAAGGCGACCTTACATGTCGAGCACTCGTTGAAACCTACCATAAGGTCAAAGGCAAAAAGCTTCCATGGGATGATTATAAAACTCCGCGATTTGATGATGAGGCGATCCAAGCGATCAGGGATGTTGCAGATAAGTATGATATCCCGGTTGAGTTGATTACGAAGTTGATTGTTTCTGTAGATACCAATAAGCACATTACGAAGAACAACAAAATGCAAAAGGCATTTGACAGCATTATTGGACAAGGCTGGTTGCACTATAATTCTGTCGAGGGAGCATTGAACCATGAAGATTAAGCGCATACAAGTAAAAAACATAGGTCCATATGTCAACGAAAATGCCTTCGATTTTGATGTATCAGACATTACTAAAAGAATGGTACTGATCGGCGGCAAAAATGGTGCAGGTAAAACGACACTGTTTAACGCTATCAAAATATGTCTCTACGGCTGCGTTGCATATGGCTTTGAATCCAATAACGCAAAGTACTTTGCCGAGATAGAGAAAATTATCAATGCCAATGAAAAACTGCAAAAAATTGGTGAGGCAGAAGTTGTCATTGACTTGCTGATGGATGACGGAAAGTACGATCACACATACACGTTTGTCAGATCATGGAGGGTAGCAGGCAAGAAAATAGCAGAAACCTTTACTGTGTACAAAGACGGCGAGACACTTTCTGAGACAGAAAAGAGTGATTTTGAGAGCTATCTTTTACAGACACTGCCCCCCAATCTCTTCCGCTTCTACTTCTTTGACGGCGAAAAAATCAGTGATTTCGTGTTCAACAGCAGCAAAAACTCCGACTTCAAGGATGCGTTCTTAAAGCTCTGTAGCCTTGATACGATGGAGATTATTCGGGAAAACTTCCGTAGAATTTCTCGTAGCAAGGCAAAGGGGACCATGACGCTTTCAGCGGAATACGATAGATGCCTTGAAGCAGACAATCTGATTGCACAGAGAGTAGAATGCGCTGAGGATGAATATCGAGAGATTTCCAATGAGATTTTGATTATTGATCAGAGGCTTGCGTCTCTTGAAAAGGCATACGCCAAGGGTGGCGGTATTTCTAAAAAAGAATGGCGCTCTATGCAAGATCAGATTGCAAAAGAGGATGCTCGCCGTGAGGGACACCATAAATGGCTCAAAGAAATGGCCAATAATGTGCTCCCATTTATTATCCTTAGAACTCAACTGGAAGAACTAAAATCCCAAATTGCACTGGAACACAAGGCGCAGGTCGATGCAAATGTAAAAAGCACAATTGATACCCCGGAAATCAAGTCGATCATCTCCGGCGTGTTGAGCCGGGCAAATATAGAATTAGCCGACGATATTTCTGAAAAGGTTATCTACGAGATTGCCAGCTATGCCAGCCACACTTCACAGATAACGCCCATTCTCAATTTGTCTGACTTCGACAGATTTGAACTAACTGCAAAAATCAACAGTCTCCTTGCTTATGACACCAATCGTATTAAGGAAGCGACTGATGACATTAAGGCTTCTTTAAAATGCGTAAAACGCATCCGAAAGAAAATGGAGCGGAGCAGTATCGAAAACTATGATGGATACTTGCAGATGAAAAGCGATTTGAATGAGCAGAAGTCCAAATGCACGCAACAGCTTCTGGAAGTAGATAAAGAATTGCAAGAACTACGCGCCCAGAAAGCGATATCTGCATCTAAACTTTCCAAGGCTAAAAGTGATTATGAGGCACTCTTGAAAAAGCAGTCCATTAACGATATTTCAGCGCGTGCACTACTGGCATTTGATGAACTCCAAAAGACGCTTTACGATAAGAGTATTCGTTTAGTCGAGACGGGATTTAGCCAATTCTTCGCAAGTCTGATCAATAAATCTGATTTGATTGATGGAATCCATATCGATGATAGTCTAAATGTTCTTCCCTATAAAAACAAACACTTTAAAGCTGATGAAATACGTAAAATCATTGGTAAGAACGGTGTTGAGTATCTTATTGCTCAAATCGGCCTGTATGCTTACGAAGTCCTGCAGCAAAAGCTTATTGCCGGTGAAACCGAGTTTGAACTGCCGGTTGAGGTAAAGCAACAGCTTTCTGCAGGAGAAAAGCAAATCTTCATTATGGCACTATATCAAGCACTTTCGCAGCTCAACAAAATCAATGTGCCTTACATCGTAGACACACCGTTTGCGAGAATCGATAAGGAACATCGAGGAAAGATCCTGAGTCAGTTCTTCAAAAAGCTCAATGGTCAGATTATCATCTTGTCTACCGATGAGGAGATTGTTGGTGAGTATCGCGAGAGCATATCGGACATCATTTCCAATACATTTGTCTTGAACCACACAGCAAACGGAAATACTGAAATCCTGGCAAACACTTATTTCGGAGGCAAGCACAATGACTAATAAGCTTCATACGTCACAAAAGACCCAGGAGATATTCAACTCGTTAGGTCAGTCATTGAGATTGCAGCCATTTATCCTATCTAAACTGGCAATCGCACTGTCGGTCAGAAAGGGACAACTTCAAGCCAATGACTTCAAGACTGATAATAATGGCTTGGAACTGAGCCGGCAGGTCATTTTCGGTGATCACGATTTGCTGTTTAAATCTCTCATTATTAACAACGAGGGCAAAGTGATTCGCGAGGATGACTATTTCCCCGGTTTGGTAAAGGCTCATTTGGATCGAGGAGCAAAGCTTCTCGAAGACGAAAAACGGTACAGCAAAGATTTCTATAATCATCTGTGCCATCTGGATGACAACATCTAAAGGAGGTTTATATGGATTATCCAAAGGTCAAAGTCTGTTTAGATACCTCAGAAGATAACCTGATAGATGAATTGTACACGCCGTGTCTAAAGTGGGCTGAACGCTTTGACCGAGGCGTCGGCTACTTCACAACAGGGTGGCTCACATACAACGTCGCAGGATTATCCGACTTCGCCTCTCGCGGAGGAAAAATGCGCTTAATTACAAGTCCCATTCTTTCCACGGAGGACACGGACGCAATTATTGGAGCTGAGAACCAAGATGGTAGCGCATTCCTGCGCCTCGAAGCAGCTCTCCTCGAAAATGTTGAGATACTCAAACAAGAAATGGAAGCAGACATTATAAATGCATTCTCCTGGATGCTGTATGATGGAATTATTGATATGCGTTTTGCAATTCCTTGTGAAAAGTTGGAGGAAGGAGACTTTCACGATAAATTTGGCATTTTCTATAAGGGCAACGATGCGCTATCCTTCTCTGGCTCTATCAACGACAGCAAGCATGGATTCCAAAATTATGAAAGCATAAAAGTCTTCAAAACGTGGGCTGGTACACAGGAGTATGTCGATGCGGATACCGCTCGTTTCGAGAAAATCTGGAATCGAAAAGACCGCAATCTCAAAATGTTTACCATTCCACAAGCAGTTAAAAACAAAATATTTGAATTGCGTTCCCCGGATAGGCCGTATTCTTTGCCGGCAGGTTCGAGTAAATGGGTTCATCAGGACATAGCAGTAAAGACCTTTCTGGAAAAAGAGCATGGCATTCTGGCAATGGCTACCGGAACCGGAAAGACTGTTACTGCAATGAAAATCATCAACAAGCTGTTTGATAGCGGGGAAATTCGTCGCGTTGTTATTACTATGTACGGCAACGATTTGCTGGATCAGTGGGCAATTCAAATTCGAGAAAACTACAAGAACAAGCAAATCAACTATCATTATGCATCCCAGAAGATGATGAAAGATTTCGTCATGCACCCGGATGATTCCATCTTAATTCTTTCTCGTGACGCCAGAAATCTCTCCAAATTGCTGGACTTGTTTGATCGTCTACCTGGCGATTACAGCAATGATACGCTGTTTGTTTTTGACGAAGTACATGGAGCTGCTTCTAATACTTTTGTCGAAAATCTTTCGGGCAGGCTCTCTCCGTATCGATATCGCCTCGGGTTGAGCGCTACGCCAGAGCGTGAGTACGATGAGGCTGGAAATGATTTCTTGCTGAATGAAATTGGAGAAGTAATTTTTGAGTTTACGCTGCAGGATGCCATTCAAAAAGGAATCCTGTGCGAATTCAATTATATTCCTCTGCCCTATGTTCTCTCTGACGAAGAAAAGCTCAAAAAACGCAAGATTATCGCAGCGTTCAATGCAAAAAAGGAGAGTGGAGAACCTGTTGATGAAAAGGATATGTTTACTCAATTGGCGCTTGTCAATAAAACAGCGGTCAACAAGCTGGAGGAGTTTGAAAGTCTGATTTCTCAGCGACCGGAGCTGTTGCAGAAGTGTATCATTTTTGTTCAGACCATGGAATATGGCGCAAAGCTCCAGGAGATTCTTGTCAGGTACAGCGACAAATATCATACCTACTATGCCGATGATGAAAAAATCAATTTGGAGAACTTTGCGGCAGGAAAAATTGACTGCCTGCTGACCTGTAAAAAAGTTTCCGAGGGAATTGATATCAGCAGCGTCACGAACATTATCATGTTTTCTTCTGACCGTTCCAGGCTCGTGACAACGCAGAGAATCGGGCGCGCATTACGCCTGGATAAAAACAACCCAGAAAAGAAAGCAACTGTTGTGGACTTCGTGATTGAGGATTCCGAGGAAAATGACAATAACGCCGATGCCGATCGTGCAGAGTGGCTTACAGATCTTTCACAGACAAGGAGATGCGAACATGAGAAATAAAATCATCGAAAATGCGATTGATTCCGTTGTCAACGCATCAAACACCTCGTCCGACTTCAAACTGGCATTCAGACAATATGTCAAAAACAAGTTTGATGATAACGCCAAAGAGAGCGATTTAAAACGGATACTTACACTGATTGAGGATGATGAGGAGGATATTCAGGTATGAAGATGGCAATCCTCGAGCTCGAATATAAAAATATCCGAAAAATCACTGCCTTGAAGCTCCCCTTTGCCAAAGCCGATGGCTCCGTAATCAGCAACAATTTTATTATGATGGCCAACGGTACCGGTAAGACAACCACAATGGAACTCATCAAAGGATTATTTGATGGAACAGCCGCTGGATGGACTGCGTCCAAAGTGCGTTCTTTCGCGCCTACATTAACGGAAGCAGATAGAGGTGAATTCAGCATCACTGTCAAATTTGATGATAGACAGTATAAGTACTTCCTTTCTATGAATTACAAAGATGGAACGGTGCAGGTGGAAACCTCTGCTCCTCCCAAGGGTCGAGAAGCTGGACTTCGTTTACCTGAGTCTATTCGCGGTATTTTTACGCCTGAATTTGTTAGACGCTTTGTGTTTGACGGTGAGCAGGCGGCGAAGTCTATGGACAGCTCATCCAATGAAGCTGATGAAACGATTCGCTACCTATATCGCCTCGATGAATTGGATGAGATTTTGGCCGCAAACCAGAGAATCCTTACCGAAATCCAAAACGCCGAAGGAAAGCGTGGAACATCCAGTTCACTTAGCAATTTGCGTACCCGGCAAAGTGACATTGACGCAATTCGGGCCAAGCTGAGAGCACGGTGTGAGAAGCTTCGCGAAGAGATTGCTGCGTTTGAAGCTGAAAAAGTAGAGAAGGAGAAACAGCGCCAGGAACTCGACAAGAGCTATGAAAAGCTGAATCAAGAGAAAAATGATATTCTCAAGGAACAGCAGAAGAATCGCGGCGAAATCGACGTTAAGATCACTTCTATTCTGGGGATAATTAAGTCTCCCTATCTACTGAGCGAAAGCCTCTGTGCGAGAATGTTCGAGTTAGGCAATAGCATGAAAAAACTCAAGTTGCCTAAAACCATTGCCAAAGACTTCTTCACCGAATTGGCTTCTGCAGACCGGTGTGTCTGCGATAGATGCATTGGCGAACGGGAGAGAACAGCTATCCTGAAGCGGGCTGACCAGTATCTGGGAAGTGACCAACAGTCGGTTCTTAACACGGTTAAGAGTAGTCTGATGGACAGTGTGTATGACGAACGCTTAAAAAAGGCCTTCGAAGAACTCGAGGAACTGAGAGCTCAAGCTAATCGCCTCGATACGAGATTTAAAACTAATGAGGAAAAACTCATTAAAGCCGGAGGCGAAAAGGCTCGTGAACTGCAGGAGCGAATTGAGGAACTGATCAGACTTATCAGCATTGCTCGTGATGAACTTGAGCGCATTGAATCCAAGGATGAAAACGACGCTTCTCTGACAGAAGAAAACAACCTTCACAAGGCGGATCAAAAATTTAAGTACTATGAGCAGGAAATAGCGAAGGCAACAAGAACAAATACTGCATTGCGCAAAAAAGAGTTGGTTGATTCCTTGGTGAATGAGATCAAACTACAGGCTACCACAGCGCTGAAGCAAGAAATCGTCAGAAAGACCAACGAGAAACTTCGCCGTGTTATCGTTGACGATTATGTAGAAATCGAAAGCATCGATAGGTACATAAAACTAAAGGGTAGGGACGGTGCCAGCGAAGGTCAAACTCTTAGCATTGCCTACTGTTTCCTGGGCACTCTTTTCGAAGATTCTGAGTTGGAATTTCCGTTCATTATCGACTCGCCTACCGGCAAGATGGATTTCGAAAAACGGCAGGCTGTTGCAGATATCATTCCTTTGGTATTCAATCAGATGATTGCCTTTGTTCAGTCAGCAGAAGTGGAGCGTTTTGCGGACAGATTCTATGCAAATCCCGATTCGCAGTATCTTACGGTTGTGGCATCTCCCCAGGATCAGGCCGTAGTTGTTTATGAAGGAATTGACTTCTTCGATTCGTATCAAAGAGAGCACAAAGGAGATGAAAAATAATGCATTTTAAGATAGCGAAAAGTGCCCAAAGCTACTTTAACAACATTATGAATCTCGAAGGCTCCCACGCTGCGGAGGATAAGAATAAGTTTATCCAATTCGATGTGTACTACTGCTGTGCATTGATTGGCATGGCAGCAGGCCAAATCGACGAGGATACTTCTGAGTTGAAGGATCTTGTTGAAAGGTACCCAGTTCAATATCGTGACTGTAAAGCACAAATTGCTGGGTTACTGGTGGCATCTGAGGCCAGAAGACTCGGCATCGATACGCAGAGCCCTAAGTTGGAGCAGATTATGCTACAGTATATTAGCAACAATGATACTCTGCTGTCTGAGGATGGAATTAAAACCCTTAACGCCTATGCGTTGAAAGGATACCGCCTGATTACTGATTATCCGTTGTTTGACAAACCTACTTCCAGAGAAGAATTTCTGGATGCATTCAATGTAGCCATGCAGTTTTACGAAAAGAAAGATAGCTAATCTGTGTAGGTGCTTAGTTAACCTGCGAGAGCGCACCACGAATACCCCACAGCCAAAATAGCGGCTGAAACGCAATGTTCCAGCCGCTATTTTTCTTAAAAGTTTCAGTAGCTGTTTCCGTCGAACTGTGGTATATGTTTGTGCTGCAAGGAGGCGAGCGCATGAAATACAAGCTGCTGAAAGACCTATATGACTGTTTTTATACCCCACCCGAACTCTCGGCGCAGAAGCAGGAAATTGAGGAGTGCCACCGAGCACTTAGCGAGGCGTTGGGAAAGCCAGAGCGTCGGCTGGTGCTCCGGATCATCGACGCAAAAGACCGTATTGCGGAGGACACCTCCATCGACAGCTTTATCACCGGATTTGAACTGGCGTGGAAACTCTCCATGGAATTGAACTATTACGAAAACGAGCGCTCAGTCTCCTGCCGAACGGCAATGGAGTTGAGGGCTCGTTTCACATCTAAGGAGGAAGAGAAATGAAGAAACTCATCATAGTGGCAATGATTGCCGCATGTGTCGCCCTGTGCGCCGCTGTGTGGCCACATGGCAACGCGGTCGAGGAAACACCCGTCCCAGCCGCAGAAACCGCTGTGAGCGCCAAGGAAGCGACCGTTGCGGAAATTGAGGAACCAGCAACACTGGCAGAGAAGGAAAAAAGAACGATCCCGCAACAAGAAGCGCCCCAAGAAGAGCAACCTGAACCGAAGACAGGGCCTATTGAAACACCCGTAGCTTCCGAACTCCAGCTTTCCACGGGGCAGGCACCCGCTAAGAATTCCGCACCAGAGCCAACTCCGCCACAGCCTTCTAAAGAACTGCACCCCGGCGACAAAGTCTATGTGGCGGGCTTCGGATGGGTAGAGTACGAGGGACCTAATCACAGCAAAGATGGCACGGACATTTACGAAAACGGCAACAAAATTGGGATCATAGGGTGAAATATGCGGAAAACATTCAAAATGGGGTCAAGTCGCTATTGACAATCAAACTTTCTATGCTATTCTATAATGATTTAACCTCGATGTTGAATGGGTGGCATGGGCGAGAAGGAGAGTATATATGGCGTATGAGTTTGTTTGCGAATCCGAGGCAAAGCGCTATCGTTCGGATTGCTCGGACGTCCTGAAGAAAACCTGCGAGCTGCTGAAGGAGAAGGGTATTTCTGCACAGTTTTCTCTTATTGGGAGCGGCGCAAGAAATATGATCACGAGAAACGGGGATGGTCCATATGACCTTGACTACAATCTTTTGATCATGAGGGCAGAAGAAAGATATTGGAATGACCTGCGGTTGCTGAAGGAAACGGTAAGAAATGCTCTGAACTGGGCGGAGAGAAGAGAATTTTTTTCGGATGCCCAAGATTCAACTTCTTGCTTAACTGCACTGCTGCATTTTAAGGATACTCCAAATGTTGAATTCAGCTTTGATGTTGCTATTACCACGAAAAATAAAAACGGGAATTACATGCGCTTGATACATAACAAAAATGTGTACGCACTGGGCTTGGATCAATACACATGGAACGAAGTGCCATGTTCACATCAAGTGAAAGATAAAGCAGATGAACTGAAAGAAGCAGGCTTATGGCAGGAGGTTCGGGACAGGTATCTTGAGAAGAAAGACATATATCTGTCTTGGCAGGATCATAACCACCCATCCTTTGTGGTGTACGTGGAAGCGGTGAATGAGGTATATAACAGACATTTCAATAGAGGAGGCTGGTACAATGTGCAATCAATTTTTTGACTACAATGACGGAGACTTCGCCATGAGCATTTCTGACAGCATGGCGATGGACTCCGATGGGAGTATCATGATGCGCATGGGAGATCACATGGCGATGGACATGGACACCGGGGATATTCACATGATCTCCTCGTGGTCTGATGATGACGAGGAGTAGGACATAGGCAGCAGCTCAACGGCTGCACCGCCATAGACAAGGAAAACACTCTCAATCCGGGCAGAGAAAGCAGCGGGACAGGCCGTAAAGGCTTGTCCCGCTGTCTGTGTCTTATGGCAGATATTCTTCCATGACCCGATACCGGCTGACGCCGAAAGCGCTGCTCCGCTCCATGATCTCCGGCGGGACCTTGGGCAGATACTTTTTGCTGAAGCTGGTGTCCCCGAAGTAGGCGTCAAAGCTTGCCACCGGCAGGACGACCCATTCGCAATCATCCTGCCGGTTGGCGAGGTAATAGCGGATCAGCGTACAGACAACCTCGGATGGAATTTCCTTCGGAAGTACCGCTTTCGCTTTCACTGTCAATTCAGGCGGCAGCTCCGGCCCATCTTTGCGCAGCGGGCCAAGCTCCAGCGCGTCGGCAAGGACATCATCAAAGCGCAATGTCCAAGCCCCCTTGGTTTGGGACGCAAAAATCGGGATCTGATATTGCATCACCTTGCTTCGCCATGCGGCGGCAAACTTGGACTGAATAACCTCCGCATACTTGAGTGAGGTGCTGCGCACCTTTTCCGGGTGCGTCAGCATGAAGTCCGCCGCGCGAAGCACATGACGGAGAAACCAGCCGACCCCATCCGCATCCACCAGCTCCGGGAACTCTGTATGCAGCTCCGAAAAATCCGTCTGGAACTGCCACTCCTTGCCCCGCACACGCTTTCCGTCCTCTGACACACTGCACCAGGCGCAGAGCGCACGGCGGGTATAGTCGACCCGGTCATGCGGATCACCCGATATGACCGCTCCATCCTCCCCGTGGAACAGGTATCCGCGAGCCAGAACGGTTAGAATCCGCGCCATCCCCTCAAACTCCAAGATCGTGGCAAATGTGAACCGGCCCAACCATGTCGTATCGCTCTTCTTACTGGCGGTATAGGAAACCGTTCCGGTATATGCACAGAATTCCTCCCATTCGTTAATCATCCCGCACCTCCAGAACATTTTTCTCGATATACTCCGGCAGCAGTTCCCACAGCAGGTCGCGTCTGCCGAGGGCCACCACATAGCGCACGGCCAGAGCCGGTCTTACAATCGCGGTCAGCAGCTCCCGGCACTTGGCCGTCACCGCATCACGGTAGCTCCGGGAGGCGGATTTGTCCGCGAAGGCGCTCATCATGGCGGTGAAGGCTT
>OLOS01002182.1_pt1 | contig 13993 bp, 10 predicted proteins | sample 1672631 | NCBI WGS metagenome assembly OLOS01 (sample SAMEA3136707, study PRJEB25190) | human gut metagenome | biome: human gut; feature: human-associated habitat; material: faeces | place: Austria | collected 2013 | reverse complement strand
TGTTCACTCCGTGACCAGTAACACGCTTCGCGATGCACAGATATGATGCATTCTGAATCATATCGCGCTGCTGCTCTCGGATTTTTACGTGACTTTCGCTTCGCTACACTCACAGAAAACGCCTCGAACTGGCTGACGTGTGAATAGTTACAATAGTATCAAACAAGTATCAAACAGTTATCAGTATAGCATGGTTGTCACTTGACATGCAATTCAATTTTTACTATGATAAGGAATAAAGACTGGTCACGGAGTGAACAGTAACCAAAATTCAGAAAGAGATATCATTCAATGAAGTTTAAGGATAAAGTCATAAATTATTATAAAGAGCACGGGATCAGAGGTGTGGCATGGCGGGTTGTGGAGAAGATGACAGGGATCCATCATGGTTCCATATCCTATGAGAAGTGGATCAGACAGAATACTCCTGATGGAACAGAACTTGAGAAAGAGCGGGCAGAACAGTTTCCATATACCCCGCTCTTTAGCATTGTCGTCCCATTGTACCGCACGAAGGAAGAATATCTGCGGGAGCTGATCGGGTCGGTCAGAGATCAGACTTATGGAAACTGGGAACTCTGCCTGTCAGACGGAAGCGGACAGGATTCTTCTCTGACAGAGCTGTTAAAGCAATACAGCGAAGAGGAGCCGCGGATCCGCGTCATTCATTCGGAGGTACCGCTTGGAATCTCAGAAAACACCAATGCTGCGATTGAGAAAGCATCAGGTGAATATCTGGTATTTGCGGATCATGATGACATCCTTGCACCGGACGCGCTCTATGAATGTGTATCCAGGTTAAATCAGGACAGCTCTTATGATGTGTTGTATTCTGATGAAGATAAGATTTCCATGGACGGGAAAAAGCGGTTTGACCCTCAGTTTAAACCGGATTTCAACCTGGATCTTCTGCGGAGTATGAATTATATCTGCCATCTGTTTGTTGTCAAGAGGAGCCTGGCGGAGAAAGCAGGTGATCTGGATGCGGCATACGATGGTGCTCAGGATTATGATTTTATTTTTCGATGTATAGAGAAAGCGGAAAAGATCTGCCACATTCCCAGAATCCTCTATCACTGGCGCTGCCATCAGGATTCCACGGCAGTGAATCAGGAGAGTAAGCTCTATGCTTTTGAAGCGGGAAGGCGTGCAGTACAGGCACATTTCGAACGGATGGGGATCCGTGCGAAGGTGAGTCAGGGAGAGCATCTGGGACTGTATCGAACAGTCTATCCGGTGGAGGGACAACCACTGGTGTCGATTCTGATCCCCAATAAGGATCATGCGGAGGATCTGAAGCGATGTATTTCATCCATTCGCGAGAAGTCAGATTATCGGAATTATGAGATTATCGTGATAGAGAACAACAGCGTGGAGGCACGGACCTTTGAGCTTTATGAGGAACTCTGCCGCGAAGATGCGAGGATCCGGCTGGTGACCTTTCCGGGCAGCTTTAACTATTCTGCGATCAACAATCTGGGAGTCAGTCATGCGAAGGGTGATTATCTGTTGTTCCTGAATAATGACACGGAGCTGATTGATGGAAATGTTATTTCAGAGATGCTTGGCATCTGTCAGAGGCAGGATGTGGGCGCAGTGGGAGCCAGGCTGTTTTTCGGGGATGACACGATCCAGCATGCCGGCGTGGTGCTCGGTATGGGCGGCATAGCAGGACACGCATTTGCAGGGGAGCGCAGGACAGCTTCCGGGTATTGCAGGAGGATTATCTGTACGCAGGATCTGAGTGCTGTGACTGCGGCATGTATGATGGTAAAAAAGACCGATTTCCTTCAAATCGGCGGATTCTGCGAAGAACTGGAAGTGACATTTAACGATGTGGATCTCTGTCTCAGACTGGGGCAGATCGGGAAAAAGGTGGTCTATACACCCTTTGCCATGCTGTATCATTATGAATCCAGATCCAGAGGGGCGGAGGATACTCCGGAAAAGATACAGCGATTTCATGGAGAAATCAGAAAATTTATATCAAGGTGGGAGAATGTTCTTGAACAGGGAGATCCCTTTTACAATCCGAATCTGACATTGCTGAAACAGGATTTCTCGCTCCGTGACAGAAAACGGGAACCGCATATCGGAGTACCTGAGAGGTACCGGCATCTGGAGTAGCTGACATGGCTCGGAACAGTTACCATTATAAAAGAAAAGAACGGGGAAAAACAGATGATTCATTTTAATATACCGCCCTTTGCGGGCAGGGAACTGGAATATATTAAGGAAGCAATCGAACAGGGAAAGATCAGCGGGGATGGGATCTTTACCAGGAAATGCTCTCAGTGGATGATGGAGACCTATGGATTGAAGCACGTACTTTTAACCACGTCCTGCACCCACGCACTGGAGATGGCAGCGGTACTTTGCAATGTACAGCCGGGAGATGAGGTGATTTTACCGTCCTATACGTTTGTCTCCACCGCAGATGCCTTTGTCCAGAGAGGAGCAAAGCTGGTATTTGTGGATATCCGGCCGGATACCATGAATCTGGATGAGCGTCTGATCGAGGAAGCGATCACAGAGAAAACGAAGGTCATCGTTCCGGTTCACTATGCAGGGGTAGGCTGTGCCATGGATGAGATCATGGAGATTGCCAGGAAGCATCATCTAAAGGTAGTAGAGGATGCCGCGCAGGGTGTCGGGGCATACTATAATGGAAGAGCACTTGGCAGTATTGGTGATTTCGGCTGCTACAGCTTCCATGAAACAAAGAATTACTCCATGGGAGAGGGCGGCGCGATTACTTTTCAGCAGGATGAGGCGGTGGATGCTGCCGAGATCCTGAGAGAAAAGGGGACAAACAGAAGCAAATTCTTCCGGGGGCAGATTGATAAATACCGCTGGGTGGATTATGGTTCCTCCTATCTCCCGAGTGACCTGAATGCAGCGTATCTCTGGGCGCAGCTGGAGACAGCAGATGAGATACGAAAGGACAGGCTTGGGAGCTTTGACTATTATCAGGAGGCTTTGAAGCCCCTGGCTGAGAAGGAATATCTGGAACAGCCCTTTATTCCGGATTATGCAGATCACAATGCCCATATGTACTATATTAAACTGAAGGATCTGGAAACGAGAACAAGACTGATTTCTTATCTGAAAGAAAAGGGGATCAGCACCGTATTCCACTATGTCCCGCTCCATACAGCACCTGCGGGGAAAAAGTTCGGACGTTTTCACGGAGTGGACCGCTACACAACAAAGGAAAGTGACAGGCTTCTGCGCCTGCCCATGTACTACCGGCTAAAACTGGAGGACCGGGAGCGGGTTGTGGAAGAAATCCATGAATTTTTCAGATAAATAATCTACAGGGCGATAGCAGGATATATGTCAGTGCATGGAACAGGAGATAGAGGTATGAATATCAAGAGTATGACAAAACGCCTGACCTTTTACAACCTGAAAAAAGGGTTTCTGTATCTGAAACGATATGGAGTCAGAGATTTTCTGGTACGGCTGAAGGAACGTTTCGCAGATTCAGAGGTGGATTATGATAAATGGATCCGCGCCCGGGTATTAGGTGAAGAACAGAAAAAGCTCCAGAGAACGAGAAAATGGGCGCATGAACCGCTGATCAGCGTGATCGTACCGGTGTACCGCACAAAGGAGTGTTTTCTGAGGCAGATGATCGAGTCTGTTCAGGCTCAGACCTATGAGAAATGGGAGCTGTGTATCGCAGATGGCAGCGGTGAAGATTCGGGTCCGGAGCGTGTGATCAGGGAATATATGGAGAAGGATCCCCGCATCCGCTATGAAAGACTGAAGAAAAATGAAGGAATTGCCGGGAATACCAATGCGGCCTTTGCTATGGCATCAGGAGAATATGTGGCGCTTTTTGATCATGATGATCTCCTGGAACCGGATGCTCTTTATGAGATCGCAGATGCGATCGAAAGTCAGCACAGTCCGGATATGCTTTATACGGATGAAGATAAGGTGAGCGCAGATCTGGATGAATTCTTTCAGCCGAATTTCAAACCGGATTTTAACCTGGATCTGCTTCGCGCCAACAATTATATCTGTCATCTGCTGGTGGTAAGGCGCGGGCTGCTTTTGCTGGCGGGAGGACAGGACAGTGCTTTTGACGGCGCCCAGGATTATGATTTTATTTTCCGCTGTGCGGAAAAAGCGGAGCGTATCGTTCATATTCCAAAGGTATTGTATCACTGGAGGGTACATGCGGCATCTACGGCAGACAATCCCTTTGGAAAGGATTATGCACTGGAGTCCGGGAAACGTGCGATTGAAGCACATCTGAAAAGATGCAGCCTTAAGGCAGAGGTTTCCATGCTGAATTACCGTGGTTTCTACAGGGTGAAATATGAGGTGTCAGGGGAACCTCTCGTTTCGATCATCATACCGAACAAAGATGAGATCGAGACGTTAAAGAGGTGTCTTACATCCATCAGGGAAATTTCTTCCTACAGGAATTATGAGATCCTGATTGTAGAGAATAACAGTACAGAGAAGGAAACCTTTGAGTTTTACCGTAAGATTGACGGGAAAGACAACATTCATGTAATATACTGGAAAAGAGAATTTAATTATTCGGCCATCAATAATTTTGGCGCGGCTCATGCAAAAGGCGAGTATCTGATCCTGCTGAACAATGATGTTACCGTGATCACGCCGGACTGGATCGAAGAATTTCTCGGGCACTGTCAGAGACCGGAGGTGGGGATTACAGGTGCGAGACTGTATTTTCCAGATGACACGATCCAGCATGCCGGAATCGTTATGGGAATCGGGGGATGTGCAGGCAGCATGTTCGTAGGAATGAAAAGGGCATTTACCGGATATATGCACCGGGCGATCCTGCAGCAGGATATGAGTGCAGTAACAGCCGCCTGTCTCATGGTAAAGAGAGAGGTCTTTGAGAAGATTCATGGCCTGGATGAAAATCTGGCGGTTGCTTTTAATGATGTAGACTTTTGTCTGCGTGCAGGTGAAGCGGGATATCTTGTAGTTTATGATCCCTATGTGGAAATGTACCATTTCGAATCAAAAACACGGGGATATGAGGATACGGAGGAGAAAAAACAGCGGTTTGAGAGGGAAAAAGCATATCTGTGCAGCCGGTGGGAAGGAATGCTGAAGGCGGGAGATCCCTGCTACAATAAGAATCTGTCCCTCAGGACCTGTGATTACTCCATCCAGCCGTAAAGGAGAGAACAATGAATCAAGTATCGGTGGTTATACCGAATTATAATGGAATGGCCTTTCTGGAGGACTGTCTGGACTCCCTGAAGGATCAGACCTTTACCGCATTTGAGATTATACTGGTGGACAATGGCTCGGCAGACGGCAGTGTGGCATTTGTCAGAGAGCATGATCCGAAGGTTCGTATCCTGGAGCTGAAGAAAAATCATGGCTTCAGCAAAGCAGTGAATCTGGGGATACGGGCAGCAAAGGCTCCTTATGTTATTCTTCTCAATAACGATGTAAAGGCGGACAGGAATTTTGTGAAAGAGATGTATGCGGGAATGAGAAAATATCCTGACTGTTTCTCCTGTTCGGCACAGCTTCGAAACATGTATGAGCCTGACAGGATCGATGACGCAGGGGACTTTTACTGTGCACTGGGATGGGCATTTGCCAGAGGCAAGGATAAGCCTGTCAGAAATTATCAGAAGCCCGGACGGATCTTTGCATCCTGTGCCGGAGCTGCGATCTACCGGAAAGAGCTGTTGAAGACAACAGGATATTTTGATGAAAAGCATTTTGCGTATCTCGAAGACATTGATCTGGGGTACCGGGCACGTATCTGCGGTTATGAGAACCGGTATCTGCCGGATGCCGTTGTCTATCATGCCGGCAGCGGCACCTCCGGTTCACGCTACAACGAGTTTAAGGTGCGCTTATCTTCCCGCAATAATGTTTATATGATCTACAAAAATATGCCTTTTTTTCAGCTTCTTCTGAATGCTCCGCTTCTTTTGACAGGATTTCTGGTGAAATATCTGTTTTTCGCACGGAAAGGATTTGGGACTACCTACATGAAAGGTCTGCTGGAAGGTATCCGTATGTCACTGCATGGAAGGAAGGTTCCGTTTCATCCCAAAAATCTGATGAATTACCTCAGAATCCAGCTGGAGCTGTGGGTAAACATTCTCCGGAAAGTCAGGGATTAAGAAAAATTTAGTTGCCCTTTAATGGCATATATTGTATGATAAGGTAACTGTCTGGCAGATTTGTGCAGTTATTGCGCAGCCTGCCGTTTAATACAGTTATTATCTGACGGTAACCGTTTTGAGCCATACCGGTTACGACTTGACTTATGAAAAGGAGGGAGACAGGTTGATTAAGGATAACCAGCAGTTCTTTAACCGTATGCATGTGGTTGTGGATGCCGTTGTCATCGCCTTTTCCTATCTGCTGGCATGGGTGATCCAGTTCAATGTATTTGCTGATAAAGGCGTGGGAAAGCTGCCGTTTGAAACTTATATGTTTGCACTGGCATTACTGATACCGGGAATGCTTCTGTTATACTATGCCTTTAATCTTTATACACCAAAGAGAGTTCAGGGACGCAGGCTGGAGGCGGGAAACATCATCAAAGCGAACACGATCGCGCTGCTGAGCCTGATTCTGATCCTGTATATGAAGCATGAGGATAATTTCTCCAGAAATATGATGTTTCTTTTTTACGGGATCAATATTTTCCTGGAAACACTGGTGAGGAACCTGATCCGCATGTTCCTGATGAGGATACGGAAGAATGGCATGAATCTTAAGCACATCCTGCTGGTGGGCTACAGCCGTGCCGCTGAGGAATATATTGACAGGATCCGCCAGAACCCGCAGTGGGGTTATCTGATCCGTGGAGTTCTGGATGATAATGTGGAAAGAGGGACCAGATATAAGGAAGTTAAGGTGATCGGACGCATCGACAATCTGATGGTGATCCTTCCGGAAAACCGTCTGGATGAGATCGTCATTACTCTGGGACTGAATGAATATTATAAACTGGAGCATATTGTGGCACTGTGTGAAAAGTCGGGTGTGCATACAAAGTTTGTTCCTGATTATAATAATATTATTCCTACAAAGCCCTATACAGAGGATTTGCTGGGACTTCCGGTTATTAATATCCGGCACGTTCCATTATCGAATACCTTTAATATGATGGTTAAGCGCACCATGGATATCGTGGGTTCCCTGGTGTGTATTGTGCTGTTTTCACCGGTGATGCTATTTGCCGTTCTGATGATGAAACTGACGATGCCCGGGCCTCTGATTTTCAAACAGGAGAGGGTAGGGCGCCATAACCGGCCGTTTTACATGTATAAATTCCGTTCCATGGAGGTTCAGAAGGAATCAGAGGAAAAGGCGGGATGGACGGTGAAAAATGATCCGAGAGTCACAGGCTTCGGGAAATTTATGAGGAAGACAAGTATGGATGAGCTTCCTCAGCTATTCAACGTATTAAAGGGAGAGATGAGCCTGGTCGGGCCAAGACCTGAGAGGCCGCAGTTTGTTGAAAAGTTCAGGGAGGAAATACCGCGCTATATGGTAAAGCACCAGGTTCGTCCGGGAATGACCGGATGGGCACAGGTGAACGGGTATCGGGGAGACACATCAATCAAACGGCGCATTGAGTACGACCTGTACTATATAGAAAACTGGACAGCGGGTTTTGATATTAAGATCCTGTTTCTTACAGTTTTCAAGGGTTTTATAAACAAAAATGCATATTAAAAGAAGGGGTAAGCTATGTCAGAAAAGCGAAATACAAGAAACAGCAGAGGAAACGGAAACCGTCCGGCAGAGGGAAGAGGCAGACGTCAGGATCCATATCGTCAGGATCCGCATGGTCAGGGACCGTATCATCAGGGACCGTATGGACAGGATCCGTATAACCAGGGAGCCTATCATCAGGGACCGTATGGACAGGATCCGTATAACCAGGGACCGTATCATCAGGGAACCTATGGACGGGATCCGTATGACAGAGGGTATGGCCAGGGAGGCTATCATCAGGAATCCTACCGGAAGGATGGGTACTATCAGGAAGACGGCAGGTATCGCCAGAACCGGCAGGGTCGGGGGGATGGTTATTATCCTCAGGGAAATGCGGGGAATGGCAGGCGAAAAAAACGCAAAAAAAACAGGAAGCTGATATTTGCCGTGGAGGTGCTTGTACTGCTGATCCTTGCCGTGGTGCTGTTCGCTTCTTTTAAACTGAGTAAGGTTAAGAAGCAGGATATTGCGAAGGGGGATATCATCATCAATGATGAGATCAGCGCAGAGGAAACGAAGATTCTGGACGGATACCGGAATATTGCGCTTTATGGTATTGATTCCCGTGAAGGAAAGATGGATATCGAGGCTCACAGCGATGCGCTTATGGTGGCAAGTATCAATAATAAGACAAAGGATGTAAAGCTGGTTTCTGTATATCGTGATACTTATCTGGATAATACAAACGGTGAATACAGGAAGGCTACCGAGTGTTATTATTTTGGCGGGCCGCAGCGTTCCATGAATATGCTGAATAAGAATCTTGATCTTAATATCACAGATTTTATTACGATTGATTTCAGTGGTCTGGCTGACGTCATTGAACTGATGGGAGGCATTGAAATTGATGTGCAGGAGGATGAGATCCAGTGGATCAATGGATACCAGGAAGAAGGCTCCCAGGTGACGGGAAGGGAGATCGTTCCGGTGACCTACGCAGGACTTCAGACGCTGAATGGACTTCAGGCAATGTCCTACTGCAGGATCCGCTATACGGAGGGAAGCGACTATAAGAGAACAGAGCGCCAGAGAACCGTACTTCAGAAGATGCTGGAAAAGGCAAAGACTATGGATCTTCTGAAGCTGAATGCCATCATTGACGAAATGTCAGATAATATTCTGACCAGTTTAAGTACGACGGAAATCCTCAGCCTGGCAAAAGATGTGACAAAGTACAATCTGATCGATACCACAGGATTTCCGTTTCATATCCAGACGGCGAATATCAGTGCCGGAGACTGTGTTGTACCTGTGAATCTGGCACAGAATGTACAGGAGCTCCATACCTGGCTGTTCGGAAGTGATGGATACACGCCATCTGCTACTGTGCAGGAAATCAGCAACAACATCATTAATGAAACAGGAATACAGTAAAATGATGAAAGAATATACAGTCGATATCGTAATTCCGGTATATAAACCGGACGAAAAATTCCATAAACTGATGCAGATGCTGCAAAAGCAGACATATCCCGTGGGAAAGATTCTTCTGATGAATACAGAGAAAGCTTATTTCCCGGACCGGGGCTATGAGAAGCTGCCCCATGTAGAGGTACGCCATCTGAGGAAAGAGGAATTTGACCATGGCGGCACTAGAGATAGTGCCGCTTCTCTCGTAAAGGGAGAGCTGATCCTTTTTATGACGCAGGATGCGGTTCCGGAAAATGAGCGGCTCGTGGAGCAGCTCGTGAAGGCATTTGGGAATGAGCGTGTGGCTGCAGCGTACGCCAGACAGCTTCCGGACCGGGACTGTGAGATTCTGGAGCAATATACGAGAAGCTTTAATTATCCGGAGAATAGCAGTGTCAAATCCATAGAGGATTTACAGAAATATGGAATAAAAACATTTTTCTGTTCCAATGTCTGTGCCATGTACCGGAGAAGTGTTTACGAAGAGCTCGGAGGCTTTGAGAAGCATACGATTTTCAATGAGGACATGATCTTTGCAGGAAAAATCATTAAAAACGGGTGGAGTATCGCCTATGTGGCAGAGGCACGGGTGATCCATTCACACAATTACGGGAATATGGAGCAACTTAGGAGAAATTTTGATCTGGCTGTTTCTCAGGCGGACCATCCGGAGATATTCTCCATGGCCAGGTCGGAAAGCGAAGGAATACGCATGGTCAGGCAGAGTGCCGGATATCTGTTTCAGACAGGAAGACCCTGGCTGATCGGAAAGCTGGTAATAAAGAGTGGTTTTAAACTGGCGGGATACAAACTGGGCAAGGCGTATAAAAAACTGCCGCGATGGCTGATCCTGCGTCTTACGATGAATCCGTCCTACTGGAAACAGGACTCTGAATAGTTACGAATAACTGTTTTTTGTGCAAAGTTTTTTAAAAGATTAAACACAGATTAAACACAATTCATTGTTAAACTGTTTTCAGAAAACAAGAAAAGGAAAATACAAAGGAGGTATTCACAATGTATGATGAATTTGATCCTATAGACAACAATAATAATGATTATGAAGGCAATGGCATGGTGCCGGAAGAAGATGTGCAGCCGGAGGTTCAGACAGAAGAGGCTGAGTACAGGGAAGAAGAAAGCTACCGTCAGCCTGTACAGGAGAGGACTCATTACTCCTATCAGGAGAATGAATGGCAGCCGGAGCAGAGAGAAGAGGAGTCAAAGAATAAGAAATCCGGTAAACACGGGCGTCTGTGGAAAAGCGTTGCAGTCTGTGCCGGGCTGGCACTCGTATTTGGTGTCGTATCCAGTGCGGCATTTCAGATTACAGGTTATGTAGGAGGAAAGCTGGCACCGCAGGAGACAGAGATGAAGGTAGGGACAGCAGATACAGTAGCCAGACCGGAAGAGACGGAAAAGGCCGATACAGCATCAGGTGTTACTGTCAGTACATCGTCAGATATTACACAGGTGGCAAAGAATACAATGCCGTCCATTGTGGCAATTACAAACAGAGGCGTGGAAGAAGTGCAGAGTATGTTTTTCGGACGTACTTACCAGCAGCAGACAGAGAGTGCAGGCTCCGGTGTCATTATTTCACAGAATGATACAGAGCTGCTGATCGCCACAAACAATCATGTGGTAGAAGGTGCACAGGAATTAAGCGTCTGCTTTACCGTAGATACAGAGGAGCCTGAGGATGCCATTGTAAAGGCGCAGACAAAGGGAACAGACCCGTCACATGATCTCGCAGTTGTAGCAGTCAATCTGGCAGATATTCCGGATACGATCAAGAGCCAGATCAGAGTGGTCCAGATTGGTGATTCCGATAAACTGCAGGTGGGAGAACAGGTAGTGGCGATCGGTAATGCCCTTGGTTACGGACAGTCTCTGACAGTTGGTTATGTGAGTGCCCTGAACAGGGAAGTAACTGTGGATAATGTGACAAACAGTCTGATCCAGACGGATGCGGCTATCAATTTTGGAAACAGTGGCGGTGCACTTCTGAACACGGCAGGTGAACTGATCGGTATCAATTCCGTGAAGGCAGCTTCTTCAGGCGTAGAAGGTATGGGATATGCGATCCCTATGAGTACGGCTTCGCCGATCTTAAATGAACTGATGGACAGACAGACCAGAACGGAAGTGGCTGCATCGGAGATGGGATATCTGGGAGTTGTTCCAAGAGATGTTTCAGAGGAAGCAAAAGAGGTCTACAATATGCCTGCAGGTGCTTTTATCTATGAAGTAAGCGAAGGTTCACCGGCAGAAGCAGCAGGAATCAAGAAAGGTGATATCATCACAAAGCTGGATGGACAGAGCATTTCTTCAAGAGCGGATCTGTTTGACCGTATGAATTATTATAAAGCAGGTGAGACCATCGATGTTGTCGTGGCAACAGCTGAGGGCGGCGAATACGTAGAGAGAACGGTAAGCGTTACCTTGGGAAATCGTCCGGCAGATGCCGATACCTCTTCATCCTCTAATGGACAGCAGGCTCAGCCGGAAACCCAGCTCCCGGATGGCTATGGCAGAGGAATGGATGGATATGAGGAGTATGATAATGGAACGGACGGATACATGGTAAATCCGTTTGAACAGTTCTTCGGTAATTGATCAAAGTTTGCATTATAAAAAACAGGGTGTTTTGGAAGTTTTCTGAAACACCCCGTTTTTCTGTTAATAAAAACTTCACTTGTGTATGCCTGTGTTCTGGGATATAATAGAGCGGAATATGACATTCCTGCGGTTTTTCGAGCGTGGAACAAAACGAAAGTCATGTAAAACCGGGGAACAGCAGCGAAGGATGATAAAAATGAATCTTACGTTGCCCGGTAAGCGTGTTACTGTTCAGGGATCGGGCAGTAACATCGGTAATCAGAAAAGGAGTTTAATCATGTCAGATGATAAGAAGATAGATGATAACAGATTTAAAGAAGTGACAGACACAGAGAAAGAAGATGTGGCAGAAGAATTCGAAGATGTCTGCTTTGTCTGCCGCCGTCCGGAGAGCCGGGCGGGTAAAATGATACGGATGGGAAAGGATATCCATATTTGTCAGGAGTGTATGCAGAAGGCGTTTGATTCCATGGGAAACGGCCAGTTTCCCTATAATGGCCTGGATCTGTCTCAGATTTCAAATATGCCGAATATCAGTATGATCAATTTTTCAGATCTGGCAAATCAGATTCCAAAACGACAGAAGGTAAAAAAGAAAAAGACAGAGGAAGAACCACAGAAGATCCTGGATATCAAATCTGTTCCTGCACCACATAAGATCAAGGCGAGCCTGGATGATTATGTGATCGGTCAGGAGTATGCGAAAAAGGTCATTTCCGTGGCAGTGTATAACCATTATAAGCGTGTGGCGACGGATACCATGGATGATATCGAAATCGAAAAGTCCAATATGCTGATGATCGGACCTACCGGAAGCGGGAAAACCTATCTGGTCAAAACACTGGCAAAGCTTCTGGATGTTCCTCTGGCGATCGCGGATGCGACTTCTCTTACAGAGGCGGGATACATCGGTGATGATATTGAGAGTGTGGTATCCAAGCTGCTGGCTGCTGCAGATAATGATGTAGAAAAAGCAGAGCATGGTATCATTTTTATTGATGAGATTGACAAGATCGCAAAAAAGAAGAATACCAATCAGAGAGATGTGAGCGGCGAGTCTGTGCAGCAGGGAATGTTAAAGCTGCTGGAAGGAAGCGAAGTGGAGGTTCCGGTGGGGGCTACCAGCAAGAACGCCATGGTCCCGATGGCGACTGTCAATACGAGAAATATCCTTTTTATCTGTGGAGGAGCTTTCCCGGGGCTGGAAGATATCATCAAGGAGCGGCTGAATAAACAGGCATCCGTGGGATTCAAAGCAGATCTGAAGGACAAATATGACAATGATCCCGATCTTCTGTCAAAGGTAACGGTGGAGGATATACGGAGTTTTGGCATGATTCCGGAGTTTATCGGACGTCTGCCGATCATCTTTACCCTTCAGGGACTGTCGGAGGAGATGCTTGTACAGATTTTGAAGGAGCCGAAGAATGCGATTCTGAAGCAGTACAAGAAGCTGCTGGCACTGGATGAGGTGAAGCTTGATTTTGAAGATGGTGCACTTTTGGCGATTGCGAAAAAGGCACTGGAAAAGGATACGGGTGCAAGAGCACTGCGAGCGATCATCGAGGAATTTATGCTGGATATCATGTATGAGATTCCAAAGGATGATAATATCGGCAGTGTTATGATCACTAAGGAATATATTGAAGGAACGGGAGGTCCCGTGATTCAGATGAGAGGAGTTCCGGCATTGGAGGGATAGGATGATTTACCTTTTTATTCCGCTGCTGATTTTTGGAGTGGATATCATAATAAAGGGTTACATGGAAGAGAGAAAGCCTGACGGATATCAAAGAGAAATCCTGGGCGGTCGTATCCTGCTGTGCAAGTCCCACAATCAGGGGGCTATGCTGAATCTTCTGGAAAAACACCGGCAGCTTGTGGCGGGATTTTCCCTGGGGCTGACCGTTTGTCTCGTTGCTGCCCATCTTTACCTTTCCGGAAAGAAAGGGATGCATCTGTTGAAATGCGGACTGGCTTTTGTGATCGGAGGTGCATGCAGCAACGTTTATGACAGAATGGTGCGACATTATGTGGTGGATTATTTCAGCTTCCGGGTAAAATGGGAAAAACTCCGGAAAATCGTATTTAATCTTGGCGATTTATTTATTTTTCTGGGGACATTTTTTATTATTTTATGGAATACGTTACGCAAAAGTGTCAAGCATTTTTGAAAATGTCCCAAAATAAGTGAAACATTAGCCCCGTCAAT